>Ga0153915_10000762_pt1 | contig 29673 bp, 16 predicted proteins | sample Opewatmetagenome_2_FD_107003 | JGI IMG/M metagenome (GOLD analysis project Ga0153915, IMG submission 107003) | Freshwater wetland microbial communities from Ohio, USA - Open water 3 Core 3 Depth 3 metaG | ecosystem: Environmental > Aquatic > Freshwater > Wetlands | place: USA: Ohio, Lake Erie...
CATTGCCGACCATGTGCCTTCCGATCCGCTCTTTTCCTCTGCCTCAGCTTTTTCATCGATCATCTGTTCAACATAACTCGGCATTCCCGGCGCTGCATCAGTCAACCCGGTAGGATCTAGGAAGCACAGCGGCGAGTTCCCTGCGTACCCGTAGAAGTTGGTCCCATCCTGGATCGGGTCCTCGGATATGAAGGTCGATCCGTCCTCGCTCCTCCAGCGGTTCCAGTGGTAGGTAAGGCCGGTGTCCGGATCGAGGTCCTTCCCCGCGTACATGCCGGAGAAGCTGAGCGACCCTTGCGCGCCAGCAACCGTCCCGAAGGCGGTGTACTCGCTCTGCCAAACCACCTTTGCGGATGCGTCGAGTACTTTTGTGACGCTCCCCAGGTGGTCCGTCACGGCGTAGTACTTCGTGGTCGTGCCGCCTACGGTCTCGGTCCAGCCGATCACCTCGCCGCCCAGGTACGCGATCGAGCGCTCGAAGCCGCTGGTCTCGTTCTTTTGATAGATCAATGATCCCATTCTATCATAAGCGTAGATCGTTGTGCCGTCGGAGCCTATTCGGCGAACCCGGAAGTTTTCCGTGTCGTAGGTGTACGCGACGATCTGTGTCCCGTTCTTGCTGACCGCGGCAAGTCGATTGTGCAAGTCCCAGGCGTAGGTCCAGTATTCCTGGCTCGTGTCGATCGGCTCTTGATTCGCGGTCCCAGCCAGCAGCGCCTTTGCCTTGACCGTCCGGTTTCCCGCCTGGTCGTACTGGTAGTACCACTCGCCGTCGTACTTGATCCAGCTGAGGTTCCCTCCTGCCTGGTTTTGGTAGTACTCGATGGTCTTGGTTTCTCCGTCGACGGTCAGTTTGGTTCTGTTGCCGATCGAGTCGTACTCGTAGGTTTGGTTTTGGTTTTTCACCAGGGCCCACACTTTGACGAGTTCGGTGGGGCTGTTCTTGAAGGTTGAGAAGCTGTCGATTGACGTGTTGTCGATGTCGCGGTCGTCCCATATTGTGGTGATCTTGATATAGCGGGCTTCGAAGAGGGTGGGAAAGGTTAGGGTCAATACGCCGTCTGAAGCGGCGGCCATGGTCAAGTCGGTCACTTTGGTGTAGTCGCTCATCTCGGGGTCCGAGGAGGCTTGGGCGTTGTCGAGGCTGATGTAGATCGAGAGGTCTTGCTGTCGTACACGGTGGCTCGCGTTCGCCGGGTGCAGTTCGATCTTGTTCACGCCGTACACTGCCCCCAGATCGACGCCCACGCTTCTCGAGGCGCTGTCGAGGGCGATCTCGGTCGTCGCGGGCGCGTTGAAGCTCAGGATCTTGGTGCCCAGGTAGTCGCGGTCTTTGGTCGTTAGCGTCGGGCTCAGGTCCGAGGGCTTCTTTTGGAACCATCCTTTCTCGCTCGTGCCGATCAGCTGGTTGAGCTTGTCGTAGCTGTAGCTGTTCTGATTCTTCGAGATGATGTTCGACGCCTTGTCGTAGGTGAAGGTGTAGCTGGCCAGGTCGGTTCCCGCGGCCGAGTAGCCGAGCCCAGCGAGGCGGTCCTGGCTGTCGTAAGCGATGGTCTTCTGGGCTCCATTGGCGAGGGTGAAGCCGGTGAGGTGGCCCGCGGTATCGTAGGCCAGGCTCCCCGAGATCCAGCCGGGCATGGTCGTAAGCTGATCGAGTTGGTTGTAGGTGTAGCTCGCCGTTTCGGCGTTCGGGTAGGTGACCGAGGTCAAGCGTTGCTTCTGGTCGTAGCCGAATCCCATGGCGAGGGTCGTGGCTCCGACGAGGTCGATCTTGCCGGTGGTCAGGCCGTAGGGGTCGGGCTGGTAGGCGCCGTTGACGAGGTTGTACTGGGTCAGGACGCCGTTATTGGCTGTCTTCAGGTCGCCGGCCTCGTCGTAGTCGAAGGTTGCGGTTTCGGTCGTCGCTCCGTTGGTGGCGGTCTCCATCGCCAGGCGGCTTGTCTTGGTGTAGGTCCGCTCGAAGGTGGTGCCGCGCGCGTCGGTTTGGCTGGTCACGTTGCCCCAGGCATCATAGGAGTACGTGAGGTTGTAGCCGCCTCCCGAGTACCACGGCGTGCTTTCCGCAATCAGGCGGCCGATCTCGTCGTAGGCGTAGCGGCGTTCATTTTCCTCTGCGTCGATCGTTTGTATCTTCTGGCCCCATCGGTCGTATTCGGCGGTCGTGACGCTGCCCTTCGCGTCCTTCATGGTGGCGACGAGGTTGTCCGGGCTGTAGGTATAGGTTGTGGTGTTGCCCTCGCCGTCGGTCACGGTCGTTTGATTGCCGTTTTTGTCGTAGGACGCCTGGGTATAGCCGGCGGTCTCGTTGCCTTGGCGCACGACGCGCGAAGCCTTGTCGTAGAAAGTGTAATCGATTCTTCCGCTCGGGCTGGTCGTTTTCCAGAGGCGGCCGGCGTCGTCGTATTCGTAGGTAGCTGAGTAGCTCGTAGCCCCGTCGGTAATGGTCTCTTTTTGCAGGAGGCCGCGGATGGTGTAGTCATAGGAGCTCAGCTTCCCGTCGGTTTCTTGCTTCTCCAGCAGGTTGCCTCGGCCGTCGTAGAAGAAGTAGAGCGAGGGACGCTGCGCTGCGTCGACGCTCGGAAGATCGGCTTCGATGAGGCGGCTCAGCTGATCGTAGGTAAGGTCGATCGTGAAGTTCCCGGTGCATTTTCCCTCGCGCGGATCCACCACGCTCGTGCGGTTGCCCGCGGCGTCGTATGCGTAGCTCGTAACGTTATTTTCTTCATCGACCTGAGTCAAGACTCGCGAATGCGAATCGTAGGTCCAGGCTTTCTTCGCGGTCGCCCCGCCCTGATAGCCGGATTCCTGCGACGCAAGGTTCCCGGCGATGTCGTAGGCATAGTGTGCGAATACGGTCTGGTTCGTTCCGTTCACGGTTGCGTCGGTGCTCGTTTCCAGGACCTGCCCGATGCCGTTGGTCGTATAGGTCGTTAATCTCGTTCCTCCCCCGTCGAGGGCTTGCGAGGTTTTACGGAGGCTTTCCTTGGCATCGTAGTACAGGTAGAGCTCGGGCGTTACCGTAGCGCCGTTTACATCGCGCGGCTGTCCTCTCACGACCGATTTCAGGCCGATTTCGTTGTAGGATATGGTCGAGCGGTTTTTGTTCGCGTCGATCACCGCTATTGCTCGGCCGAATCCGTCGTAGAACGCCTGCGTAACGATATTGTTATCGCTCGACTCGAATATCCGAGTGCTCGAGAGAGTTCTCCCGCTCCAGTCAAGCGTCTGGATCGTCTGGTTTCCTGCCTCGTCGACGCTCGTGACGGTATTGTTCGCGTCGTCGTAGACGCTCGTGCGAGCGGCCATCGCTCCGGGAGCCCGGACGCTCGCGACGCGACCGCGGGAGTCGTACGTATATCTCGTCTCTGGACGTTCGGTCTCGAGACTGGACCACGGCCCGATGATCGACAGGAGTTGATCGAAGCCGTCATAGGTCATCTGAGTATTAAGGGTCTCGGAGTCGGTTTCGCCTGCATAGAGGCTCGAAAGGATTGTGGTGGTTTTAGCCGTAGAGCTTAAGCGGCCGAGATTGTCGAATTGGTAGACGATCGTAGCGCTCAGAGGCGTCGTAACGGTTGAGCTGAGCGGAACCGCGCTCGAGTCATCGTTATAGACAATAACCGTCGTAGGATGCGGATCGCTCGAGCGGCTCCATGTCGTCGTATCGGTGGGGACTTTGGGTTGAGGCGTATCCGTGTCCGCGGGCTCGATGATCTTCGTGATTCGGCCGAGCTTGTCGAACGCTCGCTCGGTTGCGTAGCCGCGTGCGTCGATGCTCCAAGTATTCGCGCCCGTCAGCACATCGTAGCCCTGCTCGGTCGCGATGTCGCGCGTCGTTCCATCTGCCTGCATGACGCTCTTTTTGACAGTCGTTATGCGATAGTCGCCGGCATGGTCATAATCGTAGGCGAAGGTCGTCACCTGCCCTGTCGAGCCGGTCGTCTGCGTGAGCTGGCTATAGTCGTCATACGAGTCGTAGGAAGTGGAAACCCATCCCGTTCCAGAGCCGGTCCACATCTCCTTTGTACTGACACGTCCCAGCGTATCGTACGTATAGGCGACATACTGCTTCTTGTTGTCCGAAGTTATGGAATTGGCGGTGTCGCTTCCGGTCGCTTCAATGCTCATTTCTGCGAGGAGATTCTTCTGCCCATAGTCTAGATCTGACTCCTCGAGAGTGAGCCCCGCGGGAGAATCCGATACGAGCAGTGATAAGGACCCGGTGTTGTAGTAGGTCGTGGTGCTCGTCGTGGTGGTCGATCGCGTCCCGACGGTTTCCGTCTCTTGCTTGTAGATGACGTTACCCCATCCGTCGTAGGTATAAGTCGCATCCCGGTAGTTGTCATCGTCGCGCTTTAATGAATCGCTCTTAACAGATAGAGTTGTCGTATTCCACTTCTGCGTGCGCGTCTCGACGGCCTTCGTCTCGCCTTCTTTCCGAAGGATGCTCACCGGATCGATCGTCACGACATCGCCCGGCTCCTCCTTCGTCCCGACCGTGAAATCGAATGCTTTCCGGTATGCTTCAGGCGCGCTCGAAAGCGCCGTGCGCGTCATGAGCTTCCCGGTATAGTTCGTTGTTCGGATCATGCGTCCGTCGTCGATCGTCGACGTACTTGTGTAATATTGGTTTTTCGTATTTCCCGTATCGTTGTTCTTTATCTCGTACTGGTACGTCGTCCTGCGCAAGGGTTGAGAATCTGTATCGAGCGCCACGTCGATAGTCGAAGCGTAAAGTCGGCTGTAGAGAATATCGAATGTCCAATTCCCGTTTTCCGTTATGTTGTTAACGTAGCTCACTATTTTGGTTGAATAGCTGATGCTCGTGCTGCCGATTCCTGGCCCGCTCATCGTCGACAGGGCTGAGACATGAACTACTGAAGGATCAGCGTCTTTATACCCACTTGGAGGATTTCTGAGGGACGATTTCGATACGAGAGGGATGTCTTCGTACGAATAGTTCCATGCACGGCCGCCGCAGTCGGTCGCCTTTGTCAGTTTTCCGTTGGTATAGTCGTAGCTCGTCTCGAGCGTCGAGCTTCCCGCGGTTACGGTAATGGCCTTTATTCGGCCTGGTTCGTAGGCAAAAGACACCATGCGCCCCATGGTGTCTTTGATCGAGCTCGCCATGTTCTCCGTATATGAGAACGTTATAGCATTATTCCGCGAACTATCCTTAAGACTTGTCACGCGGCCTAAGCTGTCGAACGTTACGACGCGCCCGTCCTTCATGTAGTACGCGGCGCTCTCAAATGCATATGTCGTGGTTTCTCCGTTGGGGAAAATCCATAGGATTTTTTTTGTATGCTTACTTACGCTGAATGTTGCCACGAATGTTCCATCGGAGCCCTCGTGGTTCTCCATCGTGATGACTCTTCCTCCATCAGAATCATCAGAAACAATTTCTTCCATCTGCCCGAGGCTGATCGTGCGCCCGTCGACGTCCGTTACGAAGAGGCCCGATCCGTTCCACTTCATGAAGGGGAACGACAGTCGCCATCCATATCCCATCTTCCACGGGATGCTTCCGTCTATGGTGGTATTTGATCTGTCCTCCTCGATAGGCGTTCCAGTGTTTATGCTGAGGCTTAGAGCGTCGGACTGCGCGGTGCTCGTGCTGTAGGCGCGGCTTAAGACGAGGTCGAAGTTGTTCTTCCCGGGAAGGACCGCCTCGGTGAACGACGTCGAGACGGTACCCCCCTCGGGAGACGCCACGATCGGGCTCTGCCCGACCCTGGTCGCGAAGGGGCTTGCGACTCCGTCCTTAGCCTGGCCCGCAGAGATATCAATGCCCTGGTCTGCCATGACGCAGTACTCCGTAAAGTGATCGGTCTTGAAGAGTATCGAGTGTCGGCTCGTGTCCACGCAGGCGTCGGGCACGGGGATCCATTGCCCCCACAAGATGTCGTAGTAGTATGGCTTGAGGCTGTTCTCGCCGAGTCCGTCCGGGATAGCCGTTTGGTCGTACCAGATCTGGATCGTCGCCGGGCTCGAGAGCAGCGCCTGATCCGAGAGCTGCTCTATGCCGTCATCGACGCGAGACACCATGAACTCGTAGATCTTGCTCACGAGCCCGTACGTCGGAGGATCTACGATGTCCTCGACAGGGATTTCCGCGATCTTGACCTGCGTTATATTTGACGCGAGTGCTCTGGGCGGAATGCTCGCGCTCAGCTTGTAGTACTGCACGACTGTCGTCGCCGTCGGATTGACTGTCGCCGACGCCAAGCCCACTTCGGCTGCTACCCACTCAGTCTTCGCGCTCACGTTGCCCGCGCGATCCACGGCCCATGTCCGATACGAGAATACCTCGCCCTGTGTGAGCCCCGTATCTGTATACGTATGCGAGCCATAGCTCGTTCCGGCAATTGATCGCGCGCCATCGGACCACGCGGGGTCGCGCTCGATCATGTACGACTGAAACGACTCCCCGTCGTCGACGCCCGTCCAGCTCGTCGCTATCGAGGTCTGGCCGGGCACCGCGATGATGCCAGCGGGAGTCGGCGGCGCTGAAGTATCCATCTGGAGGGTTATCGACGAAGTTGTTAGGTTTCCTGACTTGTCGAAGGCGAACACCGTGACCGTGTGGATTCCGTCCGACAGTGTCGGGAGGATCAGCGGACTCGTCGCCGCCTCAGCGAGACCTCCGTCGGTCGCGTACATGTAGCGGTCGAGCCCCGAGGTCGCGTCGGTCGTCCCGAAGCTAAGCGTAGGCTCATTGTTGCTCGTCCAGTCGCTGACGTTCGCGTTGACCGCGAAAGGCTCAGGAGGCGCCGTATCGACAACGAAGCTTACTTCGGCCGGATCACTGATATTCCCGGCCCGATCCTGGGCCTGGATGCATTCGGTATAGAATCCGTCGGCGAAGACGATGGTCTTCTGCTCGGGATTCGTAGGCTGCGATTCCCAAGGGCCCACGCCGAACCGCCACCAGAGCTGGCTGTCCGTTTCGCTTTGGATAGTGAACGTCACCGCGGATGATGCGAGGTACTGCCCCTCGGTCGGCGCCGCGATCGAGATGACCGGCTTGGCCTGGTCCCTGAATACGCGCAGAGTCGATGTCGCGCTCCGTCCCAGGCTGTCCGTGAGCGCAAAGGCGAGATCGTTCGTCCCTTCTGTAAGCGCGACCTGCGTGGAGTACTTCCCCGAGTCTGCCTGCAGCGATGCGCCGTTTAGGAGCACGCTCAGGCCTGGACCGTTCCCGACCCTGCCCGTGAGGTTTATTGTCGCGCTCTGCGACCAGAGATCGCCCCTCGGCAGGTCGAAGACGAGGCTTGGAACGCCGAAAGCGCGATAGACGGGTTTCTTGAAGGATTCGATTAGTGTGCTCTTCTGAGAATTCCAGACCTCTACGGTGATGACTTGATACCCTTCGGCAAGAGGTACTGTTGTCGAGTAGGTCTTTCCAACGAGTGCGACCTCGGCGCCGTTCACGAAGACGCGTTGACTGGTCGAATTGACTGTTCCACTGATGAGGATCGAGCTCGACGTCGTCGAGACGAGCGCCGTTCCCTGCGTCAACGTCGCCTGCGTCGTCGGCGTCCAGAGAATGTCCCAGGGAAGGCTCGTCGATATCGAGCCCAAGTTTCCGGTGATCGTAACGATTTTCTCGGTACTCGGCGTTAATCCGATTCGACTGAGGGGAACCCAGAAGAGCTTGTCCGCCTGGGAGCAGTATGTGCCGTTGACCGTCGCTTGCACGGAGGGATTTCCCATCCATCCGATAACAGAGTTGCCGTCCCCCGCCGACGAAGTCACCGGCTTATCAGGGCTGCTTCGAGGCCACCAGACTTCCATGCCGATACTCGCGTCCGTCATGGGCGTGCCGTAGAGCTGGATCTGGTCTATGTAGGTTTCGATCGAGGACGAGAAGATGAGCGAATCGGCCGCTATGCCGCTGAGATCGGCTTCCCAGTAGCCTGAGCCGGTGTTCGTCCAGCTTACGACACGTTTCGCGCTCCCGAGCGCTGTCTGGAAGCTCAGGCCGTTCACGCTCGAGCTATAGACCCGCAGTTTCTCGAGTTGATAGCTTCGGCCGAAGTTCCACGTTTTCGCCTTGAGCGCCGGGGTCGTCGAGGCGTTCGCGCTCTGGTCGAAGAACCCGTTATCCCAGGGCATGCCCAGCGAGATTCGGCCCGAGTCCTCGCCCGCATCGAGGCTGACTCCCGAGATCGACTCGGCAATTTTCAGATACTGCTGCCCGCTCTGGATCAGGGTTGCTGGAATCGATCCTCGTACGAGCGTGCTCCCCGACACGGTCGCGATCGGGTCGAGAGATATCGCCTTCCCATTCCATTCGGAGATGATCGAGCTCGATATGGTGCCGGGAACCACGGCGCTCAGCTCATAGTTCCGCGCATCGACGCCGTCGACGCTGCCGTGCCGCGCCCCCGACGAGTCCTGGACGGTCAGGGGAAGCGGCCTTGAAGGAATGTCCGAAAAGCCCTCGCCCCATACCTGGATCTCGCCGATGAAGCGCGCGAATTCCCAACCCTGCGGGAACGTGATGCGTATCTTGTTCGTCGAGACGACCGCGGGCAGCGGCGCGCGCTGCCAACCCGCGGTCCACTGATCTCCGAGGTCGACGGCGCTGGACCAGGCGTCGTTTACCCAGAACTCGATGCGTATCGAGCGCTGCGCGTTGATGAGATAGGCCTTGACGAGCTGGATCGCGTAGGTCCCGTCGAGAGTCCAGACGATCTGGCCCGAGCTGCTCGGCGGTCCCATGTAGGGCGGGAATATCGACGTCGGCTTGTCGTCCGTATCGGTCTGCATCGGCTCCCAGGGTATGCTCCACAGCGGCTCGTACCAGGCGTTCGACGCGATGCCGTCCCAGAGCCGAGATGCCTTGATATTGATGTACTCGGCGAAGTTGGTCGTATAGGATCTGGGGAGTATTTTCTTGAAAGGCGAGAGGGGCGAAGCGCTTGCGAGTTCGATATCGTATACTCGCGCTTGATCTGCATTCTGCCCGTCTAGGCTGAAGAGCACTCGATCGGTAGGCGGCAGCTCGCCGGGGAAGAAAAGCCGCGCGGTCCCGTCGACCGACCCCGTTACGATGCCGCCTGGCACGAGGACCCACGCCCCGTCTTCGAGCGCCGAAACGGACAGCGTTGCGCCTTCCGGGATATTGCACGTAACGGAGGCGCCGCCGTATCGTCTTGGATCGGTCCCGTACAGCTCGGCCCAGCCTGAGCTCGAGCCGCTCGCGAGCTGCCAGTACGTGCTCTTTGATCCGTCGAAGGCATGCCGTCCTGACGTATAGGCCGCGGTGGATGCCGACTCCCGAACGCCGGAGTCCTGCCCGTCACCCCAGGATTGAGCGCAGAGGTTCGACAAGGAGAGAAGCGCGAAAACGCCGACGAGCACGATCTGATTCGTATTGATTAGGCGCGCGGTACTTTTTTTCATTGCGCTACTCTCCCTGGTTCCCGGAGTTTTGTCCTAGCCCATTCACCTGATCGATGCTCAGCAGTCCGCCGTCCCATTGATAGTAGTTCCTGAAATTGCCGTGTATCGTCGTGGTACGGAGGGTCGGCCGTCCCCCGGCGTCTTCTTTGACTCCGTAGAGGGCGTTATCGATGATCTTGCTTCCGTCTATCGTCACGTTGTGCGTACCCACGACATGCAGCCCGATCGAGTTCCCTGAAAGAAGGACATTGGCCAACGTCAAGGATGCGCCCGAGTCCACCGCGATCGCTCTATCAGCGTCTCGGAGCGAAGTGATCTCTCCGCTCGTCGATCCGATCGCCGCGCTCCCCTCGACGATGATCGCTCCCCAGCCTCGCTCCTGTCCCGCCTGCGCAGCCAACGTCACGCCGCCGTCGATCGCGAGGCTTCCCCCCGCCCGGACGCGTATCCCCTGCGAATAGCCTGATCCGACGCTCCCCTTGAAGCTAAGGGTATTTCCTGCGGCCACGGCGAGACTCATCCCAGACGGAATGACGACTTCGCCGATGATCGTATGATCCCCGCGCCACAGCTCCGACATCCACAATTCTCCTTCTTGCGTGTCCTGGACTGTCACGGGGATATGGATGGATTGCGCGGTCGGAAGGTCGATCCGGAGATCATAGGTATATGTATCCATAGTCTGCAGCGGGCTTTGCGCATAGGTGTGCGTTTGCGCGGCCCCGTACGCTACAACGCTATTGTCATCGTCTCCGAACACCCACCCCGTCGACTCAGGGTCTGCGTCCGGGTCGTCGCTATCGATCGATAGCGTCAGCGGCTGTCCGGGAGCGCAGACTATTCCCGCAGGAGAATCCCCGACTTGGTTGCCATACGAGTCATACAAGGAGAGTGTATATCCGCCGGACAACGCGTGTTCCAAGACAAGGTCGAATACTGCCGAGCGATAGGTGGTTTGACAGCTGCCTTCGGTCCATGAAACTTGGACATTATTGTCACCATATGAGAGGTTGACCGGCACGAGCATCGTCGCATATCCGTTCGAATACGTATACGCGATCTTGTCTTTTCCCCCAAGCTGCTGACGACTCGTGAAGGCATATCCAGCCTGGTCGACTTCTTTGACCTTATCAATCTCGAGAGTCCAATCATCGCCGTCTTGATCGGATCCCTGAAGCTCGATCTGCACCGTTCCGTCAGAACCTATTTGAAGTGTCCCGCCATCGGGGCAGGGATTGCCCTGCTCGTCGAGAACGTTGAATATGAGCAGTGCTCCCTTGTTGTTCGGGAATGAAACAAGTGATGGCGAACCATCGATTCCGCCCCAGGATTCGCTAGCTCCGCTCGATCTCGGATCGAATGTCGCTGTTAAGGTATAATTCCATGCCTTGTGGCCCGCTTCGCTGTTCGCCAGTACGAAGTCCGTATAGATGACGTTACCATTACCATCTAGCTTCCAGGGGCTGGATGGAGAGGCGGAAGTGGTAGTGATCGAACTCGGTATTGTCTGAGGATGGATGATTAACGATTCGAGAGTAACTCCGACCGTCGATTCGACGGGCGTACGCTCAATAATGAACTGGTCGAATCTTTTTAGCTCGTCGACGGTTAAACCGAAGCCTATGTCGATCGACATGTATTCCTTGCCGGCCTGTTCGCTGACGCTCGGATTCGCGCTAAGCGTTATGCGCTTGGGGATTGCCAGCGAGAATTCATAGGTTTCGCTTGCATTCCCCGCTTTGTCGACGGCGATTACCGAGAAGCTCGGCGTCTTTTCGTAGAGCGCTTCCGTCAGGAGGTCGAACGTTGCGATATACATTCCGTTTGGCGCTTGCTGGCTGACTGTATACGTCGTCATCGCAGCGCCGGATTCTGGCGTCATGCTGATTTGGCAATTAGCTATTCCGCTTGTCTCATCAATCGCAGCCAACGATATCACTAATTCATTCCCATTAGGTGAAAATGCAGCTATCGGTGTTTGCAATGAGGGAGTGTCCGTATCAATATTCGCTACTGTTATAATCTTTTCAGCTATGTTTCCAGCCAAATCGACTGCCTGGCAGTATATAGTGCCGTTGCTGCTGGCTCCGTAGGATTGCGTTAGTGTAAGATCTGTCCAGTTTGCGCCGTCCGCGCTAAATCGATATCCGACGAGTGGTGAGCCCGAGTCGGCGGTATTAGTACACGATAGGATGACGGAACTATTTGTATATCTGGATATGCTTGGAGTTGTAGTTACTTGAAAATTATCCGGTGGGGTCTTGTCAACACCTAACTTCGTGGAATACACGGTGGAGTTTCCTGCCACATCATAGATTGTGATGTTTATATCATATTTGCCCTCGCTGATTACTTCTGTACCTGTAAAGCTCCATGATGAAAGACTAGATGAGTAAGATGTACTATATGTTTTTCCGTTTATGCCTGTTATCTCGATATCGCCGAACTTGCCACTGTTTTCAGTGCATTGGGCATTGATTATTGGGTTATCGTTCATGGTCCAGAGAGTGCCATCAGATTCAGACCCATTGTCGAGCGAAACCGAATCTATATAGGGCGCAATAGTATCGATAAAGACATATTTGGGATTTGAGTTAATGTATTGATAGAGAGTCGGGATGTACCAATTTGCTTCATTGTACCAAGTCGATCCCCAGGAATCAGTAAAATACGTACTTATGGTGATAGTGTGAATCCCATTAGGTGCTATGGAATTTGTTGTTGTTTCATATTTTCGACCCATGTCTCCCGAAAGAAGACTGGCAATACTTATTCTAGTCCCATCGACAACAAGATGCCGAGTGAAAGATATGTTGCGATAGGCTGTTGTCCCTGTATCCGCGCTCTCTTGTTCGGCTGTCCATGGATTGCTTGGAAGATAATCATCCCATGAAACCAGAATAGGCCCTGATCGGCAATAACTAACGCCATCTTTCTCTATACTATTTGAGATATATAGGTTGCGCGGTAAGTAATATTGACTAAACAGACTGTATGGAAGGATGAGCATAATGCCGAACATCGTTAAGATTTTTATTTTCCCCATTTTTCTTCCCTCTTCGTTTCGAGTGTTGTCATTATGTCTCTCTGTTTTTATACATGTTGATTTTTCAGTTTTCAGAGTATCTTTCGTATGTATTAATGCTTCCGTTACTCAATAACCTTATGCTAAGCTGTTGTCAAGTTATATAAACAGAGAAGCACTGGTGGAACCGCCTAACGTCTATGCAGTCTTCACCTCTTTTTCGGAGCATGGCTGCGACGTGGTGTTTTGCGTGACTGATGAAAGCGGTTGTTGTTTATTTCGCATATCGCGTAAGGTATTGTCTTCTAATGCAAAAAACCACAGAGGTCATCTGCGAGGCAGTAGCAGACATACTAGAAAATAATGTGTTGCTTTTGCTTCAACTTTTAGGAGTAAAGTCATTCTTGCCAAATAGTGAACATCGGAATAGGATCGTCCACCGTGGAAGCTTCTTCCACTTTTTGCCTATCGAATTGAAGTAATTGAAAGGTAATTGGCGTATGGGATTAGCAAGGGTTAGGCGATGCTACGTCGAATGACTTGATGTATGGGAGTGGCAATACCCATATGAACGAGTGGCTATACCTTAGTATCTTCACAATCTACTCGATCAACTCGGTGATCGAGGACGTCCTGTCTTTCCGCGTCAGGTTGCACGAAATAGCCCTGGGTATCGCCGTAGTCCTTGCAGTAAGGGCCATCATGGGCGACGGCGGCTGGATGGAAGCCCTGGCGAGCGGCGCGATAGGCGCTCTCGTCTTCTTGGTCGTGGAAAAAGCTTCCAAGGGCAGGCTCGGCGCCGGGGATATCTGGTTTTCCGCTTTCATAGGCGTATCCTTCGGATTCTGGACCTGGGATCTCGGTCTCTTGGCAGCGGCCGCCCTGGCCGCCGCCTGGGTCTGCGCGCTCAGTCTATCGGGCAGGCGCGGCGCGCTCAGGCAGATTCGCATCCCCTTCGTTCCCTTCATGTTCGCGGGTGCGATCGCAGTCGCGCTCTACAGAGGATTGTCGCGTTGATGAAGAAGCCGCTCGCTCTCATCATGACGCTTGTCGCGGCGATTGCGCTCGGGCGCGCGCCGGGCTCCGCGCAGGCCATGAAGTCGCTGGAGTTCAAGAACCAGGAGATGCGCGACATCCTCTTCGTGCTGGCCGAGCTGAACGGCGTCTCGATCGTCCCGGACGAGACGGTCCAGGGCAAATCTTCGTTTTACTTCTCGAACATGGACTTCGAGGCCGCCTTCAAGCTCTTCGTCGAGTCGAACAAGCTCTACTATGTCAAGAAGGACGGTATCTACCACGTTTCGCGCATTTTCACGGAGGTCGACCCGGCGACGAAGCTCCTCTCGGTGAAGTGCGCCGATGTTCCCCTTCGCAGCCTCGTCGTCGCGCTCGCGGGCGCGGCGGGCACGACGATCCTCTTCGATCAGCTTCCGTCGGACACGATCACGATGCAGGCCGACCGCTTGAGCCTTCGGGAGATCGTGGGGATCGCGGCGGCCAAGTACCGCGACCTCGTCGTGGACGTCAAGGACAGCTACATCTACATACGGAAGAGGGACCAGGCCGGGCAGGTCGCTGCGGCGCCCGGCGAGGGCTTCTTCAAGGTCGAGGGCTCGCTCTACTCGATCGCGGTCGACAAGGCGAGGTTCCGCGACCTCGCGCTGGACATCTTCCGCAAGGCCGGGAAGGAAGTCGTCTTCCTCATGGACCAGGACCTCGTCCTTGAGAACCTCAATTACCGCGACAAGACGCTCGAGGAGATGCTGAGGCTCATCCTGATCAAGGTCGGCGGCGACTTCACGGTCTCGAACGGAGTGTACTATGTGCTCGAGGCCCAGAAGCGTGATCTTCAAAGCAAATTTCTGACGACCCTGATCGTTCCGCTCCAGAATATCTCCATCCAGGACTTCCAGCGGCTGCTCCCTTCGAGCCTCGGGTCGGGCGGCAAGATGAAGACGGACGACAAGGACAATAAGATCGTCCTGAGCGGAACGCTTGAGGAGATACGCCCCCTCCTCGATTTCATCGCCCTGGTCGATACGCCGAAGACCAACGAGTGCACGATGCGGATCGACCTCTCCTACCTGAAATCGGACGAGGCCATCCCCCTTCTGCCCGCGGAGTTCTCGTCCTTCGGACCCCAGTCCCTGCCCTCGAAGACGGGCTTCATTATCACGCTCCCGCCAGCGAAGGAGCGGAAGCTCCGGGAGCTCGTCGCGGTGATCGACCGAGTCGACCCGGCGGTCCCGATAACGCTCGACTACATCAAGGCCGACGAGCTCCTGGCGAGTCTCCCGCCCTCCGTAACCGACCAGAACGTCAAGAAGACGACCGATCCGCGCATGGTCTTCTTCAAGGGGACCGAGGCGATGCGCAAGGCCTTCATGCGCGACCTCGCCGCCATCGACCATCCGAAGCCTCAGCTGAAGTACCAGGTCCTCGTGCTCGCGTTGACCGATACCGATTCGGACGATTGGCAGGCGGGCTTGACGATCTCGAACTCGACGGGCCTGCCGGGAGGCTCGCTGACGACGGGGACTTTCAAGGATCTCCTCGGCATCGGCTTCGACGTCATCTCGTCCTTCGGGCTCGACTTCGGGCTCAGCCTCCAATGGAAGATCGCGAAGAACAAGGCCCAGGTACTCGCCGACACGACTCTGGCCTCGCTGTCGGGAGAGAAGATCACCTTCAAGAACACGCAGACGATCCGCGTCAAGGATACCGAGGTCACGACCTCGACCTCCACCACGACTACGCAGATCATCCGCGAGATCTCGAGCGGCCTCATCCTCAACATCGAGGGATGGGTGTCGGGCGGACGCATGATCACCATGAAGATCGACACGACCTTGTCCGAGGCGATCGAGAGCGACTCCGAGGACACGCTTCCGAAAACCGCCGAGAAGGTGATGGCCGCGACCGCGAGGACCGAGATCGGCAAGCCGATCGTCGTTACGGGCCTCAAGCAGAGGCAGATGACCGAGGACGTGAAAAAGGTTCCGGTGCTGGGCGACATTCCCCTCCTCGGCCTCTTGTTCCGGTCCAGGAACGAGAGCGTCACGACCGTCGAATACGTGATCAGCATCATCCCCAGGCTCGAGATGCCCGAGGTGAACCGCGACGAGCTCGAGCGGCAGATCGTCGAAGATTACTATCGGTACTTGTTTACGAAGGGCCAGGCGAGGAAAGACTGATGGAAGCCGCCAGATTGCGGGACTTCGCGCCGCTGCCTTCGGGCGATGAGCAGTTCAGCCTCGCGTTCATGGAGCGCTACGGGCTCGTGAGGCTCAGCGACGGCCAGGGCGACTTCCTCGTCGGGGCGGTCGAGGAGCCCGACGCGGAGGTCGCGCGCACCCTGGCATTCGCCGAGGGCCGCGCGCCGCGCTTCCTCGCCGTGCCGAAGAGCGAGTTCTCGGAGTTCCTCTCGCGTTGCGCGGCCGAGCTCGGCTCGGGCGGCGAGACGCCGAGGGGCGGCGACGAGAATCTCCTGGACCGCCTCGCGAACGACGCGCCGGTCGTCAACCTCGTCAATAGCGTCCTCCTCGAGGGCCTGAGGCTCGGCTGCTCGGACATTCATCTCGAAGGCGCCCCCGACGGCGTCCGCGTCCGTTTCAGGGTCGACGGCATGTTGTCGGTCGCGAGGACCCTGCCTAAAGAGATCGGGCCGAGCCTCTCGTCGCGCGTGAAGATCATGTCGAACCTCGACATCATCGAGCGCAGGATGCCCCAGGACGGCAAGATGAACGCCGTTGTGGACGGCAGGCCCGTCGAGTTTCGCGTATCGGTCATGCCCACGATCGAGGGCGAGTCGATCGTCCTGCGGCTCTTCGACCGCGAGGACGAGAGGCGGGGCATAGACGAGCTCGGCTTCGGACCCGGCTTCGCGTCGGCGCTCCGCTCGCTCATGCGCTTTCCGCACGGCCTGATATTGGCGACGGGACCGACCGGCTCGGGCAAGACCACGACGCTGAACGCGATCCTGCGCGAGCTGAACGACCCGTCGGTGAAGATCCTCACGGTGGAGGACCCGGTCGAGAACAAGCTCGCGGGCGTCAATCAGATCCAGACGAACGACGACATCGGCATGACCTTCGACTCGGTGCTCAGAAGGCTCCTCAGGCAGGACCCCGACATCCTCATGATCGGCGAGGTGCGCGACAGGGCAACCGCCGACCTCGCGCTCCGCAGCGCCCTGACCGGGCACCAGGTGTGGGCGACCTTGCACGCGAACGACGCATTGTCCGCGGTGACGCGGCTCGTGAACATGGGGCTCGAGCCCTACCTCCTCGCGGGCGTGGTGAGAGGCGTCCTCGCGCAGCGCCTCGTGCGGAAGCTCTGCCCCGCCTGCGCGCAAATGAGCCCGCCCGACGCGGCGGAGACCCTGTTCCTCGAGTCGCACGGCGTCGAGCTTTCCGAGTTGCCGCGCGCCGTCGGCTGCCCCGAGTGCTCGCGCGGCTACAAGGGACGCACGGCCTTAGGCGAGATCTTCGCCTTCGACGGCGAGGCCGAGGAGATCGTGCTTCGCGGAGGAGGTCGCCGCGAGCTCGAGGCGCATTTCAGGAAGCTGGGCGTCCCCTTCCTCGCGGACTGCGGCGTCAGGCTCGTCGAGGAGGGCGTCACGACGGTCGCCGAGCTCGAGAGGGTGATCTACGGCCTATGAGCGAGAGCTATCGCTGCAGAGTCGTCGATTCGGGCGGCAGGACCAGGACGATCGAGCGCGCCGCGTCGTCGATCCAGGCCTTGGCGCGCGAGCTCGCGGCGGAGGGCTTCTCGCCGATCGAATGCGTCCCGACGCGGGCGAGGGCGGGCAGGAAGCTGTCGCCCAAGGACGTCCTCGAGTTCACCGAGGAGCTCGACCTCCTCTTCGCGCAGAATCTCGGCTTGAAAGACGCGATACGCGTCCTTGGGACGGTCAAGACCTCGGCCTCCATCAAGGCCCTCGTCGCCGACCTCGGAGCCCGCCTCGCGAAGGGGCAGTCGATGGCCGCCTCCCTTTCCGAGTACGGCGACAGCTTCCCTCCGCTCTATCTCGGGCTCATCCGCGTCGGCGAGCTCGCGGGCACGCTCAAGTCGGTCCTGCCCCGTCTCTCGGGCTACCTCGAGGACCGCAGGAAGCTCCGCGAGAAATTCCTCGGCGCCATGACCTACCCCCTGCTCGTCCTCTGCGTCCTCGTCGTCGGCATGGTCCTTTTGACGATCTTCGTGCTGCCCACCTTCATCGACGTCGCCGAGTCGCTGAGCGCTTCGGGCGCTTCCGGGATCAAGGAGCGGCTTATGGGTTTCCAGGCGGCCTTCATCGCCGCGCTCCTGGCCGTGCCCGCCTGCGCCGGCGTCGTCGCCCTGATTCGATCGAGGGAAGAGGGGAGGGCGGCCCTCGACGGGGTGCTGCTGCGGCTTCCCTTCGCGGGCGGCTTCGCGATGCTCGTCGAGATGCGCAAGCTGTGCTTCGCCCTGGAGACCCTCCTCGAGTCGGGCTACACGGCCGACGTCGCGCTGGCGGAGTGCGTGCAGGTCTGCGGGAACCGCGCGGTCGCCCAGGCCATCGCCGACGCGGGGAAGAGGACCAATAAGGGCCAGCGGCTTTCTTTCGCGTTGCGCGAAACCGGAGTCCTTCCCGATACCTTCTGCTCCTGGGTCGAGGTCGGCGAGGAGGCCCACGACCTCGGACAGGCCTTCGCGCGTCTGCGCGCCTTCTACGACCGCGAGTTCGACAAGGCCTCGCGGACCATCATGTCCCTCATGGAGCCGGCCCTTATCATCGTCGTCGGCGTCGTGCTCATCGTCGTCGTGCTGCAGTTCATCGGTCCTTTATACGGACTTCTCGGAGGCGCCTTATGATTCGGAAGAGAGTCGCATACCCCGCAGCTCTGCTGCGGCATGTTTACAACAAGCAAAGGGATATGCGATCCCTCATGCAATCAATTCCTTGCCGAACGAACGATACCTCGCAGCTCTGCTGCGGGGTTCGTTCATTTCGAAGCCGGGCGCGCGCGATCCGCCGCCGCCTCGAGGTTGTCATGTCCGCGCGCGCGGGCGGCTGGACTTTCATGGAGACCCTGATCGTCATCGGCATCGTCCTCGTGCTCACGTCGATGGTGGGACTCATGGCCTTCCGCTTTATCGACCAGGCCAAGCAGGCGACCGCGAGGAGCCAGATCGAGGTCTACGGCCTCGCGCTTAACGCCTACTACATGGACTGCCGGGCCTACCCGGACCAGTCCGACGGGCTCGCGGCCCTCTGGCGCAAGCCTGCCTCCGCCCCCGATTCGTGGAACGGCCCCTACGTCAACAAGGCCGTCTCCGGCGACCCCTGGGGAACCCCTTATGTCTATCGCGTTCCGGGAGAAGGCGGCCTTCCCTTCCAGCTCGTATCGCTCGGGGCTGACGGGGCCGAGGGCGGCGAGGGCAAGGACAAGGACATCAAGAGCGATGAGTGACCGAGGCTGGATTTTCGTCGACGTCCTCGTGGCGCTCGGTGTGCTCGCCGTGGCGCTCGGCTGCCTGACTCCCGCGGTCGCGAGCCTCGGCGGCCTGGAGCTCGGGCAGGAAGAGCGGCTCTACCGCTCCATGGAGGCGGGGCAGGATGATCCGTGGGCGAGCTTCCGCTGAGGGCTTCACCTTCGTGGAGGCTCTTGTCGGCGTTGTCGCGCTCGCGCTCGTCATGGCGGCGGCCGCTCCCATCGCGCAATCGACGATCCGCTCGCTCTCGATCCTCGCTCGGGAAGAGACGCGCCTCTACGATATCGCCCGGGCCTACGATGCTTTCCGCGCTTCCTGCGATGACACGATCGTTCCGCCCTGGGTGCCTTCAGCCACAGCGGCTTCTTTCTCTGATGGGAGCGTTCGCGTCACCTACCTCGGCGGGATAGAGGACGACGCGTGGAGTCTGTCCTCGGACGACGGTGGCCTCGCGGTCGAGACGCCGGATGGGAGAATCGAGGTCGCGGCCGCGCATTGCCGCATCGAGCGCATCGAGCGCGACCGCCGGATAATCGGGGTCGGCGCGAGCTTCGAGAGCCTCGGCAGGACCTGGGCCTGGAAGGGATACTTCGGTGCGGCGGGCTATTGATCGAGTCCTTCGAATGCCTGCGTGGGGCTTCGGGTCCCTCGTCGCGATAGGGGCGGTCTTCCTTGTCACGGGCCTCGTCGCGGCCTGGGCCGGTCCCTACCGCTATCGCGTCGGGGAAGAGGACGATATGCGCTCGAGCTGGGGCGCGCGGGCCGCTCTCGAGGCCGAGGCCGCCTCGATCCTCGAAGGACTGGCGGACTCGACGCGCGGCAGGACCGAGGACATGTTGGCCTACGCCCTGCCCGAGGCGGCGAGACTCGAGGACGCGGGATCGCGTATCAATTTGAACTGGGTACGCGCGTATGTCCTGCGCGACGCTCCGGCGCTGCTCGCGCTCTTCTCGGGCGGCTCGCCGGACGAGCTCCAGGCCTTCAGAAGCGCGTCGCGCCTCGGCTCGAGGCTCGACGCTTACGCTGATTTTTTCGATCAAGAGACCCTCGAGCGCTACTTCACCCTGCGGACGCCGATGAACGTCAACACCGTGGACGAGTTCTCCTTTGAGAACGTAATGGCGCTGGCGACGGGCGACGCGTCTTCGGGCGCCTCGTGGAGGGAGAGGTTGCGCGACCTCAGGCTCTCCGGGAAGGCCGTGGAGGACGAGGCCGAGCTGCGCGCCTGGTTCGGGACCGACTGGGACAAGGTAGCGCTCTTCGCTCAGGCTACGCCGGAGTGGAACGCGAATACTTTCGATCCCTTCCTCCTGGGCGCGGTATTCGCGTGCGCGGAGTTCGCGATAGCCGATCCCGCCTCCGCCGCGTCCGCCATCATCGGCGCGCGAGAATCGCGCTACCTCGTCGACGCGGATCTCCGGACCATCCTCGGCCTCCCTAAAGAGAATCAGATCTGGCGGCACCTCGGGACCGAGACATCGGCGTGGACGCTTTACGTGTCCGACGCCTCGGGCCTGAGGATAGAGGTCGACTTCAGGACGCGCGGCGAGGTCGAGGCCGGCGGCGTCTTCCGCGTCATCGCTCGGAGGTGGCATGATGCCTGAAGCGGGGCGCGTTCCGCTCGACGAGGCATTGCCGCTGCCTTCGTTCAGTTTCCTCGTCCTCGATCTCGCCTTCAGGAACGAGCGCGACCTGCCTGGTCTTATCCGCTACAAGCTCGAGGGCGTCCTGCCTCGAGGGCTCGAGGGGATACGCTTCTTCTTCAGGCGAGTCGGGAAGACGCGCCGCTTCCTCGTCACGCTCGTAAAGGAGCCCGTCCCGCAAGGCTTTGTCCCCACGAAGGTCGCGCTTCCCTTCGCGCTGTCGATCGGGGACCGGGACGTCCGCGAACTGCAGTGGGTATCGCATAACGCGATCTATAGAACCGGCTATGGGGGAGGGTTCCTCGCGTCGGTCCAGGCGCGCGCGAAGGACGAAGCGGACTTCGATCGGCCGGATGGCGCGCGGATCGAGCGGCGTGACGCGCCCGCGGGCGGGCAGAGCGTGCAAGAGTCCTCGGGAAGGCACGACCTCGTCTGGAGGATCGCGGCGGCGGCGCTCGGCCTGATCCTTGCCGCTCAGCTGGCTGTCGTCGTCGTCCGCGGCATTGCGACCCGCGAGGCTCGGCTCAGGTCTCTCGAGGAGCGGATCGCCGTCCTCTCCGGCCGCGCCGGCGCTGCCGAGGCTTCCGGCGCGGCAGCGCGCGACCTCGGCCTGCAGTCGCGCGCGCGCGATATCCAGAGAAGAGTATCGCTCCGTTGGAAGCCCGGCTATTACCTCGAGAGATGGAGCATGAAAGGACGGCGCCTGCGACTCGAGGGCTGGGGGCCGAGCGCCTTGGCCCTGCTCGCCTCGCTTCGCTCTGATCCTGCCCTGGCGAAGCTCGATCCAGTCTCGAGGAAGAGCGAGAAGGGCTACGAGACCTTCGCCTTCGAAGGGGAGGTCGGCGATGACTAGGCGGGAGCGCATCCTCGGTCTCATATTCCTCGGCACCCTCGTCGCGGCGGCATGCCTTTTCGGATCTCAACTCTACCTGGCGCGCCTTCAGAGGCTCGACGCTCAGATCGCCAAGGCCGAGGCCAGGAAAGTTCGCCTGGAACTGTCCATCCAGAACGCGATATCCGGCGAGGCCCCGAGGCGCGCCTGGACCGTGGCCGAGTCCTCGCCCGATGCCTTCCTCTCGTCTTTAGACCGCATAACGCGCTCGGCCGGCTGGAGTATCGAATCCACGACCTTCAAGGGCAGGAAGGACGGCTACGCCCGATTCTCGATCTCGGTCGAAGGGCCGAGCGGCGGCTGGGAGCGACTTCTCTCGGCTATGGATTCGTGGGACAGGCCTGTGCTCATCGAGTCCCTGGAGGCCCTCGCGTCCGGTAAAGGAAGGATGAGGGCGCGTATCGAGGCTGGCTATGAGGCTCGGTAAGGCTCTCTGCCTGACGCTGGCGGCGCTCAACGTTCTCGCGCTTTCAGCGCGGCTAGTCCCGAAGGGCGACGACGAACTCAGGTATCGCGCCTCGCAATCGGCGGGCGCTTCGAGGACAGAGCTCCCGAGCGGCGGCGCAGTGCCCTTCCGCCCCGGCGGAGAGAAGCCTGAGCCCGCGCCTAACCCCCTTGCCCAGCCGGTACCCGCGGCGCCGCACGTCGAAGAGCGGATCGACGAGAGCGCGTACTCGTATCTAGGATCGATGAAGTCGCCCGAAGGAAAGACCGTGTATTTTTTCAAGAACCGGGCCGCGAATCGGGTCGACTCCGCGGGATACAAGGACGGCGGGATCAAGGTGCTTTTCGCGTCCGAAAAGGAGTTTCTACTTGAAATCGACGGGAAGAAATACAAGGTCGTTCGCTAGCGTCGTCGTGATCGCCGCCTTCATGCTCGTAGCGCTCGGATGCCAGAGCGCGCCCGGGCCGAGGCAGGCGACGGGCGCTTTGCAGGGCGTCGTCTTCGACTTAAGCGATTCGCCCGTGAGCGGCGCCCTCATAGTGATCGAAGGCCCTGGCGGCAAGGCCAGCGCGACCACGGACTCTCAAGGGCGCTTCTCGATTCCCGGCCTCCGTGCGGGAGAATATACCCTTGCATTCTCGAAGGCGATGTACGAGGGGCGAAGTTGGCCCATCGTGTTGAGCGACTTCGCCGACGCCGCATACCTCAAGGCGGCGAGCTATTGGCAGCTCCTCGAGGCTGCCTTGACCGCGCTCGGCGAGAAGGAGCTGGGCGAAGCCGAAGACTTCCTCGCTCGCGCGCGGGCCGTCCAGGATAGGAGCCCGACCTCCCTCTTCCTGGAAGGCGTGCTCGCCGAGAGGCGAGGCGACTATGCGGCTGCCATCGGCGACCTCGAGGCGGCTACAGCGTTGGACGCGCGGTCTGCGTTCCTATGGCTATACCTCGCAGACCTCTACGAGCGATCCGACGCGGGCGCGGACAAGGAAGCCGAGGCGCTCGATAAGTACCTTGACCTCAGGGATGATCCGGCGGCGGCCGAGAGAAGAAAAATACTTGGCCGCTAAATCGTAGATCTATCGTCACTCGATAAGGCTCGCTTTTTTTCTAGCTCTTCAAGCAAGCGCATACCTCCCGCGCGACATAGGTTGGCCGGCAGGCTTGCGCGTTGGCGCACAACGTAGATAGCCCGCCATCGCGCATCGTCAAAAAGGAGGTCTACTGCATGAAACGAACGTTGAATGTTATTGCTATAGGTTTTGTCCTGTTTTCTCTTTCCACGACGGCGTTTTCCGATCATCGAAGACTCGAATCGACGGTTCGGAAGGATAATGGCAAGACGCGCTATCAGCCGCGCGAGCAGGGCTGGCATCACGTCGAGTTCGCCGATAAGGCCCGGCTATCCTTCGATTCCACGCGCGTGCGCTCCGATCGCGTATCGGTCGCCAAGAAGAAGGAATACTCGAAGGACGCGGGGAAATCCGTCATCGGTCTCGAGATCTCGGTGGCGCCTCGCGTTGCCTCCGGAAAGGACTTCCCTGCTCCTGGGCAGAGCATGTCGCCCCAAGGCGCCATCTATCACTTCGAGCCGGAGGGCCTCGAGTTCGATACTGCTGCGGCCTTGACGCTGCCCTATGCCTGCGATGCATCGGAAAAAGATGAAGACGTCAATGTCTATTACTACAACAAGGAGACGAGGTATTGGGAGATAGTCCCGGTGATCTCGCGCGACACGACGAACAAGACGATAACTGCCTGCATTACGCATTTCAGCGACTACGTTGCTGGTACTTCGTCCTTTACGATCGATGAATCCGGGACGCTGGGCGGCGGGAACACGGTTCAGGACGTTGACCCGAATACCGGGGCGGTCCTCTTGAAGAACACGGAGTTCTATATCCCCGCCCGAGGCCTTCCGCTCTCGCTGACCGCTCGATTCAGTTCCGACTATCTCTATAAGAGATACTTACCGGTATACACGAAAACCCAGTCCGCCGCGGCGACGTTTGTACCCGAGCCCAACGCCAACTATCCCATCCCCCAGACCGATATAAGCTCCGGCTGGACCTATGAGCTGCCGTATTGCCTTTTCGGCGCATCGAACCAACTTGTAGTCACGCTTCCCGGCGGGAAGAAGCTGCAACTTGATGGTCTTCTTCCTGTCATTGCTGCGCTCAAGCCGGGATCTGCGATAGACCAAACGGACTGTAGGATAACAAAACCTTCGCGGTCCTTTTTTCAGTTGTACTACCCTGAGGCGAAAGTCTCCCTGGATGTGTCATGCAATACGAAACACTATAGCTATTGGGTAGAGACAGGTCCATCTTCGAGCTATGAAGTGACTGGTTATAATGCATGGGTAAACAGTCTTGTGCTTCGCTTTGAAGACGGATCCTACGCTACCTTCCCCGCCTCGGGCTTCGTCAACACGATGTACGATGCGAGCGGAAAGAATTACATAAAGTATACCTATGAAAGCGGCTGCCTGCGGAGTATGACGCACTCCGACGGCAGGTGCGTCAAGCTCGTATCATTGTGCGACGACAGCGATAAGAAGAAGGGAGTAGTCTATGTACTGAGCGATACGAGCGTCTTGACGACCCTGAATGTCGCAGACGAGTTCCTGGCCCGCCGAGTCCTCAATTCGGACGGCACGACGGCGAGCTTCGATAGACTCACGACGAAGACGCACGGCAGCGCGACTTCGTGGCCTGGTGTCACGGAGGCGACCGAGCCTGCATACTACGATGTCGAGAAAAGCACGACCTACGAGTATCCCGTCATGAATAGTACGGTGACCGGGAATACCATGATCGTGAAAGACCCTGGCTCGGGAACGAGGAAGTACACGTTCTCGAAGTCGTTCTTTCGCTATGCGAGCTACTACTATACGTACGCTTGCTCGTGCAGCGAAGCTTCGTGGACCAACTATGAAAGCTCGACGCTCTATTACTATAAGCCAAAAGTGGCAGAAGTACTCGTCGGTCTCGATAGTGCATTCAGCATCGCTCAGAAGAAGCAATACACATACACCACGACGACCTCGATACCATCCGAGAATTACACGCATAGCGGATCGCAACCCTATGACGCCAGTACGTACACGCTCGTCTCCACGGCTGTAACGGCGGATTGTCCGATCAATCCCTCAAAGACGACCATTGTGGAGTATTCTGTTTCCGGCTCGACGACCAAGATTATCAAGAGAGAAGAGATGGAATACTCATATAGTGGCAACGACTATATGGGCGTCGGCCGAGACTACATCTTCTATTATTTGGCGCACGAGACGCAGACTGAGGCATATAAATCCTACTCGGCGCAATACCAGCAAGCAAAAGCGCAGTACGATAGCCTTTCTTCAGGAAGTATCTTTGACCAATTTGCTTGGGCAACTAAGCTTATCCTGAAGGTTAAGCTCGACGACTTGTCCGCGAAGATGGCCGCAGAGCTCGCGGCAAGCCACTGGGTGTTCGAGAGCGAGACGAGAAGGGCCTTCGTTAAGAAGTACAACTTCTACAACCCCGAGGTCGAGACTCGCTTTGTCGGCGACTCGGTGAACGCGCGATGGACGGTTAGGTACGCCTACGACGACTTTGGGAGGATGCTGTCGGAGACCGATAGCCGCATCGATTCGGCGAAGGCGGCGAGGACCTACGAGTATGTCGTCCCGACTTCTCAATCCGGCGCCGATCTCTATGCGAGGTTCGGACTCGTCTTAAGAACTTCAGTGCTCAAGAAGAGCGGCTCCTTCTTCACTACATCGTATACCTACGACTCGAGCATGAACCTCGCGACGAGGACGACGAACGCGACAACCTCCGGCGAGACGACGAGCTTCACCTACGATCCGGCGACGAACAACCTGGTGAAGATCGAGTACCCGGAGAAAAACTGCCTTGAGCTGACCTACGGGACAGGCGTGACTTCGTCGTACATCGTCAAGGATCAGCAATGTCTTACGACGAACAGCGACGGAAGCAGCGCGACGAATCTCGCCCACGTCTTCACCTACGATCTGCGCGGGAGGACGACGAGCGTCATGTCGAAGATCGTCGATTCCTCGGGTGCCGACATCGACGATAGCTCCTGCCCGATTACCACGTACTTCTATGCCTACGATGGATGCAACCGCGTGACTTCGAAGTCAAGGAGCTCGAACGGATCGACGGTCGTCCTGTACAATCGGGCGTACGATGATGACGTAGCGCATCCCTCGGTGACGACGACAAACGCGAAGGGCTATCAGACGGTCGATGCCTACGATGCCTACTATCGGCGCGTCGGTACGGCATCGTATCGGCCTGATACTCAATTCAGGGATGCGTCCTATGACGGATTCGGGCGTGTCGCCGTCGCCGAGAGAGTTTTAACCTATGACGCAGATTTCATTGATAAAGAAAAGGAGGAACGGACCTTCGACAATACCGCCGGGACCGCGTACTACTACACGTCCTATGCCTATGACGAGGAAGGACGGCTCTCGACGATCTCGGCAGGGAACTCGGCGGGAACGAGCGCGCTCCTGCAGGCTATCACGTATGAGTATAGCTCCTCTGGAGAGACGAGAACGGTCAAGAACTATCGAGACGCGAGTGACTACAACCAGACGGTGACGCAGAGCGACTGGCTGGGCCGGGCGACCACCGTGACGAACTACGGGAAGGTGAACGGTGCCGATGAGCTGACCACGAAGTACGGATACGACTATACGGGCGAGAAGCTCACGGAAACCCTGCCGAATAATCAGGTCTACCTGTATTCCTATACGCTCTCGGGACTCGTGAAGGCGATAGAATACCCGGATGGCCGCGGCACCCAGACGAACGAGTATGACCTCAACGGGCGGATGGTGAAGACGACCGATGTCGGAGGGAATACTCAGGAGATAACTTACAATCCGGCCGGCATGGTGACGAAAAAAGTCGCTTCGGCGACTGGGAAGGCGCCGATCACGATAGATACGACCTACAGCCAGTACGGTCCACTGACGGTGACGAAGACGAATGGCTCCAATGCGAATCCCGAGATGGTTGTCGCGTATAGCTACGACGAGAATGGCCGCGTGAAGCAGGAGAGCCGGAGCGTTTACATCAATTCGGCGCTCACAACCGCGACTGTGGGCCATGTCTACGATGACGCGGGCAATCTGCGCTCCCTCGCCGTGACCGGGTTCTCGGGGTTCTCGAGGACCCTCGAGTATTCCCTTCCTTATTTCGGCGGATCGAACGATACCACCGATCGAACCACGAGCGTGTCATGCTCGGGTAAAGAGATCGGTCGGCTGTCGACGACCTATGCGGGGCTCAAGGATCAACTGTGGTACGGATTGAGTATATCGACGTACTACAAGGACTACGACTTCCTCATGCGTCCCCAGACGATCGATAATCCATCGAGCGAGTGCGATTACACGTACACGTATGACTATGCCGGGAACATCACCGAGTGGACGTCTGTAGGCGTGAAGACATCGTTCGCGTATGACGGCCTGAACAGGATCGTGTCGTGCGTCGGGAGCTCGTTCGATAGCGACAACGGAAGCTATTCCTACGACATCATCGGCAACCAGACATCGTCCCCGGGGAACCGGAGCTACGGGTACGTGCAGTCAATAGCGAGCAGTGATCCGACGATGCGGCTGAGCTCGGTCGCGGTCGGCGGAACTACGACAACCACCAGCACGGTCGCCGACGACGGAATGCTCGGGAATATACTTGCGATATCTAATCGATATACCGATCTGAAGTACGATGCGCTCAATAGGCTGGTTTCCATAACCGATCTCGCGCGCGACACGACGGCGCAGGTGGACACGTATGCCTACGATCCGTTCGGCTTGCGGTATATGCGTACGGAAAAGCCAGTAGGCGAGTCGTCGACGGTTACCTATTATCTATACGAGGAGAACTCGATACTGTGCGAAGAGCGAATGCTGAGCAAGGTCTTCAGGAATGACTCTATCAACGTATTCCTGGGAGGCATGAACATCGCGCAGTGTAAGAACTTGTCGGGAACGGAAAGGATATACTATAATTACCTCGACCACCTGGGTTCGCGGCGTGCGGTGACTGAATATCGTAGTACCCCTGTTTCAATAATCAAGTACTCCATATGGGGCACTCCGACCGTGGCTGACGCGAATAGTAGCTGGTATAAAGGGAAGAGAGACATTGCGTATACCGGCAAGGTGCTTGATGCGACCGGACTGTACTACTTCAATGCGCGGTACTATGATCCACGCATGGGACGGTTCCTGGCCGAGGACCCCGTGCGCGATGGGCTGAATTGGTATGCGTACTGCGGGAATAATCCGGTGAGCTTCACGGATCCTACGGGGTTAATACAATGGCCTACGTTGACTGGCAATGTAAGCTCTGCATACGGGGAACGAACAGATGTACCTGATTCTTCATTGCATCGATCTGTTGATATTGCAGCACCAACAGGAACTGGGGTCTATGCAGTTGAGGAAGGTATAGTAATTGGCGTAATTCAGGGTTCACCAAATAGTGACAAAGATGCGGGGTATGGGAATCAGGTCTTTGTCCAAAGGTCGGATGGGAGCATGGATCGTTATAGTCATCTTGATTCAATTTGTGTAACGACGATGGAAAAAGTTGATGAAGGTAGGATGATTGCTACTGTTGGCAAGTCTGGGTACAGTACTGGATCACATCTGGATTACCAGCATATTAAGGCAGACGGGGGGACGGAAGATCCCGTACCATCGTTAGGCCCAAGGCCAACAGGTATTGGATTGGAAGAATGTGTTTCTGAGCAGGGCAATACAATAGAAAACAAAACTACTGCAACGAGTTCGGGCGGATCTAGTTATGGGTATGTTGGCAGCGGTATCTATTATTATGAAGTGAATTTGTATGACTAGTACTTATAGTGTTTTTACATGGAAGATGATTTGTGAGGGGGAGGTATGAAACGAGTCACTATAGTTGTTTTCGTTTTTTCCCTCATTGGCTGCCTGTTCTGTTATGCTGACACTGTTTCGTATGATGAAAGACTGGCAGTTATATATATACAAACAAATGCTGTGGTAAAAATTGGGGCGCATATGAGCTCAATTATTTGTACACTCGGTGAACCACAGTTGGTCAAAAATGACAACAGCGGGAATCTTGTTTTGTCGTGGCCTAACGGTTTGTTAGTATACTGCGATAAAGATGGAAGAATTGAAAAAATAACTATCTGGACAAATTCCTACAAGACCATTAACGGCCTTACTGTAGGAGATTCTAGAAAAAAAGCAAAACAAGTACTTGGTACATACGATGAGTGGAAGGATTGGATTAGTTGTGACATTATTTATGGGGCATGGGTTATGCAAATAAAGATGAAAGATGACTTGATTGCGGAGATACATATTAGTAGAGATAGCTGATCCATTGTGGATGGAGCTTGTTATGTTTTCTGTGTGTACAATGCGAGTAATTATCTGACAGTCGCCCGTGGATGAAGACGTTCAGCTGACTGCCTCTGAAAATCCTCGCCCGCCCGGCCTGCAAGCCGGGCGGCTTTGTTTGGGAATCGCTCCATCCATGGCGCGCGGTCAGTACGCGAGGACTTTGCGAACCTGCTTCAGAGGCACGATGTCCGTCCTGCCCACCACGCCTATGACCGTGTTCGCGACGGGGACGGGGTGGCCGTTTGATGAGGCGGGCAGGGATAACGTATTGTTAGTTTCGCACAATTGCAGGTAGAAAAGAGGCGTCCTCATCTGGTTTAGTTGAGTTACCACACGTCAACGAATCAGAAAGGGGACGCCATGGACCACGTGGATCCA
>Ga0153915_10000763_pt1 | contig 29660 bp, 30 predicted proteins | sample Opewatmetagenome_2_FD_107003 | JGI IMG/M metagenome (GOLD analysis project Ga0153915, IMG submission 107003) | Freshwater wetland microbial communities from Ohio, USA - Open water 3 Core 3 Depth 3 metaG | ecosystem: Environmental > Aquatic > Freshwater > Wetlands | place: USA: Ohio, Lake Erie...
CGCCGCGTTTCAAATTGCCCCACCGGAAGCGTCAACACCGCGTTTACCAACCGGCGCGGCTGGCCCTTCGCGCCCGGACCTGCCATGGAGCCGCGATGCGAGACGGCAAGGGACAGAATATGCGCGCCGGCGGTTGCCTGCTTTCGGCAAGCATCCTCGTCTGCACGATCGCGGGCGCCGTGCTTCGCCAATCGAGCATCGGCTTCCTGGTCGGAGCGGCGATCGGCCTGGCGCTGCTGGCTCTGCTCTGGCTCAAGGATCGGCGCTGAGCGCGTTTCGCTAAGGCAGCGCCGGCCCGCTCCCCCACCCGGCCTCCCCAAGAGTATCCTAGATGGGAGGCCGGGTGGGGGAGCGGGCCGGTGCAGGTACCGCGCAGACGCTCAGGCCACCCGCCGCCCCGCCCAGACGACGCGTCCGACCACATCGATCGAGTCCAGCGCGCAATCGGGCCAGCTCGGATAGGCGGGATTGTCGCTCCTGATCGAGACGCGCCGGCTCGCGGGATTGATCGCCAGCCGCTTGACCATCAACGCCTCGTCGATCCGCAGCACATAGATTCCGTCGCGCAGCTGGTCCTGCGTGCTGCCGGTCTCGACCAGTATCTCGTCGCCGTCGGCGAGCGTCGGCGCCATCGAATCCCCCTCCACCCGGATGATCGAGAGCCGCTGCACGTCGCCCGCCCCGATGGTCCGCAGCCACTTCGGATCGAACGCGAAATGGGCGCTGGCGCGCTCGTCAGCGTTGATCGCGCCGGGGCCGGCCGAGGCCCCGACCCGCAGCCGCGGGATCACGATCATGTCGCGCTCGCGCATGCGTTCCTCGACCGGCGGCCCGCCCAGCACCGCCTCGTCGACGCCGAAGTAACGCGCCAGCACGCGGCGATCCTCTTCGGCAAGCCGGCGCGGCACGCCGCGCTTGATATATTGCTGCACATAAGCCGCATTGCGGCCGATCAGCCGCGACAGGCTGGAATAATCCTCGCCCCGATCGTCGATCAGGCGTTGCAGCGCGGCGCGTGCATCCAACATGGCCGCACCATACTGGTAGGAATTTACCTAGACAAGGAGGAAAAACCCTGAAGAATGGAACATGTTGCGAACACGAGTCGGAGAATGCGGTGCATCTGTTGCGACGGGTCGAGCGTCATCTCAGCGCGAGCGGCACCTCGCCGAGCCGGTTCGGGCGCGATGCGGTCGGCGATCCCGGCTTCGTCGCGGACTTGCGCAGCGGCAGGCAGCCGCGCGCCGCGACCGTGGACCGGATCACCGCTTTCCTGGACGAACGGGAAGGTCCGGGCTGAACGCGCGCGACCGGCACGGCCGGTTCAGGCGCTCCGCGCCGCCATCTTCTGCAGGTCGTCGAGCACGCTGCGCAGACGATCCTCGCCCGGCGCGCGTCCGGCTTCGTCGCTCGAAGGGTCTTCGACCCCGCCGCCCGACGCGGATTCGGACTCGTCGCCCGACGCCGGGGCCGCCCCGTCGCCCGGAGGCAGCGGCCACTCGCAGGCGGCGAGCCCTTCGTCGAGACGCTGGAGCAGGCTCGAAACGCTCTCGCCCCGGGCCTCGGGGAGCGGAAGACGCGCGATCAGCGCCTCGGTGGTGATCCCTTCGTCCTCGATCGGCTCGCCGAGATCGAGAATGCTCGAGACCTTGGCGTCTTCGTTCGCCGCCGCCTCGCCGGCGGAACCGGACTGCTCACGCGCTTCCGGCGCGTCATCGGCAGTCGGCTCCGGCGGCGGAAGCAAGCCGGTCGGCAGCTGGACGACATTCCTGAGGAGGATTGCGGGCTCTTCCGGAGCCGTCGAGACGGTCTCGCCGGCGTCCGCCTCGCCGGGTTCGCCGAGGTCCTTGCCCGCGAACAGCGGGCGGCGGGCCGGGGCATCGGGATGCGCGTCGGCCCTGCGCAGGCGGGGCGCTATCCAGTCGCTTTCGGACAATTCGTCTCCGTCCGCGGCCTCGTCGGCGGGCTTCGCCGGACGGGGGTCGAACGCGCGGAGCAAGAGCCAGACGGCGAGGAAGCAGACGGCCGCGGCCAAGGCGATCGCGGCGAGGCGCGCGGTGGCGCCGAGCGGCGGCTCGGCCGCGGGCAGCAGCGCGGGAAGGCCGGTCATGCCGACCAGCCTGCCGAACAGGTCTGCGGGCATGGCGAAGACGGCGAAGGCGACCGAAGCGGCCGCGAAGGCAGCCACTGCAATATTGAAGGCGTTGCCGCTGAATTTCGTCCGCATCAAAGCGCCTTGCCGGTGAGCTTTTGGTAAGCGGGAATGTAACGGCAAATATTTGACGACCAGTTACGATCGCGCTCGACGAAGCGCTGGGCGACGTCGCGGCGCTGCTCCCACTCGCCGCGCCGCGCGAACAGGGCGTCGAGGGCGTCGGCCAGCGCCGCCGGGTCGCCGGCCGGGAACAGGCTTCCGGTCACGCCGTCCTCGATCAGCTCGCGATGTCCGCCGACGTTGGAGGCGACGACGAGCTTGCGCTGCGCCATCGCTTCGAGCGGCTTCAGCGGCGTGACGAGCTCGGTCAGCCGCATCGCCTTGCGCGGATAGGCGAGGATGTCGATCAGCGCATAATAGAGCTCGACCTCCTCATGCGGGACCCGGCCGATGAAGTGGATGCGATCGGCAGCCGGCGAGGCCGCCGCCTGCGCCCCGAGATTCTTCTCCATCGGGCCGCCGCCGACGAGCAGGAGATGCGCCGCCGGCCGCTTCGCGAGGAGCAAGGGCATCGCGGCGATCAGATCGTCCAGCCCTTCATAGTCGTAGAAGGAGCCGATGAAGCCGACCACGTCGGCGCCGGTCAGACCGAGCCGCGCGGCGAGCGCAGCGTCGCCCGCCGCCGGCGTTCCGAACAGCGTGAGATCGACCCCGTTGGGCGCGACCAGGATCTTGTCGGCGGCGATGCCGCGCGCGATCAGGTCGCCGCGCAGGCCCTCGCAGATGACGGCGACCGCGTCGGCCTGTTGCGCCGCCCAGGTTTCGAGCATGCGCGTCAGGCGGTAGCGGGCCGATCCCTCGGTCCCGGTGCGGTTGCCGACCGCGGCGTCCTCCCAGAAAGCACGGATCTCGTAGAGCAAGGGAATCCGGTGACGCCTCGCCACGCGCAGCGCGGCCAGCGCGTTGAGCACCGGCGAGTGGACGTGGAGCTGATTGGGCCTCCATTCGGCGACGAGCCTGTCCAGCCGCCCCTTCAAGGCGTTGATTTCCCGCCATTCGCGCAGCGGCGACGGCCCCTGGGGCGGAGCCGGAGTGCGGTAGAAGGTGATTCCGTCGACGGTTTCGGGATCGCTGCCCGCGCGCGCGTGGCGGGCGCCGGTCAGGCAGGCGACCTCCCAGCCCATCGCCAGCTGCGCCTTGACGATCGCGCGGGTCCGGAACGTATAGCCGCTCTGCAGCGGCAGGCTGTGATCGAGAACATGCAGGATGCGCATGCCGGCTGCTCTCGCACGACAAACTTAACGGCCCGTCAACCGCGCCTTTCTATGGTTGCTTCATGCAGGGCGCCGCGGGAATTCCGTCATGATCGACAATTTTGCGCTGGCGCTCAGCCACGGGCTGCTGATCCTTGCCGCCTGGCGGCTGCTCCGGCGCCCGGACCTCGACGACGACGCCGCTCCCGAAGCCGGCGGCCGCGCGAAGCGCCCGTTCCTGAAGGCGAAGGGCAAGGCCGGTGCGTGACCTCGCCTTCGTTGCCTATCTGCTCGCGTTGCTGTCGCTCGGGCTGCGGCGGCCCTTCCTGTTCGTGCTCGCTTACGCCTATGTCGACATCGTCGCTCCGCAGCGGCTTTGCTATTATCTGCTCAACAGCATTCCGGTCTCGCTGATCGTCGCCGCGCTCGCGATCGGCGGCTGGCTGCTCACCGACGACAAACGCGGCTTCCGCGTCACCCCGCGCCAGTGGCTGATGATCGTCCTGCTCGCCTACGCCGGCTTCACCACCGCCCATGCCGACCTTCCGGTCGAGGCGCTCACCAAATGGGACTGGGTGTGGAAGGCCATGGTGTTCGCCATCTTCCTGCCGTTCACACTGCGCACGAGGCTGCGGGTCGAGGCCTATCTGCTGTTCATGATCCTGTCGGCCTCGGCGATCGTCATCGTCGGCGGCATCAAGACCGCGGCGTCCGGGGGCGGCTACGGCATGCTCAACCTGATGGTCGACAACAACAGCGGCCTTTACGAGGGCAGCACGATCTCGACGATCGCCGTCGCGATGATCCCCCTGATCCTGTGGCTCGCGCGCTTCGGGACCGTCTACCCGCGCGACTGGCGCGTGCGGCTGTTCGCCTACAATCTCGTCTTCGCCTGCCTGCTGATCCCGGTCGGGACGGAAGCGCGCACGGGACTGATCTGCGTCGGCGTCCTCACCCTGCTCACGCTGCGCGAGGTCAAGCGGCGCTTCGTCTACATGGGGCTGATCGCGCTTGCGGCCGCCGTCGCCATCCCGCTGCTCCCGCAAGGCTTCACCGGCCGGATGCAGACCATCCAGGGCTATCAGGCCGATTCCTCGGCCGCCTCGCGGCTCGCCGTCTGGGGCTGGACCTGGAACTACGCCAAGGACCACCCGCTCGGCGGCGGCTTCGAAGCCTATCGCCAGAACCGGCTGCAGGTGCAGACGGTCGGCGCAAAGGGCGGCGGGCCGCTCGAGATCGCCGGCAGCCAGACGATGCAGGACAACGGCCGCGCCTATCACTCCAGCTATTTCGAGATGCTGGGCGAACAGGGTTTCCCCGGCCTGGCCCTGTTCCTGCTGATCCACGCGACCGGCCTCGTCCGGATGGAAGTGCTGCGGCGGCGCTACGCCAAGGCGGTCGAAGGCGACGCCTGGGTCGCCCCGCTCGCCACCGCGCTCCAGCACGCCCAGATCATCTACCTGATCGGCTCGGTCTTCGTCGCGATCGCCTTCCAGCCGTTCGTCTACATGCTGCTGGCGGTCCAGATCGGGCTCGACACCTATCTGAAGCAGCGCGACCGGCTGGCGCGGCCGCGCGGAATCGCGCCGCGGGCCTTCGTCGGACAGGCCGGCACGGCCGGCGCATGACCGCCGCGATCGAGCCGCGCGCGAACCTGCCGGCGCTGACCGGGATCCGCGGCGTGGCGGCCTGGTTCGTCGTGCTGTTCCATGTCCGCGTCGGCATGCAGCACGCGCTTCCGGCGCCGGTCCTGGCCGTGCTCGGCAAGGGTTATCTGGCGGTCGACCTCTTCTTCATGCTGTCGGGCTTCGTGCTGTGGCTCAACTATGCCGACCGGCTGCGCAGCCATGGCCCGGCGTGGGCGCCGACCTTCCTGGCGCGGCGGCTGGCGCGGATCTGGCCGCTGCACATCGTCATGCTGGGATGCACGGTCGCCTTCGCGCTGATGCTGGAGCTGACCGGCCATGCCAGCCCGGACCATTATCCGTGGGCGCAGCTGCCGCTCCACATGCTGCTCGCGCAGAACTGGGGCTTCACCGATCGCCTGACCTGGAACGATCCGGCCTGGTCGATCAGCTGCGAGTTCGCGGCCTATCTGCTCTTCCCCCTGCTCGTGACGGCGGTCGACTGGCGCCGCCTTCCCAGCGCCGCGCTGGTGCTGCTCGCAGGCCTGTTCGCGCTGACGCTGCACCTGATCTTCGTCGCGGCCGGTGCGCCGACGCTCGGCAGCGCCGTGCCGCACTTCGGCCTGGCCCGCGCGCTTGCCGAATTCGCGATCGGGACGATCCTCTGCGCCTTGTGGCAGCGCTGGCATGCGCGTCCGCAAACGCCCCTGCTCGCATCTGCGGGTGTGCTTGCGGCGCTGACGGCGGCCGCCTTGTCCGGGTTGCTGGCCGAAACGCTCGCGGTGCCGCTGATCTTCGCCGCGCTGCTGCTCGGGGTCAGCCTGTGCGGCGGACATCCGGCGAACCCGCTCGGCTGGAGGCCGATCCATTATCTCGGCGAGATCAGCTACGCGACCTATCTCGCCCACTTCCTGCTCTACATCCTGTTCAAGCTTGCGTTCGTCGACGACGCGAGCCGGGTGCCGCTGGCCCTGATCGCGCTGTTCCTGCTCCTCGTGCTTGCCGCCTCGGTCGCGCTGCACCACGGGATCGAACGGCCGGCGCAGCGCGCCCTCAACCGGACGATCGATGCGTGGCGCCCGCTGGCCCGGGCCTCCGCGCCAGGGGTCTGACCGGGCTCAGACGGCGGTGGCCGGGGCCTGGGCTTTCTCGACGAGCTCGACGAACGCTTCGGTGAAGGCCGGAATGTCGTCGGGCTTGCGGGCGGTGACGATCATGCCGTCGACGACCGCTTCCCTGTCGACCACCTTGGCACCTGCATTGCGCAGGTCGGTTCGGATCGATGGCCAGCCGGTCACGGTCCGGCCGCGCAGCACGTCGGCTTCGACGAGCAGCCACGGGCCGTGGCAGATCGCGCCGACCGGCTTTCCCGCATCGACGAACTCCCTGACAGCATAGACGACCTGCTCGTTCATCCGCAGCCTGTCGGGGCTGCGCACGCCGCCCGGAAGCAGCAGCGCATCGTAATCCCGGCTGTCGACCTGCTCGATGACGATGTCGGGCTTGATCGATCGTCCGGGCTTGCCGCCCTTCTCCCCCTGGATCTCGTCCGCCTCGAGCGAGGCGAGGGTGACCTTGGCGCCGCGATCGAGCAGCCGCTGGCGCGGCTCGAAGAGCTCGGACTCCTCGAAGCCGTCGGTGGCGATCATCAGGATCCGCGCGTTGGCGATGTCCGGCATGGCTGTCCTCCTTGGCTGTGGTACGCCGTTCAACAGCGCTTCATCCGGGCGGTTCCGGAACGAAGGGGCGCCGCGGCGATTTATCGGCGTGGCGAAAGGAACACCAGCTGGATGCTATGCCATGTCGACGATGCGATGCCAGGGATCACGCGCAAGCGCCGGGGCAGATACTGGATGTATTTCGATGCCGAAGGAAAGCGCATCACCGACCGCGAGGAGATCGACCGGCTGAACCGCGTCGCGCTCCCGCCCGCCTACGCCGACGCGTGGTTCTGTCCCTCGCCGAACGGGCACATCCAGGCGATCGGCTACGACGCGAAGGGCCGGAAGCAATATCGCTATCATGAGGATTTCCGCTCGCAGCAGGAGGCCGCGAAATACGAACGCTGCGCCGACTTCGGGCGCGCGCTTCCGAAGCTTCGCAAACGCGTCGAGGAGGACCTCGGCAAAAGAACGCTGAGCAGGGAAGCGGTGGTGGCAGCCGTGGTTCGCCTGCTCGACCAGGAGCATCTGCGCGTCGGCAACGAAGCCTATGCCAAGGAGAACAAGAGCTTCGGCGCGACGACGTTGCGATCGCGCCACGCCAGGGTGCTCAGCCGCTCCGTCACGATGCGCTTCAAGGGCAAGCATGGCGTCGAGCGGCAGCTCACGATCACCGATCGCAACCTGACGCGCATCGTCCGGCGCTGCAACGACCTGCCGGGACAGAATCTGTTCCAGTATATCGACGACGAGGGGGAACCGCAGCCGGTCACTTCGACCGACGTCAACGCCTATATCAGGGAGGCGATGGGCGAGGAGTTCACCGCCAAGCACTTCCGAACCTGGGGCGCGAGCGTCATCGCCTTCGAGCAGCTGTGCAACGCCGGCGCGGAGGGCGTGTCGGTGAAGCAGATGCTCGAGCCGGTCGCGGAGGCGCTCGGCAACACGCCCGCGATCAGCCGGAAATCCTACGTCCACCCCGATCTGATAGAAGCGGTCAAGAACAACCCGCACGACCCGCTCGGGGAATTGCGATGTCCGCGCGCAACCCTCTATCTAAGCGGCGCCGAGCGCGGTCTGATCGCCTTCCTCGAAGGCGGGACCGCCGATGGCGAGGAACTGCAGAAGGCTGCTTGATGAGTGACAAGATGGCCCCCGACGTCGGGGCGGTTGCGCAGGACGCTTCCCGGCAAAGCGTCGAACTGATCCGGCAGACGGGCGCATGGATCGCCGGCAATTTCGTCGGCGTGCTGCTTGCCGCCGGTGTCGGCGTCCTGATCGCCCTCGCGCTTCTCGGGCTGCGCGCGCTCGGCTGCAGGATCATCCGGCAGGGATCCGGCGACGTCCACTGGCGCGTGATCTTCGCTTCCGTGGTCGCCAAGACCGAGCTGTTCTTCATCGTCCTGTGCTCGGCGGAGCTGGTCGCCGAGCATGCGAGGACTCCGCCGCCCCTTCTCGGCATCATCCATTTCCTGTTCGTGATCGCCGCCGCCTTCCAGGCAGCCGTCTGGGCTCGCGAGCTGATCCTCGGGCTGGTCGAGCACCGGATCGGCCCCGACACGGAGAACAGCACGCTGGCGTCCGCGACCGGCATCATCCGGCTCCTGGTCACGGTTGCGCTGTTCGCGATCGCGCTGGTGCTCATCCTCGACAATCTCGGAGTGAACGTCACCGGACTGATCGCCGGGCTCGGCATCGGCGGCATCGCGATCGGCCTCGCCGCGCAGGGCATCTTCTCCGATCTGTTCGCGGCGCTTTCGATCATCTTCGACAAGCCGTTCCGCAGGGGCGACGTCATCGGTTTCGAGGAGATCAGCGGAAGCGTCGAGCAGATCGGCCTCAAGACCACCCGGATCCGCGCCGTCACCGGCGAGGAGATCGTCGTCTCCAACGCCAAGCTGCTCGAGAAGCAGCTGCACAATTTCGCGCGCCTCAAGCGCAGGCAGATCGTTCTTAGCCTGGGCCTGATCTGCCAGACCCCGCCGGAAACGTGCGCACGCATTCCGGAGCTGCTGCGGGAGATCGTCGAGCGCCACAAGAAAACCAAGGTGGTGCGCTGCGGCATGACCGGCTTCGGCGCGTCTACTCTGGACTTCCAGCTGGTCTTCGACGTGCAGAGCGCGGACTATGAATATGTGTTCGCGACCCGCAGCGAGATCTGCATCGAGATACTGGACGCGTTCGGCACGGCCGGCATTCAGCTTGCCTACCCGTCGCAGACGACCTTCACCGCCGCGCCCGACGGCACCCTGATCATGCCCTACCCGCCGGCCCTCGCGCCGGCGGGTGAAGGCGGCAAGGCCGGCGGCGCGGCGGCGCGGCCGCGCAAATAAAAGGGCCCCCACCCCATCCTCCCCGGGGGAAGAGAATGAGGTGAGGGCAGGCTCGCCGGAGAGCGGGAGGATGCTGCAAGCGGCGAGAAACGGGGTGCGCGGCGTCAGGCAGCCTGCCGCAGCGCGAAGTCCTTGAGCATCTGCTTCCAGTTCGGGATCGTGACCGTGTCGAGATATTCGCGCTGCATCTGCGGCGTCAGCACCTCGACCATGAAGCAGCCGTCGACCCAGACCTCGATGAGCCCGAAGCGGTCCTCGCGACGGCAATATTTGGCGACCCAGCCGTTGCGGTCGGCGATCGCGAAGATTTCGTCGGCCTCGAGATTGGTGCCGATCGCGATGTGGGTCGGTCCGTTACGGCGCGGCTCGGCCGATGCGCTATAGGCGCCCTCCGCTCCCGCGCCCTCGCGGATCACGGTGCCGCGCGGGTAGACCTCGACCATCGAGCCGAACGTATCGCCGGCGAGCGCGGCCCAGGAGCCGACGCCGACCGGCGGAAACGGCAGCGCCTCGCCGCCCATGATCTGGGCGAACGCCTCGGCCACCTGGCGCGGATCGTCGGCCTCGATCGAAACGTGGAAGATCATCTTGGAAAGCTCCCTTTGCCAATCCCTGTCCGCGCTGCCTTGGCCGCGGGTCGAGCGCGGCGGTATCGCGCGGCGATGGAGCTGCCGGGAGGATCGACGAATCCGGCGGCGCGTCGACGAAGCACGGCTACGGCACGACGAAAAAGCCAGGACGGACCCTAGAAGCCGACATCTTCGAGCGAGAGCAGGCTCGCATTCCCCCCGGTCGACGTCGTGTCGGTCGAGGTCACCCGCTCGACGCAGAAGCGCGGGAGATAGTGCGGCCCGCCGGCCTTGGGCCCGGTTCCGGACAGGCCCTCGCCGCCGAACGGCTGGACCCCGACCACCGCGCCGATCATCGAGCGGTTGACGTAGAGGTTGCCGGCGCGGGCATGCGCTTCGACGGTCTCCGCCGCGCGCGCGATCCGGCTGTGCAGTCCCATGGTGAGGCCGAAGCCGCTCGCATTGACCCGCTCGACGGTCTCGGCGAGCGTGCCCGCCTTCCAGCGCGTCGCGTGCAGCAACGGCCCGAACCATTCGCGGCGCACGTCCTCGATCGCGTCGACGCCGATCAGGGTCGGCGGTACGTAGAGGCCTGCCCTGGGGACCGGGACGGTCTTGATCCACTGCTTCCGGGTGGCGGTGCGATGCTCCATCAGCCGGTCGTAGGCCGCGCGATCGATCACCGGGCCGACGTCGCTCGCGGCATCGGCCGGATCGCCGACGACCAGGGTGTCCATCGCTCCGGCAAGCATCTCGAGCGTGCGCTCGGCAATCTCCTCCTGGAGCACCAGCAGCCGCAGCGCCGAGCAGCGCTGGCCCGCCGAACGGAAGGCCGAGGTGACGACGTCGAGCACGACCTGCTCGGGCAAAGCGGTGGAATCGACGATCATCGCATTGACGCCGCCCGTCTCGGCGATCAGCGGCACGATCGGGCGCTCGTCGGCCGCAACGAGGCTGCGCGCGATCGACCTGGCGGTCGCGGTCGATCCGGTGAAGGCGACTCCCGCGATGCGAACATCGCCGACCAGCGCCGCCCCGGCCTCGGGCCCGCCGCGCAGCAGCACGAGCGCGTCGCGGGGGACGCCGGCGCGGTAGGCGAGCGCCACCGCATGCGCGGCAATGTCCGGAGTCTGCGGGGCAGGCTTGGCGACGACGCTGTTGCCCGCCGCCAGCGCGGCGGCGACCTGGCCGAGGAAGATCGCGAGCGGGAAGTTCCACGGGGCGATGCACACCCATGCGCCGCGTCCTTCCATGCGCAGCACGTTGCGTTCGCCGGTCGGCCCCGGAAGCTCGACGGGGCGCAGCTGCCGGCGCGCCTGGGCCGCATAATATCGGCAGAAATCGACCGCTTCGCGAACCTCGGCCAGCGCATCGGGGATCGTCTTGCGCGCTTCCTGGACGGCGAGCGCCATCAGCGCATCGCGCTCCTCCTCCAGAAGATCGGCCAGCCGTTCGAGGCAGGAGGCGCGCTCGTCGACGCTGCGGCTCGACCAGGCGGCGAAGCCGGCAAGCGCACGCTCGACGGCCTCGCCCGCATTTCCCGCCGCTGCCGGCTCGGCGGGCGCGGCCGGACGCTTCGACACCGCCCCTGCGATCCGCGCCAGCTCGGTGCGGTCGTTGAGGTCGCGGCCCGCGCTGTTGATCCGCTCGGGCGCATAGAGATCGCGCGGAAGCGGGATGCGCGGATGCGGAGTCCCGCCGACCGCGGCAATCTTTTCCGCCGGATCGGCGAGGATCTCGGCCTCGCTCAGCTGCTCGTCGGCGAGCTGGTGGACGAAGCTGCTGTTGGCGCCGTTCTCGAGCAGCCGGCGGACGAGATAGGCGAGCAGGTCGCGATGCCCGCCGACCGGCGCGTAGATGCGGCACGCATAGCCGTCGTCGCGCACGAGGCGCTCGTACAGGCCCTCGCCCATGCCGTGCAGCCGCTGGAACTCGAAGTCGCGGCCGGCGCCCGCCCGCTCGATCACCGCGGCAACGGTCAGGGCGTTGTGGGTCGCGAAGGCGGGATGGATGTGCTTCGCCTCGAGCATGTCGCGCGCGCAGGCGAGATAGGAGACGTCGGTCGCCGCCTTGCGCGTGAACAGAGGATAATCGGACAGGCCGCCCTCCTGCGCGCGCTTGATCTCGCTGTCCCAGTAAGCGCCCTTGACCAGCCGGACGGTGAGCCGGCGGCGGGTCGCCGCGCCGAGCGCCTCGGCCCAGGCCAGCACCGGCCGCGCGCGCTTGCCATAGGCCTGCACGGCCATGCCGAGCCCGTCCCAGCCGCGCAGCGCCGGCAGCTCCGCCGCCGCCGCGATGATGTCGAGGCTCATTTCGAGCCGCTCGCTTTCCTCGGCATCGATGGTGAGGCCGATCCCGGCACCGGCGGCGAGCGCGCCCAGCGCCTCGACGCGCTCGATCAGCGCCGGAACGCAGCGGTCGTAATGCGCCACCTCGTAGCGCGGGTGGAGCGCCGACAGCTTGACCGAGATCGAGTGGCCGGTCGCGCCCGCCTTGCCGATCGCCTCGATCGCATGGGCATAGGCCTGGTGATAGCGATCGGCGTCGGGAAAGGTCCGCGCCGCCTCGCCCAGCATATCGAAGCTCGCGGTGAAGCCGGCATGCTCGGGCCGCTCCATCCGCTGCAGCGCTTCCTCGATCGTCCGTCCCATGACGAACACGTCGCCCATCATGCGCATGGCGGCGCCGACGGCCTGGCGGACGAACGGCTCGCCGGTGCGCGCGATCAGGCGCCGCAGCGTGCTCGCCTGATCGGTTTCGCTGACCAGGGCGCGGCCGATCACCAGTCCCCAGGTCGCCGAATTGACCAGCGCCGAATGCGATTTTCCGGCATGGGCGCGCCAGTCGGCGGTGCCGAGCTTGTCGGCGATCAGGGCGTCGGCGGTCCCGGGATCGGGGACGCGCAGAAAGGCTTCAGCGAGCGAGAGCAAGGCGACGCCCTCGGACGTGTTCAGCCGGTATTCCTGCAGGAACCGGTTGACCCAGCCGCTCGACTGCGCGCTGCGCAGCTCCGCGAGCATCGTCCGCGCCTGCTGCTCGACGCGCTCGCGTCCCTCCCGATCGAACCGCGCCCGCGGCAGCAGCGCCGCGACAACCTCCGGCTCGGGAGCGCGATGCCGGGAGCGGAGCTGCGCGCGGAGATTGGTGAGATGATCGTTCGCCATGAAGCGCAGATTACCGCAGCCATCGCCGGATATGTAGCTTAACTATCATGCGTCCAGCTGATATGTCCGCATAACATTCCCAAATCTCGCGCTCATGGAGAATTATCTTTGCTGGACGAATCGGACCGGAAGATGCTGCGGATTCTCCAGGTCGACGGCCGGATCACCAATCAGGAACTGGCGTCGCGCTGCGCGATGTCGCCCTCCGCGAGCCTGGAACGCCTGCGCCGCCTGCGGGAGAAGGGCTACATCAAGGGCTATGCCGCGCTGCTCGATCCGGAGAAGCTCGACCAGTCCTTCCTGGTCTTCGTCGAGGTGGTGCTGGATCGAACCACCGGCGACGTCTTCCGCAGGTTCAGCGAAGCGATCGCCGACCATCCCGAAATCCTCGAATGCCACATGGTCGCGGGCGGTTTCGACTATCTGCTCAAGATCCGGCTGCGCGACATGGCCGCCTACCAGCGCTTCCTGGTCGAGGTGCTCGCAGAGATCCAAGGCGTGCGGGAAACGAGGACCTATGCGGTGATGAGCGAGGTCAAGAGCACCACGGCCCTCGCGATCTGAGCCGCTTGCGGGTAAGCGGAACGAGGCCTGGCCCTGGCCGACGAGACGGAGACAATTGCGTGCCCGCACGACGAGTGCATCCTTCGCTGCTCCACAAGCTGCGCGTCGAGATCCATGCCGCCTGGCTGGCCGCGCGCGACCCACGCACGCCCTGGTATGCGCGGCTGTTCGGCCTGGCGCTGACCGCTTATGCCTTGTCGCCGCTCGACCTGATCCCGGATTTCATTCCCGTGCTCGGCCTTGCCGACGAGGCCGTGATCCTGCCGATCGGCGTCTGGCTGTTCGAGAAGATGCTTCCCGCCGGCGTGATGGCCGAGTGCCGCGCGCAGGCCGAGCTGATCACCGAGCGGCCGCGCTCATGGATCGGAGCGGTGGGGGTCGTGCTGCTGTGGCTGCTGGCGGCCTGGCTCGTCTATCGGCTGCTCGCGCCCATCTACGACTGAAGGCGCGCCGCCCGCACTCAGCTTCGCGCGCCGGCTTTCGCTTCGTGCGTCGCGATCCATTTCTCGAGAACGGGGGCGATGCGGTTGCGCCACTTGCTGCCGTTGAAGATGCCGTAATGGCCGACGCCGCGGGCGAGATGATATTGCTTCATCTCGTCCGGCAGCCCGGTCGAGACGGTCAGCGCCGCTCTGGTCTGGCCGATGCCGGAGATGTCGTCGCGCTCCCCCTCGATGGCGAGCAAGGCGACGTCCTTGATCGCGGCGGGATCGACGCGGCGGCCGCGATGGGTGAACTCGCCGACCGGAAGCAGGTGGCGCTGGAACACCACGTCCACCGTCTGCAGGTAGAATTCGGCGGTCATGTCGCAGACCGAGCGATATTCGTCGTAGAAGCGCTTGGTCGCATCGGCGCTTTCGCCGTCACCGGCGACGAGATGCCTGAACATCTCCCAATGGCTGGTGAGGTGGCTGCCGAGGTTCATGGTCAGGAAGCCGGCGAGCTGCAGGAAGCCCGGATAGACGGAGCGGCCCGCACCCGGATAGCTGTAGGGGACGGTCGCGATCACGTTGCGCTGGAACCAGGAGTGCGGCCGCTGGGTGGCGAGATTGTTGACCGCGGTGGGCGCCTCGCGCGCGTCGATCGGCCCGCCCATCATGCTGAGGGTCAGCGGACGCGCCGGATTGCCGTCCTCCGACATCAGGGCGGCGGCGGCGAAGCTGGGAACCGACGGCTGGCAGACGGCAAGGACGTGCGCGCCCGGTCCGACGTGCTCGAGGAACTCGATCAGATAGTCGATGTAATCGTCGAGATCGAACCGCCCTTCCGACAGCGGCACGAGCTTGGCGTCGGCCCAGTCGGTGATGAACACGTCATGCCCGGGAAGCATCCGCTCCACCGTCCCCCGCAGCAGCGTGGCATAGTGGCCGGACATCGGCGCGACGATCAGCAGCCGCGGCGACCCCTCGATCCCTTCGCGGCGGAAATGCTTGAGCTGCCCGAACGGCTTGCTGAACACGATCTCTTCGTGGACCTGGACCTCCCGGCCCTCCACGATCGTGGTGGCAAGGCCGAACTCCGGCTTGCCGCGCGGCGCCGAGGCGTGGGCGAAGACGTCGAGTGCCGATGAAACGATCGGGCCCATGCCGCTGTAGGCCAGCGGATTGGCGGGGTTCTGCATCCATCCTGCGCCTATGTTCGCCAGCGTGCTGACTCCGGCGAGCAGGGAACGCTGCATTTCATAGGCGTCGTAGAGCATCGAACCTCCACATGGTGTTGCACTGCAATAGCTTCAATCCCGCCGTACAAGCCAGCGGAATCCACCCGCGGGCGCCGCCAAGACTTCGCATCGCAGCAGCATTGAGCCGCGGCCCCGCGGCTGCTACCTCCGCGCCGATGGCCGACGATAGCGTGAAGACTGGCTCGGACCGAAAGCTCGGCAATCTCGCCATGATCTGGCGACATGCGATCCGCTATCCGGGGCGAATCGCCGGCGCGGCGCTCGCGCTGCTCACCGCCGCCGGCGCGACGCTGGCGATTCCCGAAGGTTTCCGGCGCGTCATCGACAAGGGGTTCACCGCCCACGGCGGCGACATCGCGCGGCATTTCTACATCTTGCTCGGCATCGTCATCGTGCTCGCGCTCGCGACGGCGGTTCGCTTCTATTGCGTCTCCTGGCTCGGCGAGCGCGTCGTGGCCGACGTGCGCAAGGCGGTGCAGGACAATCTGCTGCGGCTCGAGCCGCGCTTCTTCGAGGAAAACCGCCCGTCCGAGATCGCCTCGCGCCTGACCTCCGACACGTCGGTGGTCGAGATGGTGGTCGGATCCACCGTATCGGTCGCATTGCGCAACCTGGTGATGGGCATCGGCGGCGTCATCTACCTGTTCACGCTGGCACCCCTGCTCACCGGCGCCCTGCTGCTCGGCATCCCCGTGGTGATCCTGCCGATCGCGATCATGGGACGGCGCGTCCGCAAGCTGTCGCGGTTCAGCCAGGACCGCATTGCCGACGTCGGCTCGATGATCGCCGAGACTTTCGGCGCGATGAAGATCGTCCAGGCGTTCGGCCAGGAGCGGCGCGAGAGCGAGCGCTTCGGCTCGACGGTGGAAAGCGCGTTTGTCGCGGCGCGCAGCCGCAACCAGCTGCGCGCGATCATGACGGCGGTGGTGATCAGCCTGATGTTCGGCTCGATCACCCTGGTCATGTGGCAGGCCGCACTCGACGTCCAGGCGAACCGGCTGACGGGCGGCACCGTCGCCGCCTTCGTCGTCACCGGCGGAATCGTCGCCGGTGCGTTCGGCGCGCTCACCGAAGTCTATGGCGAGTTGTTGCGAGGCGCAGGAGCGGCCGGCCGGCTGGCGGAGCTGCTGGCGCAGATTCCGCAGATCAAGGCGCCGCCGCACCCGATCGCGCTTCCGCAGCCGCCGCGCGGCATCGTCAGCTTCGAGCACGTTACCTTCCGCTATCCGACCCGCCAGGACGTCAGCGCGCTCGACGATTTCAACCTCGCCGTGCGACGCGGCGAGACGCTCGCCCTGGTCGGCCCGTCGGGAGCCGGGAAAACGACCCTGTTCCAGCTCGTCCAGCGCTTCTACGACCCCGATTCAGGCGTCGTCCGGATCGACGGCGTCGACCTCAGGGACGCCGATCCTGCCGAAGTCCGCGCGCGGATCGCGATGGTCCCGCAGGAGACCGTGATCTTCGCCGCGAGCGCCCGCGACAATCTGCGCTACGGCCAATGGGACGCGAGCGACGACGCGCTGTGGCAGGCGGCCGAGGCGGCCAATGCGGCGGAATTCCTGCACCGTCTTCCGGAAGGGCTGGACACTTTCCTCGGCGAAAGCGGCGCCCGCCTGTCGGGCGGCCAGCGTCAGCGGATCGCGATCGCCCGCGCGCTGCTGCGCGACGCGCCGCTGCTGCTCCTCGACGAAGCCACCTCCTCGCTCGACGCGGAATCGGAGCGGCTCGTGCAGAGCTCGCTCGAGCGGCTGATGGAAGGACGGACGACCATGGTCATCGCGCACCGGCTCGCAACCGTCCGCGCGGCGGACCGCATCGTCGTCCTCGACCATGGCAAGATCGTCGAGGAAGGCACCCACGACAGCCTCAATGCCCGCGACGGCCTCTACGCCCGTCTGTCGCGCCTGCAGTTCGAAGGGATTGCGGCCTGAGGACGGGCGGCCCACGCCGATAGCGGCCGGCTGCGCGAGGAAGCGCGGCGCGGCGCCACGGTGCTCACGGCCTCAGGGCGAGGGCACGGACCTCCTCGTGGTCCAGGGCATCGCGATCGGCGAAGCTCAATGCGACTATACCCACGCCGCACGGCGCGAAGGTTCGCGAAGTATCTCGAACAGAATGCGCTCTCCCACCCGACGAGAGCGCGAGCATAGGCTGGCGGACAGCCGGGGCGGCGTGAGCGCGACAGCAAAAAAAGGGGCGGCCGAAGCCGCCCCTAGATCCTTCGTCCGCGCGGGCGGATCAGAAGCTCGAGTAATTCTCGTTCCCGACGAAGCCCATCGCGGAGATGTTCGCGCGCTTGGTCACGGCGAGCACCTCGTCGACGAGCTCATAGCGCGCCTGCGGCTCGGGCTGGAGGTGCAGCTCCGGCACCGGGTTCATCGTCGTCGTCAGGTCGAGATACTGACGCAGCGTCACCAGATCGACCGGATTGCCGTTCCACAGCACCTGGCCCAGACGGGTGATGACCACCGTATTCTTGACCGGATCGACCGGGGGCGGGGGCTGGTTCGGCTGGTTCACCGGCAGATCGAGCTTCACCGCGTGCGTCTGGATCGGAATCGTAATGATCAACATGATCAGCAGCACCAGCATGACGTCGATGAGCGGCGTCGTGTTGATGTCCAGCATTGGCTCGCCTTCAGCGGTGCCGCCGGTTGAGATCGCCATATTATGCCTCTTCCTAAAGAATCGCCGTCACAGACGCTGGGTCGTGCCGGTCGGCTCAGGCTCTGAAATGAAGCCCACGCGCTGGAAGCCCGCCAGCTGCATCGTGTACATCGCCCCGCCGATGCAGCGGAACGGCGTGTTGATGTCGCCGCGGATGTGCGCCTCGGGCATATTGTCTTCGTTGATGTTCTGGACGCCGCCGACGGCCTTGATCTGGTCCTCGAGCTTCTTGACGGCCCGCTTGAGCAGATCGGTCGAGTTGACCTTCTGGATCCCCCAATAGACCTCGCACGCGCCGTCCGGGGCAGCGCGCACCGTCAGCGACACGTTCTCCGGCTTGGTCGTGGTCGCCTGGTAGCGGACCTTGGGAAGCTTCACCGGCACCGTTTGGATGACCACCGGCACGGTGATGAGGAAGATGATCAGCAAGACCAACATGACGTCCACCAAAGGAGTCGTGTTGATGTCCGACATCGGGGCTTCTTCATCGCCGTCGCCAGGACCGACACTCATTGACATATTCGGGTTGTCCTACCTTCTTGGTCAGCCGATCGTCGGCTGGGACAGCGGGACCGGCCGAGGCCGGTCCCGATCTCGCATCAGACCTTCTTGGGGCCCGGATTCGTCATTCCGGCCGCGGAGCCGCTGGCGGTCGTGCCGCCAGGGCCGGCCGCACCCGGACGCGCCGCAGCAGCCGAGCCGGTCGACGGCTTCACGACGCCGCCCGAAACGATGTAGCCGTGCAGGTCGTTCGAGAACTTCGCGAGCTCCTCGAGCACGGCCTTGTTGCGGCGCATCAGCCAGTTGTAGGCCATGACGGCCGGCACCGCGACGATCAGACCGATGGCGGTCATGATCAGCGCTTCGCCGACCGGACCCGCGACGACGTCGATCGACGCCTGGCCGGCGGCGCCGATCTTGATCAGCGCGTTGATGATGCCGACGACGGTGCCGAACAGGCCGACGAACGGCGCGGTCGAACCGACGGTGGCGAGCAGGGCGAGGCCGGTGCTGAGACGCGAGGCGATCGCGCCCTGGCTGCGGGCCAGCGAGCCCATCATCCAGTCATGCTGCTCGACCGGGTCGGTCAGCTTGGTGTGCTGGTCCTGCGCGGTGATCGCGTCGTCGACGAGCTGACGATAGGCGCTGTTCTTGTCGAGCTTGTTGGCGCCTTCGCGAAGGCTGCTCGATTGCCAGAAGGTGGCGCGGGCGCGGCGGCCCTGGTTGAAGATCTTCTGCTGTTCGAACAGCTTGGTGAACAGGATGTACCAGGACCAGACGGACATGATCACCAGGATCAGGAACACTGACCAGGTAAGAAGGCCGCCCTGCTGGAGTGCGGGGATAAGGCCATAAGGATTGGCGCCACCTGCGGGAGCGCCGGCTGCTGGGGTCTGCATGGTCGAACTTTCCTCTCGTATTCAAGAAAAAGGGTTGTTTCGGGGGATCAACCGGCTGGAAGAACCCACTTGATCCGCGCGCTCGTCGAATCGCTTGTCGCATTTCCGCTGCTGTCGTGAGCGGGCGTGAAGCGCGCCCTCGACCGCATGATCCGGCACGTCGCATTGTCGAGAGTGGCTGAGCCGCTCGACGATGTGACCGTGCAGTTCGTCACGCGTCCGTCCGGACCGATCTGGAGCGTGAAGCCCGTCGTTCCCTGCTCCTCGGCGCGCAGAGCAGCATCGGGATAATCGGCGTCGGAAATATAGGAAGCGAGATTCGCCTTCGCCTTCGCCGGCTGCACCCTGACGGGCGGCGGCGGCGGCGGCGGCGCGGGTGCGACCGGCGGAATGATCACAGGCGGCGGCGGCGCCGCGATGATCGGCGGCGGCGCAGTGTTCACCCGGACGAGCGGGGGCGGCGTGGTGATGGGGGGTGGCTGCACCTCCTGCTGTTTCGGCGGGGGTGGCGGCTTCTCCTCGGGGGGCGGCGGCTGCTCGGTCACATCGAAGGTCTTGAGATCCTCGATGCTCTTCTTCACCACCTTGTAGGCCATCCCGGTGATCAGAGCATAACCCAGAAGGGCGTGCAGAACCGCGACGATGATGATCGACGTGATCCGACCCGCGCCCATCCTTTGATCAACATATGACATTAATCGGCGAGGCTCCTCTCCTATTCAATGTGCCTGACGAGCTGCTGGAATAAAACGCAACCGGTCCAATACAGGTCCATTGTGGTTCAATATGTCCTGGATCGCGGAAGCCCCTCTATCCATAGACAAGGCGCGACGCAATGGAGTCTTCGCATTCCCCAATATCCCATGGGACAGCGCGCGTTAAGGTTACCGCGGCCAAGGCGTCGACTATCACGAATCACAGCGTAAAACAGGGAGAAACAATGCTTCTGCGCGGATTCGCCATCGCTCTCCTCGCCCTGGCGCCGGCCGGCGCCGCCGCCGCCCCGAAGGCGCCCGCGCCCGTCCGACTCGCTTATACCTACGCCGATCTCGCCGACCTTGCGCTGGCGGCGCCGGTCGCCGCGCACGTCCGGATCCGGGAGGCGATTCCGCTGAAGGAAGGATCGGCGGCAGCGGCGGGCCACAGCCGTTATTATGTCGAAGCCGACATCGTCACCCTGGTCCGCGGCCCCGCCGGCTTCCCCGCCGGCATACGCTATCTCGCCGACGTGCCCAACGCCGCCGACGCAGCGCAGAAGATCAGGACCAAGTCCGACTATCTGATCCTCGCCGCTCCGGTCCGGGGACGGCCGGGCGAGCTGCAGCTGGCGCACAAGGACGCGCACATTCCCTGGAGTCCGGAAATGGAGGCGCGCGTCCGTGCGCTGCTCACCGAAGCAGCCGCCCCAGACGCGGCACCGGCGATCGTCGGCGTCGGCAAGGCCTTCCACGTCGCCGGGTCGCTTCCCGGAGAGAGCGAGACCCAGCTGTTCCTGCCGACCGCCGACGGGCGGCCGATCTCGCTCAACGTCCTGCGCCGGCCGGGCCAACAGCCGCGCTGGGCGGTCGCGCTCGGCGAGATCGTCGACGAGGCGGCCGAGCCGCCGAAACCCGACAGCCTGCTCTGGTACCGCCTCGCTTGCGGGCTCCCTGCGACGCTGCCCCCGGAGAGCCTTGCGGATTCAGATGCCGGGTCTGCCGATGCGATCCGCGCCGATTACGCACTGGTGCTGCAGGGCCTCGGCGCCTGCGCGCGCAACCGCCCGCGCGGCTGAAGGTTTGTCTCGGCGAAGCCGGTCGCGGCCCGTCCAGCCCTAGAAGGACGCGAGCTCGACCCCGACGCCGGCCACGTCGGGATAGACGTCCGGCTTGCGGACCGACACCCGCACGCCCGTCACACCGCGCCGCGCGGCCACGAGATCGTAGATTCCTCGCGCCAGCGTCTCCTGCAGGTTGAAGCGCCGGCTGCGGGAAAGCTCCTGGATCTCGAGGCGCAGGAAATCGTAGTTCCACGCACCCGATGCGTCGTCGTTCTCGGGGAAAGACGCCGCGTCGATCCAGACCTCGACGGTGATGAACAGCCGCTGGGGATTGCCGATCTCGAATTCGTGGAAGCCGATGTCGACGTCCACGCAATAATTGTCGATGACGATCTTGCGGGTCTTCGGCGCCAGGGCCTCGGGCACCAGCCCGTCCAGCTTCGGCTCAAACGTCATCTGCCTGCTCCAGGAATTGAACGTCGCGGCCGAGCGCAAGGAAGCGCTGGCCCGCATCGAGGGTGATCGTCTGGCCGGTCAGCGTCGGGGTTTCGATGATCAGCCACAAGGCGCGAATGATGTCCTCGACGCGAACCCCGCGCCCGAGAAGATTGAGTGGGTGCACCGCGGCGAAATTCTCGGGGCTCTGCTGCCCGGAAAGAAGGGTCACCGATGGAGCGATTCCGCATACCCTGATGCGGCGCCGGCCGTAGGCGCGCGCCGTCAGCTCGGTCAGGCCGGCCAGGGCGATCTTGGAAATGGTGTAGCTGAAAAAGTCGGCATTGGGCTGCGACAGCTTGGCGTCGAGCAGGTTGACGATCAGCCCGCCCCCTTCCCCGGCGTGCCGCGCGAACATCTGCGAAAGCAGGGCCGGCGCCCGCAGGTTGGCAGCCTGATGCGCTTCCCAGCTTTCGACGGTGAAATCGTCGACGCCGTCCTCGACGAAGCGCGAGGCGTTGTTGACGAGCAGCCGCGGCGGCGGGAGCCCGTCCAGGGCCGCGAAGATGCGCTCGGCCGCGTCGGGATCGGCCAGCTCGGCGGTTGCGACACGCGCGTTCCCGATCTCGCCGGCGAGCGCCTCGGCCTCGGTCCGCGAATTGCGGCAATGGATGAGCACATGCCATCCGCGCTGCGCGAGCGAGCGGCAGATCTCGGCGCCGATGCGCCGCGCGCCGCCGGTGACGATCGCCGTCCGCGGACCTTCGAATTCGCCGGTCATGGCGGGGGGATAGGGCCGCCGCACCCGGGCGGCAAGCTTGGCCGGGCTTTGCGCGCGCGGGGCCAATCGCCTAATCCCCCCGCATGGCCGCGCCCAACGCCCTGCTCGATCTCTCCGGCCACAGCTTCGCCGAGCTGGAGCGGTTCGCGGCGAGCGACGCGCTTCCGCCGGTGGAGAGCTGGCACCCCGAGGCCTGCGGCCACAGCGGCATGCGGATCGCGCGCGACGGCGGCTGGTATCACGAGGGGGCGCCGATCCGCCGCCCCGAGATGGTCCGGTTGTTCTCGCGCATCCTGCGGCGGGAGCCGGACGGGCGCTATGTGCTCGTCACTCCGGCCGAGATGCTCGACGTGGACGTCGAGGACCTTCCGTTCGTCGCGGTCGAATTGAAGTCGTCCGGCGCCGGGCGCACGCGCAGTCTCGGCTTTCGCCTCGGGAGCGGCGCTTTCGTCGTCGCGGGTCCCGACCATCCGATCCGCGTCGCGGCAGGGCCCGAGGGTCCGCTGCCGGCGCTGCACGTGCGCGCCGCGCTCGAGGCGCGGATCGCACGGCCGGTCTATTACGAGCTTGCCGAACATGCGCTCGAGGAGGGAGCCGATCCGCCCGGCCTGTGGAGCGGCGGCCGGTTCTTCGGCCTGGACGCCGCGGAATGACGCTCGCCCGACGATTGCGCCACGCGCTTCACACCGGCGTCGCGCCCGCCATCCTTCGCGACGACGGCGCTCTCCTCGCCGGCGAGGCGCCCGCCCCGCTCACGCCCGCTGCGGTGCTGGTGCCGATCGTCGACCGTTCCGATCCGGGCATGATCCTCACCCTGCGGACGCACATGATGCGCAGCCATGCCGGGCAGATCTCCTTTCCCGGCGGCCGGATCGATCCGGAGGATGAGGACAGCATCGCCGCGGCGCTGCGCGAGGCGGAGGAGGAGATCGGCCTGCACCGCCGCCATGTCGACGTGGTCGGCACCGCGGAACGCTACCGGACAGGGACCGGCTTCGACATCACGCCGGTGCTCGGCGTCGTTCCTCCCGACGTCTCTCTGACGCCGCAGCCGCAGGAAGTCGCGGCGGTGTTCGAGGTGCCGCTCGGCTATCTGATCGAACCGGCCAACCGCGTGCTGAAATCGGCCGAGTGGCAGGGGCGCGTGCGCAATTATTACGAGATCGTCTGGGAAGGCAGGCGGATCTGGGGGGCGACGGCAGCGATGATCATCAACCTCAGCGACCGGCTGGCGGCGGCCTTATGATGCTCCCGGACGCACCCTGGCAGAAATGGCCGGGCATCAAGCGCCTGCTCGATGCGCTCGATGCGAAGGGCGGCGCCACCCGCTACGTCGGCGGCTGCGTCCGCGACACTTTGCTGGAGGCGCCGGTCAGCGACGTCGATCTCGCCACCCGGCTCGAGCCCGAAGACGTGCTCGCGCGGCTCGACAAAGCGCGGATCAAGGCCGTCCCGACCGGCATCGCCCACGGCACGATCACGGCCGTCATTGCCGGCCGCCCGATCGAGATCACGACCTTGCGGCGCGACGTCTCCACCGACGGCCGGCGCGCGACGGTCGCCTTCACCGACGACTGGCGCGAAGACGCGGCGCGCCGCGACTTCACGATCAACGCGCTCTTCGCGGACCCCGTCCACCACGGCCTGTTCGATTATTTCGGCGGGCTCGACGACCTCAGGGAAGGACGGGTGCGGTTCATCGGCGACCCGCGCGAGCGGATCGCCGAGGATCATCTGCGGATCCTGCGCTTCTTCCGCTTCCATGCCCGATTCGGGCGCGGCGAGGCCGATCCCGCGGCGGTCGAAGCCTGCGCCGAGCGCGCCAACGACCTGATGGCCCTTTCGCGCGAAAGGATTGCCGACGAGCTGACCAAATTGCTCGCGCTCCCCGAGCCGGTCGCGGCCGTGCAGCTGATGGTCGGACGGGAGATCCTGCGCCCGGTCCTGCCGGAAATCGAGACGGCCGGGGTCGAGCAGCTTGCCCGCCTCGTACGGATCGAGCGGGAGCTGGGGCTGCCGGCGGACCCGTACCGGCGGATGGCCGCGCTGTTCCCGCCCGATCCCGAGGCGGCAGCGGCGATCGCGGCTCGGCTGCGGCTCTCGAACAGGGCGCGCAAGCGCCTCGCGGCGGCCGCGGAGCGCGGACGCGACGCGATCGACGATCCCCGCCTGCTCGCCTACCGGATCGGCGCCGAGGAGACGGCGGACCGCCTGCTCCTCGCGGCCGACACGCAACATGTGCGGGAAAAGCTCGCCCTGCTCGACGGCTGGCGCAAGCCCCGCCTCCCGGTCAGCGGCGGCGACCTGATCGCGATGGGGCTGAAGCCGGGGCCGGACGTGTCGCGGATCCTGCAGGCGGTCGAGGAGGAATGGGCACAGGGCGGCTTTTCAGGGGACCGCGCGGCGGTCGAGCAGCTCGCCAGGCGCCACGTCGATCAGCTGTTGCGCGCCAGCCAGTAAGCCAGCGCCGCGTCCGGATCGAGCGGCCTGGCGAAGAAGAACCCCTGCCCCTGCGAGCAGCCCAGATCGGTGAGCGCATTCGCCAGCTCTTCGGATTCGATCCCTTCCGCGGTGGTGGCCATGCCAAGCGCGTCGGCGAGCGAAAGCACGGCGCGGATGATCGCGACCGAATCCCGGTCTCCCAGCATTCCGGTGACGAAGCTGCGATCGATCTTGAGCACGTCGATCGGCAGCCGCTGCAGATAGGCCAGCGACGTATAGCCGGTACCGAAATCGTCCATCGCCACCCGCGCGTCGAGTCCCTTCAGCGCTTCCAGCACCGCGGTCGCGCGCTGCGGGTCCTGGACGATCGCGCTCTCGGTGAGCTCGAGCGTCAGGCGGCTGCCGTCGAGGCCGCTGCCCGACAGGGCCCCCGATACCGCGGAGGCGATGTCGTCGCGCGCGATCTGGATCGCCGACAGGTTGACGCCGACGTAGAGCGGCAGCGTCCGGCCGACCTTGGCGTCCCAGTCACTCAGGGTCTGCGAAGCGGCGTTCAGCGCCCAGCGGCCGAGCGAGACGATCAGGCCGGATTCCTCGGCGACGGGGATGAATTCGGTGGGCGAGATCGATCCCCGCTCCTCATGATCCCACCGCGCGAGCGCTTCGAAGCCGGACACCTTGCCGGTCGGAAGGTCGATCAGCGGCTGGAAGGCGAGCTTCAGCTCGTCGCCCTCGATCGCGCGGCGAAGCTCGGTTTCGATGCTGAACCGCCGGCGCGCCGCCTGGGCCTGGTTGGGCTCGTAGAATTGGACGGTTCCGGCCGATTTGGAGCGTTTGAGGGCGAATTGCGCGTTGCGCAGCACTTCCTCGGCGACCTCGACCTTGTCGGTCAGCAGCGCGCAGCCGATCGCGCAATCGACCCTGATCTCCAGCTCGGAGAGCCGGAAGGGTGCGGTCAGCACCGTCTTCACCCGCTCGGCGACCTGCACCGCGTCCTCGATGCCCTTGTCGAGCCTGATCAGGATCGCGAACTCGTCGCCGCCGGTGCGGGCCAGCACGTCGCTCGTCCGCAACGCGGAAAACAGCCGGCGCGCGAAGGTGATCAGCAGCTCGTCGCCGGCAATGGCGCCCATGCACTCGTTGATGCGGCTGAACCGGGTCATGTCGACCACGACGACCGCATGGCTGCCGCCCTTGAAGTCAGGATGGCGCAGCAGCGCCTCGACGCGCTCGTTGAACGCCAGCCGGTTCGGGAGGCCGGTCAGGCTGTCGCGGAGCATTTCCGCGCGCAAGTTCTTCTCGGTCTCGACCTGGGCGGTCTTGTCGATCAGCGAGATCAGGCAGCGCTTGGCGGCAATCCCGTCGCCCCGCAGCCGGGCGAGCTTCACCGTATAATAGCGGCCGCCGATCAGCTGGCCGTCATGGCTTTCGAACTGCTGCGCGGCTTCGCCGGAATTGAAGAAGGAGACAAGCTTCTCGTGGATCGCGCCGGCGGTCAGGAAGGCGCTTTGCTCGGTACGATTGCCGCGCCAGTCATGATCCCAGCCCGCGAGGGTGCGGAAGTGTTCGTTGGCCGCGTCGACATAGGCTTCGCCGCCATCGCTGACGCACAGCACGGCCGCCGCGATCGGCAGCGCGTCGAGATAATCCTGACGCGCCGTTTCCACCAATTGGGCAAGCACCGTCCGACGACGCGCGGACGCAGCCGGCAGTGGCTCGTCGACGACGGCCTCCGCTGGCGCTCTCCTGGCTCGTGGTGAAGCGGCCTGCATGGAGGCGCGCAATATCACCAAGCCGTTAATTCTCCCTTGCGCCCGGTGCGGCCGCAGGGCGCGCTCGCGGCGCAACGAGGATCGGGTGCGCGAGGATCAGAAGCGATTGTCGCGCGGGAATCCGTTGGGCGGCATGCGGCCGGCCGCGCCACGGGCGGTGCGCCACGCCGTCAGATCGGATTCGGTGCGCACGCGCCCGCCGCCGCCGCCCATCCCCCAGCTCAGGCCCTCGGCGAACCGGAAGCTCCTCGCGTCCGAAAGGCCGCCGTCGCGATAGCGCTGCAGCGTCACGCCCTGGCCGCGGCTCATCTCCGGCAGCTCGCCCAGCGGGAACACAACCATCTTACGATTCTCGCCGATTACAGCGACATAGTCGTCGTCTTCGCGCACCGGCCGCACGATGGCGAGGCGCGCGCCCGGCCGCAGATTGACCACCTGCTTGCCCTTGCGCGTCTCGGCGATCGCGCCCGCAGCGGAGGTCAGGAAACCGCGCCCGTCGGAGGAAGCGAGCAGCAGCCTGGTTCCTGCGGTGGCCGGCATCAGTGCGGTAATGCCGCCTTCGTCGATGTCGACCATCAGCCGCACCGGCTCGCCGAAGCCGCGCCCGCCGGGGAGGCGATCGGCGGCCAGCGTATAAAAGCGCCCATTTTGTGCAGCAAGGAGCAGCTTGTCGGTCGTCTGGGCGTGGAAGGCGAAGGCCGGACCGTCCCCTTCCTTGAACTTCATCGCCTCCGGCTGGGCCAGATCGACATGACCGCGCATCGCCCGGATCCACCCGCGCTGCGACATGATGACGGTGATCGGCTCGCGCTCGATCATCGCCTCGAGCGGGATCTCGCGCAGCGGACCCGCCTCCTCGATCAGCGTCCGGCGGCGCCCGAGCTCCGTTTCGGGGCCGTAGCGTTCGCGCAGCGCCGCCAGGTCCTTCTTGAGGCGGCTGCGCTGGCGCGCCGGGGACTCGATCAGCTTGGCGAGCTCGTGGCTTTCCTTCTCCAGTGTGTCGCGCTCGCCGCGGATCTGCATTTCCTCGAGCTTGCGCAACGATCGCAGCCGCATGTTGAGGATCGCCTCGGCCTGACGGTCGGTCAGCGCGAACTCGGCGATCATCACCGGCTTGGGCTCGTCCTCCTCGCGGATGATCTGGATCACGCGGTCGAGGTTCAGATAGGCGACCAGATAGCCGTCGAGCAGTTCGATGCGGTCGCCGATCTTCGCGAGCCGGTGGCGCGAACGGTTGACGAGCACCTCGATCTGGAACGCGATCCAGGCGGACAGCGCCTCCTTCAGGCTCATCACCCGCGGGGTGCGGTTGGCATCGAGCACGTTGAGGTTGAGCGGGACCCGCACCTCGAGGTCGCTCAACCGGAACAGGCTGTCCATCAGCACCTGCGTATCAACCGAGCGGCTCCGCGGCTCCAGGACGATGCGGATCTGCTCGTCGGATTCGTCACGTATGTCCTCGAGGATCGGCAGCTTCTTGTCGCCGATCAGCGCCGCGATCTGCTCGATCAGCTTCGACTTCGGGACTCCGAACGGGATTTCGGTGACGACCGCGCTCCACGTGCCGCGGCCCTGGTCCTCGACCTGCCATCTGGCGCGCACCCGGAAGCTGCCGCGCCCGGTCGCATAGGCCGTGGCGATCGCTTCCCCGCCGTCGACGATGATGCCGCCCGTCGGAAAATCCGGGCCGGCGACGAAGTCGAGAAGCGCGGACGGCTCGGCGTGCGGATTGTCGATCAGATGGGTCGCGGCATCGATCAGCTCGGCGGCATTGTGCGGCGGGATCGAGGTCGCCATGCCGACCGCGATGCCGCTGGCCCCGTTCGCGAGCAGGTTGGGAAAGAGGCCGGGGAAGACCTCGGGTTCCTCTTCCTCGCCGTTGTAGGTCGGCCGATATTCGACGCTGCCCTCGTCGAGCCCGGCCATCAGATCGATCGCGGCCTGCGTCAGGCGGGCCTCGGTGTAGCGGTAGGCCGCGGCGTTATCGCCGTCGATGTTGCCGAAATTGCCCTGCCCGTCGACGAGCGGATAGCGCAGCGAGAAGCTCTGCGCGAGCCGCACCATCGCGTCGTAGACCGACTGATCGCCGTGGGGATGATATTTGCCGATCGTGTCGCCCACGACCCGCGCGCACTTCTTGTAGCCGGCGCCGGGATCCAGCTTCAGCAGCCGCATCGCCCAGAGCAGCCGCCGGTGGACCGGCTTGAGCCCGTCGCGGACGTCGGGAAGCGAGCGCGCCGTGATCGTCGAGAGGGCGTAGACGAGGTAGCGTTGGGAAAGGGCGTCGTCGAACGGGGCGTCGATTATCTGGTCGAATTCGTCGGATTTGGTGGACATGGCGACATCGATAGCAGCGACGATTCCGCGTTGCGAGGGAACAAATTACTGCGTTGCCGTCGTCGCGCCGCCGACGTCGGGCAAGCCGGCGGGCGAAACATAGACCTCCGCAGGTCCGCGTTCCGCCTCGACGGCCACCTCCGCCAGCAGCCAGTCGCGGAAGGCCCGGACCTTCGGCTGATTGCGCTTGTGCTCCGGATAGACCAGCCAATAGGCGAAGCCGTCGAGGCTGACGATCGGGAAGGGCCGGATCAGGCGGCCCGCTGCCAGCTCGCGTCGCCAGAAGATCGGGGTGAGCATCGCGACGCCATGACCCGCCATTGCGGCGTTGCCTTCAATGACTTGCGAATCGAACCAGATGCCGGCCCCCTCCGGCTCGGCCGGCGCGGCGATCCCGGCGCGCTCGAACCAGCGCCGCCACCAGGAATCGCCGGCGCTGAGCTGGGGCACGTGCAGCAGATCCGACGGCTCCGCGAGCCTGTACCGATCGAGGAACTCGGGGCTGCACATCGGCGTCGAGTGGAACTGGAAGAGGAAATGGGAGCGCAGTCCCGGCCAGCGCCCCATTCCGCTGCGGATGCCGATATCGGTGTCCTCGCTCAGAAAATCGATCAGATGATTTTCGGTCTTCAGGCGCACCGCATATTCCGGCCGCGCCACCTGGAAGCTGCCGAGCCGCGGCGCCAGCCAGTTGGTCGCGAAGGTCTGGGTCGTGCTGATGCTCAGCACCCCCTGCGTATCGGCGGCCAGCTCCGAGAAGGCGCCGGCGAGCGTGTCGAAGGCTCCCGATATGAGCGGCGCGATCCTGCGGCCTGCATCGCTCAGTTTGACGCGGCGCTTTTCGCGCGTGAACAGCGGCATCGCAAGCCGCTCTTCCAACAAGCGTATTTGATAACTGACCGCAGCCTGGGTCATGCCCAGCTCGGCGGCCGCTCGAGTGAAGTTCTCGTGGCGGGCGGCTGCCTCGAACACCTTGACGGCGGTCAGCGGCGGAAGCTGGCGCATGCCGGAGATGATAAACTCAGCTTATATGATCTGTCGAGCGTTTCGTTGGCGCGGACG
>Ga0153915_10000764_pt1 | contig 29651 bp, 31 predicted proteins | sample Opewatmetagenome_2_FD_107003 | JGI IMG/M metagenome (GOLD analysis project Ga0153915, IMG submission 107003) | Freshwater wetland microbial communities from Ohio, USA - Open water 3 Core 3 Depth 3 metaG | ecosystem: Environmental > Aquatic > Freshwater > Wetlands | place: USA: Ohio, Lake Erie...
AGAAGTTAGAAGTGAGAAGTGAGAACTTCTTCGATCTGCTCGATCACCCACGCGACTTCGTTGTCAGTGATCACATACGGCGGCATGAAGTAGAGGACGTTGCCCAGCGGCCGCAGCAGGATTCCGCGTTCGAGGAATGCAGGATAGAGGCGCGGGCCGAGCTGGTCGAGATAGCCGCCGGCGTCCTTCGCCGTCTTGTCCGGCACGAGCTCGACGACGCCGACGCCGCCGATGATGCGGACGTCGCTGACGATGGGCAGTGCCGCGAGCGGCGCGAGGCCGTCGCGCAACTGGCGTTCGAGGCGGGTGATGCGCGCGAGGACGTTGCCTTCCTCAAAGAGATCGAGGCTCGCAAGGGCGACGGCGCAGGCGAGCGGGTTCGCCGTGAACGAGTGGCCGTGGAAGAACGTCTTCGCGCGGTCGTCGCTCAGGAACGCGTCGTAGACGGCGTTGGTCACGGCCGTCGCCGCCATCGGGAGATAGCCTGCCGTCAGCGCTTTGGACAGGCACATGATGTCTGGCGTGACCGACGCGTGCTCGCACGCGAACATCCGGCCCGTGCGCCCGAATCCGGTGAGGACTTCATCGGCAATCATCAGGACGCCGTGACGATAACAGAGCTCCCGTACTCGAGCGAGCGATTCCGCCGGCCAGATGATCATGCCGCCTGCACCCTGCAGCATCGGCTCGACGATCACAGCGGCGATCCGCTCGGCGTGTGTCTTTACATGATTCTCGAGTTCCGCCAGATGCACACGATCGACGGGGAAGAGCAGCGGCCTGAATGCCTGTGTGAAGACTGACTCGTCGCTCACTGACATCGCGCCGACCGTATCGCCGTGATACGCGTGATGCAGGGCGACGATGCGCTGGCGCTCCGGGTGCCCCTGGTTCTGCCAGTACTGCACCGCGAGTTTCACCGCGACTTCCACGGCCGTCGATCCGTTGTCCGAGTAGAAGATCCGCGTGAGCCCCGCGGGCAGGATCCCGACCAGCCGCTCGGCGAGTTCGACAGCCGGTTCGTGCGTCGCGCCGGCAAAGATGACGTGCTCGATTGTCTTCGCCTGCTCGGCAATCGCCTGGTTCAGGCGCGGATGCGCGTGGCCGTGGATATTCACCCACCAGGACGAGATGCCGTCGAGCAGCTTCCGCCCGTCTTCCGTGTAGAGATACACGCCCTGGCCGCGCACGATCGGCAGCGGCGGCGCCGCGGTCTTCATCTGCGTGTAGGGATGCCAGACGACGGCCCTGTCGCGATCGATGAGGCTCATCGCAGCATCGCCAGCAGGTGGTTGCCGCGATCGAACTCCGCTGCCGACCACTCGGCCAGCCGTTCCGGCGTCAGCGGATCGAACATCGGCATCTCGCCGAGCACGGGCACGGAGCCGTACTGCTCGATCGCTTCACGGTTGTCGCTGTTTGGGGGGCCGACCATGACCACGCCAGCGACATAGATCGATCGGCGCTGCAGCGCTTCGATCGTCAGCAGCGTGTGGTTGATGGTGCCAAGCGTCGAGCGCGCGGCGATCACGACGGGAAGATCCAGCCGCGACATCAGATCGGTCAGGAGCTGGATGCCGTTCAGCGGCACGAGCGCGCCGCCCGCGCCTTCGACGACGACGTGTGCCGAGTGAGCGGCCTCGTTGAACGTGTCTTCGAGCGGCGCGAGGTCGATGGCCGTTCCGCTCAGCCGCGCGGCGACGTGCGGCGACAGCGGATGCGGAAGCCGGACGCCCGACGTCAGCAGCTCCGCGGCGGAGCAGCGGGCGAGCCACGTCACGTCCGCCGTGTCGTCGTCCTGCTCGATGCCGGTTTGAATCGGTTTCCAGTAGCGGACCGCGCCCGCCGAGCGGAGCCGGAGCATCAGCGCGGCCGACACGACGGTCTTGCCGACGCCGGTGTCGGTGCCGGTTACGAAGAAGCCGCGGACCACGGGGACGCGGGGGAAATGAGCAAAGTCCTGAAGACGCGCGCGAGCGCCGCGGCGAACCGGTCGATGTCCGGGTCGTCCAGCATCGCGTTGACCGAGATTCTCAGGCGCGCGCTTCCGGCGGGAACGCTCGGCGGACGGATGGCGCGGACGTCAAAGCCCTGTGCCTGGAGCGCCTCCGCGGCGGCCACGGCGCGGTCGTTGTCGCCGATGACGATCGGAATGATGTGGGACGGGCCGCACGGCACGACGAGGCCGTGCGCCGACAGCGCCTCGTGCAGCCGCGTGACGCGGCCGGCGAGCGCGGCGCGCCGCTCGGGCTCCAGTTCCATGATGGCGATGCTTGCGGACAGCGCGGCGGCGACCGATGGCGGAGGCGCAGTTGAAAAGATGAAGGGCCGCGCCCGTTGTATCAGATAGTCGATCGCCCATTCGGGCCCGGCGACGAACGCGCCGCTGACGCCGAGCGCCTTGCCGGCGGTGTTGATCGACACGCAGCTGTTGGGGTTGATGCCCGACGCTTCCAGCAGGCCGCTTCCGCGCTCGCCGTACACGCCGACCGCATGCGCTTCGTCGACGACGAGCGCGGCGCCGGTCGCGCGGCAGAGCGCCGCATACTCGACGAGCGGCGCGAGGTCGCCGTCCATGCTGAAGAGCGATTCGGTGACGACGAATGCCTGTTTTTCGGCGGAGTGTTCAGCCAGCAACTGCTCGAGCGCGTTCACATCGCCGTGCGGAAAGACGACGCGCGCGGCGGCGGACAGGCGGGCGGCGTCGATGAGGCTCGCGTGGTTCAGCGCGTCGGAAAAGATCACGTCGCCCGTCTCGGCGAGCGTCGTCAGCACGGCGAGGTTGGCGAGGTAGCCGCTCGAGAAATAGAGCGCGCGTTCCGTGCCCTTGAAGGCGGCGAACTGGCGCTCGACGTCCGCGAACGCCGCGCGGTCGCCGCGCAGCAGGCGCGATCCCGTGCTGCCGACGCCGTCGCGGCCGATGGCGTCGATCATCGCCTGCTTCAGGCATGGATGTGCCGAGAGGCCGAGGTAATCGTTCGAGGAAAGATCGACGCCCGACGGCGGCCGAAGCGATCGTTCCAGCCCGTCGTCTCGAAGCGATCGGAGCCGCTCGAAGACGCGCTCGGTCAGGCTGTCAGGCATTCGGCGCCGCCTGCAGTTGCAGCCCGAGCTCCGCGAAGAGCCGCCGGTCGACGTCGACGGCAGGGTTCGGCGTCGTCAGCAGGACGTCGCCGAGGAAGACGGAGTTCGCGCCGGCCATGAAGCAGAGCGCCTGCGCTTCGGGCGAGAGCGACGCGCGGCCCGCGCTCAGGCGGACAAGCGACGCCGGCATCACGATCCGGGCGGTGGCGATCGTGCGCACGAGCTCGAGCGGGTCTTCGTCTGGCCGATCGCCGAGCGGCGTGCCTTCGACGCGCGCGAGCAGGTTGATCGGAACGCTCTCGGGATGCGGCCGGAGCGACGCGAGCTGGTGCAGCATGCCGTAGCGCGCGCGGCGCGACTCGCCCATGCCGATGATGCCGCCGCTGCAGACGGTGATGCCGGCCTTGCGGACACGCGCGATCGTCTCGAGCCGCTCGGTGTACGTCCGCGTCGTGATGATGCTGCCGTAGAACTCTGGAGACGAGTCGAGGTTGTGGTTGTAGGCGGAGCAGCCGGCGCCGGCCAGCGCGTCCGCCTGCGCCTGCGTCAGCATGCCGAGCGTGCAGCACGCCTCCATCCCCAGCGCGCGGACGCCGCGCACCATCGTGAGGACGCGCTCGAACTCCTCGCCATCCGCCGCATCGCGCCACGCGGCGCCCATGCAGAACCGGGTCGCGCCCTGTTCGCGCGCCTTCCTCGCCGCCGCCAGCGCCTCGTCGACGCTCATCAGGTCGTAGCGATCGGCGCCGGTTCTGTAGTGCGCCGACTGCGGACAATACGCGCAGTCTTCAGGGCAGCCGCCGCTCTTGACGTTCAGGAGCACGCAGCCCTGCACTTCGTTGTGCCGGTGGTGATCGCGGTGCACGAGCTGCGCGCGCAGCAGCAGATCGAGCAGCGGCGCGGCGTAGATCTGTTCGATTTCGGCGATGGTCCAATCGTGGCGGAGAGCAGACATTGGGATTACGTATTTTACTCTCCACCACGGAGGACAAGGCGTCCGTGTCCTCTGTGGTGGCGAGCTGCGCTTACGGGATGCGCCCGTCGAGGGTGAGCGCCGCCGAAAGGCCCGCGCGCGTGGTATTTGCGGCGATCTGTTTCGGCGTCCCGCCGCCCGACGGCTGGCATGTGATCCGGTACTGGTGCGACTGGCGCTGATGACTCCGGGCGATCTGCCGGCCGTACTCCGGCAGGAGCGTCGAGAGCCGCGTTTCGGTGTTGATCGCCTCGTAGCGTCCGCCCGTGCCCTGTGTGAGCCGGAGGCCGACTTCGATCTGATTGGTGCCGCTGGCGATGTCGGTGGAGCGATTCGGGCTCTGCTGCATCACGACGTGCACCGTAATCGCGTTGTCGACCACCTGCTTGAAGAGCTTGTTGATCTGATAGTCGCGCGGGTTGCTGCCTTCGACGCCGGCGCTGCCCACCATCATCAGCACGGGGAAGTAGTTGCCCTTTTCCTTGTTCTTGTCCGATTTGTCCTTGTTGACGCGGTCGGCGGCTTCCGCGAGCGCATCGATGAACCGCGGCGCGCCGCTGTCCGGAATGAGCAGGTCGAGGCTCGAGAGCATCTTCACGCGATCGGCGCCGGCTTTGTAAATGAACCGCGGGGCGGGATCGATGCTGACGATGGTCACTTCCATGTCCGTCGGCAGCTCGGCGATGAAGAGGCGCAGCGCCTCGCGCAGCTGGCGCAGCGCGTCGCTGTGGACGGGACCGTTGTCCACCATGAGCGTGAGTTTGACCGGCCAGTCGATCGCGTCGAACTTCGTCGTCTTGCAGACGGAGCCGTCCACAAGGATGGCGACGTCTTCGGTGCGCAGGTCCGTGACCGGCTTTCCGTCGCCGTCCACCGCGCTGAGGAATACCTGAATGGCCTGCTGTGCGTGCAGAGCGGGCGCGAGCGCCAGCACGCCGGCAAGGGCGAGGCTAGCGCTGATCCGGCAGGGCAAAGACGTACATCTCATTGTGCCTCCGCGCAGGCGAAATGCCGGCCTGCGTAATCAGTCCACCGGTGAGAAGCCCCTCGCCGCTCATGACCGCAATGTACTGCCTGCCGTTCACTGCGTACGAGATAGTGCTATTGTCGATCGATCCGCCGAGCGTCGTTTCCCACAGAATCTTGCCGCTGGCCGCGTCAAACGCGCGGAACTTCCCGTCGATATCGCCCCAGAACACCAGGTCGCCGGCCGTCGTCAGCACGGCGCCGTTGCCGGGCGCCCTACCTTTATATATGTGCTGAATCTCGCCTGTCTCCATGTTGATTTTCGCGAGCCCGCCGAACTCCTCGGGCTTTGAGCCTTCGCGCGGAATCCCGCCGCGCTTGGCCGGCACGGCCGGTTTGCCATCGGCCGCGGGAATCGACGAGGTCATGTCGAGGCAGTTGTCCACCCACGGCACGAACAGGGCCTTCTGACGTGGATGATACGCCGTCGGCCAGTAGCTGCGTGTGTTCCAGAAGCAGATCACGTGACGCTGGCCGGGGCCGGTGAAGACGAGATCCTTGTTGATCGTCACCCGGCCCGTCTTGCCGTCGACATTCGAGATGAGGAAGTTCGGCGCGTCGAACGGAAACGGATTCGCCCACAGGAACTGGCCGGTGCGGCGATCGAGCATGAAGATGCCGCCGCCTTCGCCGACCATCACCGCGACGTCGCGCTGTTCGCCCCGGCGGATATCGGGATTGATCCACTTCACGAATTTCGGATCGGGGCGGACCGACGTGCGGAGCAGCGTGCGCTCGTGCGTGTAGTCTTCGTCCCAGTCATCGCCGGGAAGATGCTGGTAATACCACGCGAGCTTGCCGGTCGTCGGGTTAATCGCGAGCGTCGAGTTGCTGTAGAGATCCGCGGGCGAGGTGAACGGAATCGCGTCGAACTTCCCGCCGTGCCGCTCCATGCGCGTGTTCGGCGTGGGGTTCGCGACGCCCCAGTAAATCAGCTTGAGCGCCGGATCGTAATTGCCCGGCAATCCCCACGTCGCCGCAAAGCGTTTGTCCTCGGGCGAACCCGCCCAGCTCGCGCCGCCCGGGTCGTCGTCTCCCGCCGCAGTGTAGAACTTCCACGCTTCCGCGCCGGTCAGGGCGTCGTGCGCCGAGATGTAGCAGTTCTTTCGCGACTGCGCGCACGTGCGTCCGGTCAGGACCTTGCCTTCGATGACGACCGGCCCTGACGTCATGCCGCCGTCGGTCTTCGTCTCCCATCGCACTTTACCCGTCGCCGCATCGAGCGCCACGATGAAGCCGTCAGGCGCGGCGTAGTAGACCAGGTCGCGATAAATCGCGAGCGTCTTCGTGCGTGACGTGAGCGCGGTGTCGCGTTTGTATTCCCAGATCTGATCGCCGTTTGTCGCATTCAGCGCGACAACCGACGCGCCCGGCTGCACGAGATACATCACGCCCTGATAGACGATGGGAATGCTCTCGTGATTGCCGTTGGGCAGTGTCTTTGTCCACGCCGTCTTGAGCTGCGGGACGTTGCGCCGGTTGACGAACTCGAGCGGGCTGAAGCGCTGCGCGTCGTAGGTGCGGCTGTACATCAGCCAGTCTTCAGGCGCTGGTCGCTCCAGCATGTCCGTTGAGACGCCCGGGACGGTCTTTTTGTCGGCGTTGTCTTTCTTCTGCGCGCCGACAACAACGGCGAGAGTGGCGAGGGCGCCGATCAGCAGGAATGTTTTTCGCATATGTAGTGTCCGCCTTCAGGCGGACCTAAGGTAACGCCAATGCGACGTATTCACCAGGGAACGTGCGGCCGGAGACGGCAACCAAGATGTACTGCTTGCCGTTGACCATGTACGTCATCGGCGAGTTGCTGACGCCGGCGGGCAGCTCCATCTCCCACACGATCCTGCCCGTCTTCTTGTCGAACGCGCGGAACATCTTGCCGCCAAATCCCGCGGGCACGCCGACGCCCGTGTCGCTGCCTTCGCCCATGAATACGAGCGTCTTCGTGACGATCGCGGCATTGCGGCCCGGCGTGCCGATCGCCGGCAGGTTCAGTCCCTTGAACGCCGGATGATTGCGCAGGCCGTCGCCGTTCGCGACCTGCCAGAGGATCTCGCCCTTGTTCAGATCAATCGCCGACAGCCGCGCGTATGGCGGCTTGAACGGATCGGGCAGGCCCTGCGGGCCGAGCATCTTCGGCCACGCGCGCCTGACCCACGGCATGTTCGACTCGGGATTTTCCGAGTGCACGAGGCCGACGATGTCGGGCATGTGCGTCGACGGGATGTAGAGGATGCCCGTCTCGGGGTCGAACGCCGCGCCGCCCCAGTCGGCGCCGCCGTTCGTGCCGGGCTGATAGATCGTGCCCTTCTTGCCCTTCGGCGTGCCCACGACTTCAGGCGGCGTGAAGAGCGGGCCGTAGTTGTAGTCGTCGATGATGCGCTTGGACTCGGCCTTCAGCTCGGGGGTGTAGTCCAGCAGATCCTTTTCAGCGACGCCCTGCTGATCGAATGCCGGCGGCCTGGTCGGGATTGGCTGTGTCGGCGAATACCACTCGCCGGGCACTTCGCCTTTCGGCACCGGACGTTCTTCAATCGGCCAGATCGGCTTGCCCGTCACGCGGTCGAGGACGTAAACGTACGCCTGCTTCGACACCTGCGCGACGGCTTTCACGGTGCGCCCGTTGACCTTGATGTCGGCGAGGATCGGCGCGGCAGGGAGGTCGTAGTCCCAGATGCCGTGATGCAGCGTCTGGAAATGCCACACGCGCTTGCCGGTTTTCGCGTCGAGGCACATGATGCTTTCGGCGAACAGGTTGTTGCCCGGACGCGTGCCGCCGAAGTAATCGCCCGTCGCTTCTTCAAACGGCAGATAGACGTACCCGAGCTCTTCGTCGGCGCTCAGGAGCGACCACACGCCGCTGTTACCCGAGTACAGATTGGATCCGCTCAGCCAGCTGTCTTCGCCGAACTCGCCGGGCCGCGGCACGACGTGGAACGTCCAGAGCAGCGTGCCGGTCTTCGCGTCGAAACCGCGGATATCGTCCGGTGGCGCTTCCTTCGTCGCCTTCACGCGTTCGTTGAGATAGTCCGTCGCCGGCGCAGGCACGCCGCCCACCACCACGACGTCCTTCACGACGATGGGACCACTGCTGTTGCGATAGCCGGTGACGCCGCCGCGGTCGTAGCCGACCTTCGTCAGGTCGATCGCGCCGTTCGTGCCCCAGTCCGCGTAGCGCTTGCCGGTTTTCGCGTTCAGCGCGATGAGGTTCGCGCCGTTCATCGCGAAGATCCGGGAGTCGTTGCCATTCGCCCAGTACGCGACGCCGCGCGTCGAGCCCGCGCGCGGAGGCGCTTTGCCTTCCTCATGCGGCGGGACGTCGAACCACACGACCTTGCCCGTCGTCGCATCGAGCGCGACGACGGTGCCGACGCCGCTGCTCATGTAGAGCAGGCCGTCCACCATCAGCGGCGTGTTCTGCCAGTTACCCGGCGCGTTCGCATCCGGATAGGTCGCTTTGAGCTCCGAGGGCACGCCGGACTGACGCCACGCGATGTGCAGGTTCTTGACGGTGTCTTTGTTGATCTGATCGAGCGGCGAGTACTTCGTGCTGGCCTTGTCGCCGGAGTACGCGGGCCAGTTATGGGTCTTCTCGTCCTTGCCGGTGGCAACCGCTGTGGCGATCGCGATCACGGCTATTCCGGCGCTCAGGGGCCACGCTCTTTTCGTCACGATGTACTCCTTGGCGTGGAGATTATACTCACCCCCATGAAGCGATTTGCTCTCGTCTTCGGCCTGTTCGCGGCACTCCTGTCCTCAGCGGCAGCCCAGCAGCGCGGGCGGGGCGGCCGCCTCTCCGTCGGCGTCGCGGCAGTCCCGCTGCCGTCCGGCCCGGCGGTCTTCGACACGGCCGAACAGCACAAAATCCGCGTCGTCGTCCTCACGAAGGATCTGTCGCATCCGTGGGGCATGGCATGGCTGCCGAACGGTGACCTGCTCGTGACGGAGCGTCCCGGCCGGCTGCGGATCGTGCGCAATGGCGTTCTCGATCCAGCGCCGATCTCGGGCCTGCCGCCGATTCACGTCCGCGGGCTCGCGGGCCTGCTCGACGTGGCGCTGCATCCGAACTTTGCCACGAACAGGCTCATCTATTTTTCGTACGTGAAGGACGGCGAGAAAGGCGCGACGACCGCGGTCGCCCGCGCGCGCCTCGACGGCATGGCGCTGACGAACGTCCGGGACATCTTCGTTGCCGAGTCGTGGATGAAGGGCAACGACACCGCGGATGGCCGTTTCGGATCGCGCATCGTGTTTGCGAAGGACGGGACGCTGTTCATTACGTGCGGCGACCGCGACCGTCCCGACGGCGGACAGAATCCCAAAGACCACTTCGGCAAGGTGATTCGCCTGAACGACGACGGGACGGTGCCGAAAGACAACCCGTTTGTCGGCCGCGCGGGTTACCTGCCGGAGATCTACACGTTCGGTCAGCGCAACCAGCAGGGGCTGACATTCAATCCTCTGACCGGCGACCTGTGGGCGAGCGAGCAGGGACCCAACGGCGGCGACGAGATCAACGTGATCAAGCCCGGCAGAAATTACGGCTGGCCCATCGTCAGCTACGGCCGCCAGTACGCCGGCCCGAATCAGTCGGAGATCCCGTGGAAGGAAGGGATGGAGCTGCCGATCGTGTTCTGGGTGCCGTCCATCGCCACGTCAGGCATGACGTTCTACACAGGCGACAAATTCCCGAACTGGAAGAACAACGTGTTCGTCGGCGCGATGCGGACGGGCGAGATCGATCGCACCGGCCACATCGAGCGCATCGTCTTCAACGAGAAGTGGGAAGAGATCCGCCGCGAGTCGTTCCTGACTGAGATGCGGCAGCGCATCCGCGACGTGCGCGAAGGGCCTGACGGCTTTCTCTACGTGCTGACGGACGAAGATCAGGGCGCGCTGCTGCGGATCGAGCCGGCGCAATGACGTCAGATCACCGCAGCGTTCGCAGCGGTTGCCGTGACTCGACGACGATCAATGCGGAGCCGCAGAGTCCGCAGAGACTGATTAGGTACGGGTACGCACGCGTAGTGCAGACCTTCAGGTCTGCTTCGCACGTAGCGTCCGCCTTTAGGCGGACCGTCCAGGACCGTGGGCGACGAGATGCAAGTCGGCTGCGACGTATGGAATCGACTAAAGCGTTCGGCTGAGAGACTCGCCGTCGAGATTCTGGACTCTGCGATCTCTGCGTTGATCGTCGTGGACGGCGTGTACGCACCCGGAGGTGATCGCAGCGTTCGCTGCGTGCGCGGCGGTTAACGTGACTCCGACAAATACGGAATGGTCTGGGGGCCTTGCGGCAGGACGCACAGCGTCGCTGCCGGGCCGGCGGCCTTCAGTTCCGCGAGCACGCCTGCGCTGACGTCGTGCACGGGCTCGAAGTGCGCGGCGCGGATCTCGTGGTCCGACATGAAGCCGTTCTTCACGAGCACTTTCGACTTCATCAGAATCTGCGCCTGCACCTGCACCTGCCACGCGTCGGGACGGGAGTAGCCGGGCGCGTTGATCATCTCGAGCAGGGCAGCGGCGTTCGGGCGTGACGCCAGCACCTCGCCGTACGAGCCGTGGTTGGGCAATCCGTCGCGGCACTCCGCCGCGCAGACGATGGTGCCGCCTTTCTTTACGACCTTTGCCGCCGCCGACATGCCTTTGACCGCCTGATACAGATTCTGATCGAGCGGATATCCCGAGTTCGTCGTCAGCACGACGTCAAACGGGGAGTCGACCGCGCACATGACGCTTTTTTTCGAGAACGCGCACGCCTGGCCGTGTTCGGCGAAGAGCTCGCCCGCGAAGACCGCGGTTATTTCCTGATCGCGATTCAGCGTGACATCGATTGAGAAGGTGACGCCGGTCGTGCGCGCGATCTCGCGCACGTCGTCCTGCACCGGGTTGCCGTCGATGATGCCCCACGTTGCATTCGGACTGCCGATGCGTTTCGCGTCGTGGAGCACGAGCACCGTCTTCAGCCCCGCGAGGCCCGGCGCGACCATCTTGGCGCCGCCGCTGAAGCCGGCGAAGAAGTGCGGCTCGACAAACCCTGTCGTGATGCGAACGTCGGCGGCCAGCCACTTCTTGTTCAGATAAATCGGCGCGCCCGTTTTCGTGTCGCCGAGATAGGCGAGTGATGAGTCGTCGCGGCTGTCGTGGTTGATGACCGTGTAGTTCGCGACGATGTCGTGGCCAAGCATGCGCTCGAGCTCGGCGCGCGTGTTCGTGCGATGCGTGCCGGTGGCGATGAGAATCGTGACGTCGTCCGGGCTGATACCCGGCATCTCTTCGAAGAGCGCGCGAAGCATCGCTTCGCGCGGCTGCGCGCGCGTGATGTCGCAGACCGAGATCGCGACCTTCTGTCCGGGCTTGACGATCTCTCTGAGGGGCGGCCGTCCGATGGGCTGGCGCAGCGCCGCGACAAGTGCGGCATGCGGATTTTCTGCAGCGGGAAGAAACGAGGGCTCGATAACCGTCACCCGCTCGTCGGGAAGGCTTACCTCCAGGCCATCCGAGCCGTAGTCAAGTCGCAGTTTCATGCAATCGATTTGATTATATGCGTTGCAGAATCTGCAGCGCGCTGCGTGAACGTCGGTGAATTGCTAAGTGTTTTTAGCTGGCGGCGGGCGGCATCGTCCTCGCAGGGGACGACGATGTTAAGATGCGTGCCTCGCGCGAACCCATGACCGTCTTGCAGCTCAAACGCTCGATGGATACCCGCTTTCGGAGCCTCGATCGGCGGGTCAATCGACGATTCGACCGGCTCGAAGGACGGATGGGCGGCCTCGAACGACGGGTCGGCGGCCTCGAAGGTGAACTGCGTCAGGTTGAGGAGCGGCTCCGGCGGCACTTCGACGTCGTTATCGAGAGCCTGCGCGATGATGTGAGGATCTTCGCCGAGGCGATCGGCTCGCACTCTGAACGCCTCGGCGATCACGAGACCCGCTTGCGCCGCCTGGAGCAGCGCCGGCTTACTTAACCGCGTCGAGTCCTTCCGTCATCTCGATATTCGTTCCCCACGGATCCTTGATGAACGCGATCGCGATGCCGAGCGCGGGGACCTTCGTGTAGGGACGGTCGAGCTTGATGCCGTCGGCTTCGAGCTTCTTCGTGAAGGCTTCGAGGCCTTTGATCTCGAACCCGATGTGATCGATCGCGCGGCCGGTCGTGCCGACCGTCGGCGTCGGCGACGGCGTGAAGTTGAGGAACACGCCCGGAAGCTGATCCTGGACGAAGGCCGCTCCCGGATTCGCCGGCAGCGCCTTCGCGCCGAACGTCTTCGCGTACCACGCCTGCATCTCGGTGTTCTGCTGGCCGAAGAAGTGGATGTGGTGGAGCTGAATCGGCGCCTTCTGCGTCTTCACCTCGACGAACTCGATTTTCGTGTCTTCCGGCCCCAGCGCGAACGCGATGTTCGTCGTCGGGCTCGCGGCGGCGATGTCGTCGGTGACCTTGACGGTCGCGGCCACCGAGTCGGTGGTGATCATCTTGAACCCGTTCGCCTTGATCTTCGCGACGAGCGGCTTGAGATCGGGCACCGAGAAGCCGAGGTGATTGACGGTCGTCCCGATCGAGCCGCCGGTCGGCGCCTGCATCGGCCGGAAGAACATCAGCACGTTCGGAAACTCGATGATCTCCTGGTTGTTCTGGCCGACCTTGACGAGCTTGCCACCGAGCGTCTCGACGTAGAACTTCTTCTGCGCCGCCATGTCTGTCGTGTTCAGATGGTGATGGCCGTAGACGACCGGGCCTTCGCCCGCGACCAGAATCTGCGCGCGCGACACCGACGGCGCCGCCAGCGAGAGCACCGCGACGGCGAGCAGGGTACGGATCTTCATGAGCATCTCCTTTTTCCACTGCGCTGGGGCCCCACCCCCGGCGCGAACTTACGCTGATGCCTCGCCTCGGATGTCCATGTCCTCGGCTCGGCATGGCCGCAGGCGCTGGAGGCAGCTCAGTCTACACTAGGGCCCATGGTGAAGATTGTGGTGCTCGTGGCGGCGATTCTCGCGCAAACGGCTGGCGATCCGCCGCTCGTCGACAACGATCGCGTGAACGTCAGGGAGAGGCCCACAATCGGCGGACCGGCAGGGTCGATCGTCCGGCAGACGCCGAACGAGATATGGGTTTCCGTCACGCCGGCCAAGGCGATCGTCATCACGCTGAAAGACAAAGCCGTCGCGGCCCTGGTGAACACGTCGGGCTTTCCGAACGCGTTTCCACGTCCCGACAACAAGAAGGTGTACGAGGATGCGCGCGTGATTGTCTGGGACTACACGTGGACGCCGGGGCGGCCGACGCCAATGCATTTCCACGACAAGGACGTCGTCGTGATCTATCTCGGGAACGGGTCGCTCCGATCGACGACGCCTGACGGCAGGAGCGTCGTGAACACATGGATGCCAGGCGACACCAGGTTCAACCTGCGCGACCGCGTCCACACGGAGACGCTCGTCGAAGGTCAGCTCCGCGCCATCATCACCGAACTGAAGTAGGGCGACCCTTCCAGGGTCGCCTCACGCGAGCCACTTGATGGCGCTTTCGGGATGGATCGGCCAATTCATGAATCCGCCGACGCCGAAGAACACGCCCGCGGCCAGAAACACGCTCGCGACGACGAGCAGCCAGCGTTTCTTCGTCAGCGCAGTCACGCCGAGCAGCGCGATGGCGACCGACATCGCCGCGTCGCACAGGTCGAAGAGGTCATGCTGCTGGTTGAGCGCTTCGTATTTCTTCTCGTAGCCCTCGGCTTCGTCCTTCACTTCGCCTTTTTCGTGCTCGTAGCGCGCGACCTGCTTCCTGTAGTTCTCGATGCGTGCCTCGACCTCGGGCGATCGCTGCATGGCGGCCAACTCGTCGAGCGTCGCCTCGGCGAGGTTCTGCTTCATGCTTTTCGCCTGGTAGTAGTTCCAGGTGTCGATGGCCTTCGCCTGCGCCTGATTCATCCGTAGCGTGATGTTCCGATCCTTCACGCTCGCAATGGCGACAAACGTCGCGGCCAGGGCGACGAGCAGGGCGACAATGGAGCCGAGCGGCGATTCGTGCGCGTGGTGGACGGCTTCGCTGATGTTTTCGCTGAGTTCTCCCATACCGATTCGATCAGGATAGTAGCAGGAAAGGGGCGCCGGTTTCCGCGTCCGTGATACACTCCCGCGCTTGGCGTGCCCTCAGGGCTCGCGCCGTTTACTTCTTTCTTTCAGAAAGGATCTTTCGACATGGCAGCCGACTTTTTCCTTGGTGAGTCGCTGGTCGGCGACGGCAACGAAGTTGCCCACATCGACCTGATCATCGGTTCCAAATCCGGCCCCGCGGGCGCCGCGTTCTGCAATGCCCTCACGAACAACAAGGAGGGCTTCACGACGCTGCTTGCCGTGGTTGCGCCCAACCTCCCGGCCAAGCCCGACACGCTGCTGTTCAACAAGGTCACCATCAAGGGCGCGAAGCAGGCCGTCCAGATGTTCGGACCCGCGCAGGCCGCCGTCGCGCGCGCCGTCGTCGACTCGGTCGAGAGCGGCGTGATCCCCAAGGACAAGGCCGACGACCTCTGCGTCATGGTCGGCGTCTTCATTCACTGGGATGCGGCCGACGACAAGAAGATCTACGACTACAACTACCAGGCGACGAAGGAATCGATCGCGCGCGCGCTCGGCAAGAAGCCGTCCGTGGCCGACGTCATCGCCGGGTCGAAGACCGCGAAGCACCCGTTCAGCCCCAAGTAGTTCTTCCGGCGGGGCGGCGTCCGAGTGGCGCCGCCTCGCATCACGCACGTGCGAAAACTTCTTCTCCAGCTCGACAGCTCCCCACATCCCAGCGTGTTCGACCGCGTCGTGGCGTTTGACGGCGGTGCCGACGAGGTCATGAGCTACGGCGGCGTGACGCCCGACGCCGTCCGCGATCTCGTGCACGGTTGCATCTTCACGCGCGGCCCGAAGGATCTGCAGAACACGGCGATCTTCATCGGCGGCACCGACATGGCCGCCGGCGAGCGGCTGCTCGCGGCGGTGACGAAGGCGTTCTTCGGACCGATGCGCGTGTCGGTGATGCTCGACTCGAACGGATCGAACACGACCGCCGTCGCCGCCGTCGCGAAGCTGCGGCAGGCGGCGGGAGGAGCCGTGCAGGGCAGGCGCGCGACGGTGGTCGCCGGTACGGGCCCGGTGGGCATGCGCGCGGCAGGACTCTTCGCCAAGGCGGGCGCCGACGTCGTGATTACCTCGAGGCGGCAGGCCGAGTCCGCGCTCGTCGACGGCATCGTGAAACGCTTCGGCGGCAAGGTGCGCGCGATCGCGATGACGGACAGCTCGCAGTCGGCCGCGGCGCTCGACGGCGCCGAGTTGCTGCTGAATGCCGGGCCGGCGGGCGTGTGCATGGTCGCGCGCGACGCATGGGCGGGACGCGCCGGGCTCGTCGCGGCGGCCGACCTCAACGCCGTCCCGCCGCTCGGCGTCGACGGCATCGAGGTGATGGACGATGGCGTGGCGCGCGAGAGCGTAACGGTGTTCGGCGCGCTGGGCGTCGGCAAGTTGAAGATGAAGATTCACAAGGCGTGCATCGCCCGCCTGTTCGAGCGCAACGATCTCGTGCTCGACGCCGAGACCATCGCCGACGTCATGTGACGCGCCTCCTGCTTGCGGGCGTGTCGACGCGGGCGGCCGCGGAATCCGCGGCGGGCGCCGGCTTTGCGGTCACCACTCTTGACGCATTCGGCGATCTCGATCAGCATCCGGACGTGCGTGCGTGTTCCCTTCCTCGCGACTTCGGCACGCGCTTCACGTCACCGGCCGCGGCCCGGGCCGCCCGGACCATCGAGAGCGACGCCGTCGCGTATTTGTCGAGCTTCGAGAATCATCCGAGGGCCATTGCGACGCTCGCCGCCGGGCGTGTGTTGCTCGGCAACCCGCCCTCGGTCGTCCGCCAGGTGCGCGATCCTCGTCTGGTCGCCCGCGCGTTGCGGCGACATGGTATCGCGACGCCACGCGTGAGGTGTGCCGGGACGAGGCAGCGCGACTGGCTCGTGAAGCCGTTGGCGTCGGGAGGCGGACGGCGCGTGCGGTCCTGGCGAGGCGGCGCCCGCGTTCCGCGCGGGTGTTACCTGCAGCAGCGTGTGGACGGGACGCCCGGATCCGTCGTGTTCGTCGCGGCGTCCGGACGCGTGGTGCCGCTTGGCGTGTCGCGTCAGATCGTCGGCGACGCGGCGTTTGGCGCCGTGGGATTTCAGTATTGCGGAAACATTCTCGCGGCCGCCGCGGACGCGCAGTTTCGCAACGGCGCGTCACTGTTCGGACGCGCGCGCGATGTCGCCGGCGCCATCGCGACGGAGTTCGACCTGGTCGGCGTCAACGGCGTGGACTTCATTGCCCGCGACGGCGTGCCGTACGCGATCGAAGTGAACCCGCGCTGGTCCGCGTCAATGGAGCTGGTGGAGCGCGCCTCCGGATTCTCCGTGTTTGGCAGTCATGCGGAGGCCTGCCGCAGCGGCGTTCTGCCTGACGTCGATCTACTCGAGCGTCAACGCGGCATCGACGCCGTCGGCAAGGCGATCGTGTTCGCGCGCCACGATGTGACCATCGGCGAGACACGGTCCTGGATTGCGGCGGGCATCCGCGACGTTCCGCATCCAGGCGAGCACATCGAGTCGGGCCGGCCGGTGTGCACGGTGTTCGCGACCGGGCGGGACGCGGCCGCCTGCCATGCGGAGCTCGTGCGACGAGCCAACGCCGTGTATTCGGATCTTGCCGCGTGGGAGCGCCACGTCGCGTGACGGCGCACGTCACCTGCCTCGGCTGCGGCTGCGCGTGCGACGACATCGAGATCGTCACGCGCGATGGCGTCATCGGCGACGCGAAGAACGCCTGCGAGCTTGGCGTCCGCTGGTTCGGCGACGGCCGCGTGCCCGCACGATGTCGCGTGGCGGGCCGGGACGTCAGCGTGGACGCGGCGCTCGCTGCCGCGGCTGATCTGTTCGCGCGAGCCACGCGGCCGCTCGTCTATCTCGCACCCGACATCTCCTGCGAAGCGCAGCGTGAGGCCGCCGGCATTGCCGATGCGCTGGGCGCCGCGCTCGACAGCGTGACGTCCGCGACGGCGATGCCGTCGATTCTCGCCGCGCAGGAGCGCGGACGCGCCAGTGCGACGCTCGGCGAGATTCGGAATCGCGCCGACGTCGTGGTGCTCTGGTGCCTGGATCCCGCGGTCGCGTACCCGCGCTACCTGTCACGCTACGCGCCGGAATCCGCCGGGCGGACGTTCATCCGCGTCGACATCGCTGCCGCCGACGAGGTGGCCACGCTGACGGTGCTCGCGGCGATCGTGTCGGGCCACGCCGTCGACAAGGCGAGCCCAACCGGTCCCGCCTGGGCTCGCGCGCGCGAGCTGGCTCCGCGTCTCCTCGCCGGTCGCTACGTGGCCATCGTCGCAGACGCCGAAGCTGCGGCCGACGACACAGAACCGCGAGATCCCGGGCGTGCAAGCGCGCTCATTGCGCTCGCGCAGGCGCTGAACGGCCCGACGCGGGCCGCGCTCAGCCTCCTTCGCGCCGGCGGCAATCGCTCTGGCGCCGACGCGGTGATGACATCGCAGACCGGATATCCCATGTCAGTGGATTTCGCACACGGCTATCCGCTCTACCGGCCGCACGACGGGGCGGCGGAAGCGCGTCTCGCCCGCGGCGATGTCGATGCGTTGTTGCTCATCGGCGCCGCCGCGCTCGTGCCTGCGGACGTGCTCGCGCAGATGGCCCGCGTTCCACGCGTCGTCATCGGTCCGCGATCGAGCGAGAGCCCGCTGAATCAGGGCGACGTCGTCATTGACACGGGCATTGCCGGCATTCACGAAGGCGGCACCGCGCTGCGGATGGACGATGTGCCGTTGCCGCTGCGGCCGTCCGTCACGGGACCGCCGGATGCGGCCGGCGTCGCGCGCGCCCTTGGCCGGCTCGTCCGATCGCGACGCGAGGTTTCTGCGCGATGAGCCAGCTTCGCATCGCGGGCGGCATTGTCCACGACCCGGCGAACGGCATCGACGGCGAAGTGCGCGACATCTGCATGGACGACGGCCGCATCGTTGCCGACGTGCCGAAGGGTGCGACGACGATCGACGCGCGCGGGATGGTCGTCATGCCGGGCGGCGTGGACATGCATTCGCATGTCGCCTCTGGCAGCGTGAACCTGGCGCGCCGCCTGCTTCCGGAAGAGCACGACCGCGATCCAATGCGCGCACCCGCGCTCGTCGACGGCGAGCCGCCGCGGTCGGGCACGGGCGGCACGGTCCCGAGCACATTCACGACCGGGTATCGCTATGCGGGCCTCGGTTACACGACCGTCTTCGACGCCGCGGTCGCGCCCTTGACGGCGCGCGCGTCGCACGCCGAGTTCGACGACACGCCGATTGTCGACGGCGGATTCTTCGTCCTGATGGGCAACGACGAATACCTGCTGCGGCAAATCGACGCGGGCGAGCGCGATCGCGCGCGCGAGTACGCCGCGTGGCTCCTCGGCGCCGCCGGCGGCTACGCGATCAAGGTCGTCAATCCCGGCGGTATCGAACGCTGGAAGCAGGGCGCTCGTGACCGCACCGATCTCGACACGGCCATTGGCGCCACTCGCGTGACGCCGCGGGCGATTCTCGAAACGCTCGTGGACGCCGGCAACGCGCTCGGCCTGCCGCACGCCGCACACATCCACTGCAACAACCTCGGCGTGCCGGGCAACGTCGCGACGACGCTCGACAGCATGCGCGCGGTCGGCGGCCGGCGCGCGCATTTCACGCACCTGCAGTTCCACAGTTATGCCGCGCCGGACAAAGGCGGCGGCTGGCGCTCGGGCGCGCGCGACGTCATCGAGTATGTGAACGCTCACAAAGAGATCAGCGGCGACGTGGGCCAGGTGATGTTCGGCGCCGCCACGACGCTCACCGCCGACGGCCCGGTGGAATACATGCTGCACAAGAGCAGCGGCCGCAAATGGGTGAACGTCGATCTCGAGCTCGAGACCGGTTGCGGTATCGTGCCTCACACGTACAAGGAGAAGGCCGCCGTCTCCGCCCTCCAGTGGGTCGTGGGCCTCGAGTTGTTCCTGCTGTCGGCGGACCCCTGGCGGATGGTGCTGTCGACGGATCATCCAAACGGCGGATCGTTTCTCTCGTATCCGGAGCTCATTCGGCTGCTGATGGACCGCACCTATCGTGACGAACACCTGAAGCGCGTGAACCAGAAGTGGCTGGGGGGCAGCGCACTCGCCGACGGGATTGCCCGCGAGTACACGCTGAACGAGATCGCGATCGTCACGCGCGCCGGCCCCGCGCGTCTGCTCGGACTGCGCGGCAAAGGACATCTCGGCGCCGGCGCCGACGCCGACGTGACGGTCTACGTGCCCGATGCCGATCGATCGCGGATGTTCGCGACGCCGCGGTACGTGGTGAAGGGCGGCACGCTCGTCGTCGAGGAAGGCCAGCTCCGCAGGGCGCCGGCGGGACGCCGGCTGCACGTGCGGCCGTCGTACGATGCCGCGGTGACGCGCGATCTGAAACGCTTTTTCGACGATCGTTCGACGGTGTCGTTCGAGAACTATCCCGTCGGGACGCTGCGCGACGCCCCGGCGGCGCTCGACGGCGAGCGGGGAAGCGGACGATGAAAATCCGCGGCGTCCTGATCGAAGACACGTTCGCCGAGGCGTTCGGCATGAGAGCGGCCCGGATCGTCGTCACGGCCGTGAACCAGCGATGGGCGCGTGCAGCGGCGGAGAAGTTCACGGGGTTCGCGACGTCCGTCATCGCCTGCAAGTGCGAGGCAGCCGTCGAGCGCGAGCTGAGTCCGGACGAAACGCCGGATTCCCGTCCGGGCATTGCCGTGCTCCTGTTCGCGATGGACACCGAAGGCCTCGGCAAGCGCCTCATCGAGCGCATCGGACAGACAGTGCTGACGTGTCCGACGACGAGCTGTTTCGATGGACTGCCTGGCCTTCCCGATCGCGTGACGCCCGGCCGCGCGCTGCGCGTGTTCGGCGACAGGTTTCAGAGCAGCAAGGTCGTCGGCGGCGAGCGGTACTGGCGGATACCGGTGATGGACGGCGAGTTCCTCGTGCAGGAAAGCTTCGGCGTGCAGAAGAAAGGCATCGGCGGCGGCAATTTCCTGATCCTCGCGGAAGACGCCGCGAGCGGGCTCGCGGCCGCCGAAGCGGCGGTGGCGGCGGTTCAGGGAACTCCCGGTGTCATTCTTCCGTTCCCCGGCGGCGTCGTGCGGAGCGGCAGCAAAGTCGGCGCGCGAGGCTACGCGAACATGATCGCGTCCACCAACGACGCGTTCTGCCCGACGCTGCGGCTGACGACCGATTCGGCGCTCTCGGAGGGCGTGAACTCGGTGCTCGAGCTGGTGTTCGACGGCCTCAGCGCCGACGCGATCAGCAGCGCCATGCGCACCGCCATTCTTGCCGCGTGTCGTCCCGGCGTGCGCGCGATCTCGGCGGGCAACTACGGCGGCGGCCTCGGCCCATATCACTTTCACCTGCACAAGATTATGGACGGCGCGTCGTGAGCGACACGGTCACGTTGTCGCTGCGCGGTTCTCTCGACGGCATCCTCGAGGTCGAAGGCGTCACCGGCGATCGCTTTGCTGCGCTCGGTGAGCGTGAAATCGCCACACTGCCGGCGTGGATGGGATCACGCGCCGCGAAGCTCGGCGACTTCTTCGACGTGCGTGGCGAGCGATCGGGCAGCGTGCGAATCGAAGGCGACGTGTCGCGCATGCACCGTCTCGCCGCAGGCATGACCGGCGGCCGCGTGCACGTGATCGGCAACGCCGGTGACGAGGCGGGCCTCGCCATGGCCGGCGGAGTATTGCTGATCGAAGGAAACGCCGGCGATCGTCTCGGCGCAGCGTCCGCCGGGGCGTCCAAGGGCATGACCGGCGGCGAGATCATCGTCCTTGGATCGGCCGGCGCCGAGGCGGCGGCGCGGACGCGGCGTGGCCTGGTCGTCGTCGCTGGCGCGGTGGGAGACGATGCGGCGCGCGCGATGGTGGCAGGGACGCTCGTCGTCTTCGGCCGGACGGGAGCGCGGCCGGGACGCGGCAGCAAACGCGGCTCGATTGTCGCGCTTGGCGGAATCGACGTGCCGGAGACGTACTGGCTGGCGTGCACCTACCAGCCACCGTACGCGCGGCTGCTGCTCACGTACCTGCGCCGCCACTACGGGATGAAGATCGACGATCGCATGCTCGACGGCCAGTACCGGCGTCATTGCGGCGACGCCGGGAGTCCGGGCCGCGGAGAAATTCTCGAGTGGGTGGACGCGGGACGATAGCATGACCAGTCTGGGGATAAACGAGCGGGCGTGGACGCTGGCCGATCGCGCGATCGAGCGCGCGGCCGAACTGCGGATTGCCGTCCACGCGCTCGGTGGCGGGGCGCGCGTGATCGACGCGGGCATCGACGCCGCCGGCGGCTTTGCGGCGGGGCTGATGCTGGCGGAGTTGTGCATGGGCGGTCTCGGTCACGTCGAATACACGCCCGTGACGATCGACGGCGACGCGTGGCCCGGCGTCCAGGTGTGGACCGATCATCCGGCCGAATGTTGCATGGCGTCGCAGTACGCGGGATGGGCGATTACTCCAGACGGATTCTTCGCGATGGGCTCCGGGCCGCTGCGCGCGAAGGCGCGCGTGGAGAAGGAGCTGTTCGAGAAGCTCCCCTACGCGGAAGCCGGCGCGACGCGCGGAGTGCTCGTCCTCGAAGGACGCACGATGCCGACAGACGCCGTGGCGGAGTGGGTCGCGAGAAAAGCCGGCGTCGCGCCGGACGCCATCACGTTCGCGATTGCGCCGACGGCAAGCATCGCCGGCGGTGTGCAGATTGTCGCCCGCGTGATCGAAACCGGCCTGCACAAGATGGACGTCCTCGGCTTCGACGTGACGCGCGTCGTGAGCGCGATGGGCACGGCGCCGCTGGCGCCGACGGCGAAAAACGACCTGCGCGCGATCGGCCGCACGAACGACTGCGTCCTCTACGGCGGCACGGCGCGCTACACCGTGCGCGCGGACGACGACGAACTGGCGGCTCTTGCCGCGCGGCTTCCCGCGTCCGCGTCGAGCGACTACGGCCGGCCGTTCTACGAGATCTTCAAACGCTACGACAACGACTTTTATAAGATCGATCCGATGCTGTTCAGCCCCGCCGAGGCCGTGCTCACCAGCGCGACGAGCGGACGGACGTTTCGCGCCGGGCGGATCAATGCCGACGTGCTGCGCGCGTCGCTCGAAGGCTGAGCGTGCAGGCCGTCATCCTCAGCGCCCGCACCGGCTGGCACACCGACGAGCTGTGCCGCGCCTTGTCGGCGCGCGGCCACGTCAGCGTGGTGCTGCCGTACGAAAAACTGATTGCGACGCTGGGCTCGGGCGGCGCGGGCACCGGCCTGTCGAGCGAGGGCGCCGCCATTCTCGAGGCCGACGCCGTCCTCGCGCGCATCATCCCCAGCGGCACGCTCGAGCAGATCATCTTCCGCGTCGACGCGCTCCACTGGATCGAGGAGCGCGGCGTGCCGGTCGTCAACTCGCCGCGCGCGATCGAGCGCGCGGTCGACAAGTTCTATACCGACGCGCTGCTGCGCGAAGCGGGTCTGCCGACGCCGGAGACGGTCGTCTGTGAAAACATGGCCGACGCGATGGCGGCCGTCCGGGCGCTTGGTGAAGTCGTCATCAAGCCGATCTTCGGATCGATGGGGCATGGGCTGGTGCGCGTCAGCGATCCGGACGTCGCGTTCCGGGTCCTCAAGTCGCTCGACCAGGTGCGAAGCGTGTTCTACATCCAGCGCGCGGTGGATCACGGCGGACGCGACATCCGCGCGTTCGTCGTCGGCGGACGCGTGCTCGGCGCGATCGAGCGGCGGGCGCCGGAAGGCGACTGGCGCACGAATGTCGCGCGCGGCGCGGATGCCAGAGCGATCGATCTGCCGGCCGACTGGGCGCAGCTCGCGTTGCGCGCGGCCGCGGCCATCGGTGCCGATTACGCGGGCGTCGATCTGCTGCCGTCGCGCGACGGACAGGTGTTCGTCCTCGAAGTGAACGGTATTCCCGGCTGGCAGGGGCTGCAGCAGGCGACAGGCCTCGACGTCGCCGGCGCAATCGTCGATCACCTCGAAACCCGTGTGCGGTCGTCGTCGCTGAACGCGGCGGAGAATCGCCCGGCATGATGCACATCGGCGCTGCGGCGCAGCTCGCGTGCCTCCTCGAGGCCAGCGCGCCGAAGCCGGGCAACGTGTCACCCGGACGCGCGTTCGCCGACACGCGCTATGAAGATTTTCTCGCGAGCGCGGCCGCGATCGGCGGCCCGTTGTCGGGCGCGGGGGGCCGCGGCGTCGGCGAGACGGTCCGCCTGGCCGTCGAAGCGACCGCTGTATGGACGCGCTCGAACACCAACCTCGGCATCGTGCTGCTGCTGGCGCCGCTGGCGCGCGCGGCCTCGGTGTTGACGGCGCGCACGCCGCTGCGTGACGCGCTGCGCGGCGTACTCGACTCGACGACGGTCGACGATGCCCGGGAGGTGTATGCGGCGATACGCCTGGCCTCGCCGGGAGGGCTCGGGCGCGCGGACGCACAGGACGTGACGGACGAGCCGACCGTGACGCTGCTCGACGCGATGCGCCTCGCGGCCGATCGCGATACGATCGCGCGTGAATATGCTTCTGGATTCGAGATTACGTTCGAGACCGGCGCTCCCGCGCTCAAGCGCGCGCGCTGCGATCGCCTGTCCTGGGACGACGCCATCGTCGAGACATATCTCATGTTGCTGAGCGCGACACCCGACACGCACATCGCCCGCCGTGGCGGGGCGACGCTGGCGGCGGACGTGTCCCGTCGCGCCAGGGACGTGCTTGCGAGAGGCGGCGTGCGTTCGCCGCAGGGGCGGCAGGAAATCGACGCGTTCGATCGCACCCTGCGCGAGGACGGCAACCTCGCCAATCCGGGGACGACGGCCGACCTGACAGCCGCCGCGATCTTTGTCATGCTGATGGAGGGAGGCTGGAATGCAGCGGCGCGGTGAATTCCGCGTATCGGTCACGAAGGACTATCTCGTCTTTGCGTCGGCGCACTTCATCACGTTCGCCGGCCACCGGTGCGAAGGCCTGCACGGGCACAACTACCGTGCGAGCGTCACGGTTGAAGGCGCGCTCGACGAGGAGAGCTGGTTCGTCTTCGACTTCGTGATCCTCAAGAAGATCATGCGGAGGATGTGCGACGAGATCGATCACAAGGTGCTGCTGCCGCTCGAGAACCCGAAGATCCATCTCGAAGAAGACGGCGACTCGCTGAAGGTCGCGTACGAGGGCAAGCCACGCTACGTGTTTCCGAAAGGCGACTGCGTGCTGCTGCCCGTGCCGAACACGACGGTCGAGATGCTGGCGGAGCTTCTGACGAACCGGCTGAAGGCCGAACTCGACGTCCTGGGCGCGCGCGGGTTGACCGCGATCGAAATGGAGGTCGAAGAGAACTTCGGTCAGTCGGCGGCCTATCGCATCGTCCTGTAGGGCGGCCCTTGCAGGGCCGCCACGATGCCGTCGAGGCTTCCGTCCTGCAGGGCCGTGGCGACGAGCGCGCCGTCGACGCCGGCATCCGCGAGTCGCGCAAGATCGTCCGGTCCGCGCACACCACCGCCAGCCAGCAGCGTCACATTCGGCGCGGCCTTTCGCACAAGGGCGATCAGCTCGAGATCGATGCCGACCTTCATCCCGACTCGCGCGAGATCGAGGACGATGATCGCGCCGACGCCGGCGTCCGCCGCGCGGGCGGCCACGATGTGCGCGGCTTCGCTCTGCGCGATGCCGATCGGTTCGCCGCCACGCAGGTCGAGGCTGAACGCGACACGCTGCCCGCCGATGGCCGCGCAGATGTCCTGAAGCACTGCGAACGACGGCAGCGTCTCGAGGCCGACGACGACATGGGCGGCGCCGAGGTCGAGCGCATCGCGCGCGAGATCAGCGGACGACACGCCAGCATCCACCCAGCCCGACGCGAGCCCGCAGATCGTACGCAGGGCGGGCCCGACCGTACGTGGGGCGGGCCTTTCAGGCCCGCCGGCAATCGCATCGAGATCTGCGACGTACAGCTCGCTCAGTCCGTGCCGCGCGACATACGAGCGTGCCAACTCCACGGCGTCGCCGAGCGGTGCGTAGTCGTCGCGCGCGCCTGCGCGCGCACGGACGGCTTGTCCTCCACGCAGATCGATCACGCCGATCACGCGCACGCCTGATGCTCCATATGTCCCGTGTTATGCTCCGTCGCCATGTTAAACGCCTTCATCGCTTTACTGGCCGCGCTGCTTGCGCAGGCTCCGGCTCCGGCCCCTGATGCGACCGCTCCACAATACCAATCGAAAGGCGAGCAGGATCGCACGTATCTGTTTCCAGGAACGGATGAACGCATCGCGTATCACATCTATGTGCCCGCGAAATGGAACGCGAGCACGAAGCTTCCGCTCATCGTCCTGACGCACGGCGCCAATCAGCCGGCGACCGCGCCGTTTCAGCGGCCGATGGAGAGCCCGACGCTCGCGAAGACCGCCGAAGCGCGCGGCTTCATCGTCGCCGCGGTCACCGGCTATCACGCGAACGCGACCGGTGTCGGCGGATGGAACGTGCCCTATCCGATGGTGCTGGTGCCGCGGACTGCGCCGGCCGGTGGCGGTGGAGGCGGACGACGCGGTGGCGGCACGCCGGCCGCCCCGCCGACCGCCGACGATTTCGCCCGCGCCGAAATGGACGTCCTTTACGTCGCCGACCTGATGGCGAAGGAATACAACGCGGATCCGAACCGCATCTACCTGATGGGGAATTCCTCGGGCGGCAGCGCCGTCTGGAATATCGCCGCGAAGTTTCCCGAGCGCTGGACCGCCATCTCGCCGAGCGCGGCGCCGCTCGAAGACGCGAACTTCCCGTACGAAAAGCTCAGGGCAGTTCCCGTCCTCGTCGTCCACGGCGACATGGACACGACGATGGTGTTCGATGCGAGCAAGGTGATGGTCGACCACGCGAAGGCGAAGGGCATCGACGCGACGTGGCTGCCGGTGCCGGGCGGCAAGCACGTGGACGCGTGGGCGCAGCCGGAGATTCTCACGCAGGTCTTCGATTTCTTCGACGCCCACAAGACGAAGGCGAAGTGATCGGGTGGGACGTCGGCGGCGTGAATACAAAAGCCGCCCGCGTTGAGAGGGGTGCGCTGCTCGCCGTGCGCGGGCGCCCGTTCGAGCTGCAGCGCGCGCCCGATGCGTTGACGCCGCTCCTGCGCGAGCTCGCGGCTGACGTTGGTGTCGCCGCTGATGACCGCAGCGTCGTGCACGGCGTGACGATGACGGCCGAGCTCTCGCAGATGTTTCGCACGAAGCGCGAAGGCGTCGCGTTCGTCCTCGACGCGCTCGCGTCCGCGTTTCCCTTCGCGTCGATGCGCGTGTTTTCCGTCGACGGCCGTTTTCTTTCTCCTTCAGAAGCCCGCGCGAATCCGCTGGCGGTCGCTGCCGCAAACTGGACGGCCACGGCGACGTTCGTCGCGCGGCAGCATCCGGACGCGTTGCTTATCGACATCGGCACGACGACGACGGACATCATTCCGATTAAGGACGGTGTCGTTGTCGCCAAAGGCCGCACCGATCCCGACCGGCTCGCGTCGGGCGAGCTGGTGTACACCGGCGCGCTCAGAACACCGGTCGAAGCCATTGCCAGCCACGTGCCACTTCGCGGAGAAAGCGTCGGCGTCGCGGCTGAAGGTTTCGCATTGGCGGGGGACGTGCATGTGTGGCGTGGCGAGCTTGCGCCTGGCGACTACACCGTGCCGACGCCGGATGGACGGCCCGCGACGCGGGAATTCTGTGGCGAACGGCTCGCGCGTGCCGTCTGCGCGGACCGCGAGATGCTCGATGACGCTGCCGTGTCGGCCATTGCCGATGCGCTGGCGAACGCGCAGGTCGCACGCATCGTCGACGCCATTCGCCGCGTCGCCGCTCGCCATCCCTCTCTGGACACTGCCGTCGTGACCGGACTTGGCGCGTTCATCGCCGCCGCCGCTGCGCGCGCCGCGGGACTGCGGGTCGTACCGCTTGCCGATGAACTCGGCGACGACGGAGCACGGTTCGCGCCCGCCGCGGCGGTCGCATTTCTGCTCGATCGGGCCTGTGCATCGCGTTGAGATTGTGGTGAAGGTCGGCGGGGGACTCCTCAAGTGCCTCGCAGATCTCGACCGCGTGCTTGCGACGATTGCGTCAGCGGCGCTCGAGCGCCGGCTTCTTCTCCTGCCGGGCGGCGGTCCCTTCGCTGACGCCGTGCGCGCCGCCGACGCGCAACTGCACCTGTCCGACGACGCGGCGCACTGGATGGCGATCCTCGCGATGGATCAATACGCGCACGTTCTTGCCGATCGTCTGCAGGGCAGTGTGCTGGTGGTCGATCCCGGCGAGATTGCCGCGGCGGTCGACGCGGGTCAGATTCCGATCCTTGCGCCGTCGCGCTGGCTGCGTCACGCCGATCCGCTTCCGCATTCCTGGGACGTGACGAGCGACAGCATCGCCGCGTGGATTGCCGGCGCTGTCGGCGCGCGCAGGCTCGTGCTGATCAAGCCGTCAGGCGCCTCGGGCGCAGATCTTGTCGATCCGCACTTCCGGCATGCGTTGCCCGCTGATGTGTCGTCGGACGTGGTCGCCGCGGATCGAGTGGAGGCGCTCGCGTCAGCGCTGGACGGCGGTTAGCAGGCGGACTTTCTCTGCGGACACGCGGCCGGCGCGGCCGCCGTCGCACGCGGCGCCACGCACGCCCGCGATGTCGGCGCCGGAGCTGCGGACAAACGCGAGATCATCCGCGGTCAGCTTTCCGGCAACGGCCATGAACAGTCCTGCTTCGCGCGCGTCGCCGACCCAGCGGGAGAGGGTTGCGGCTGTCACGAGCTGACGCAGGCCGGGGCCGTGTTTGTCGGCGGTGTCGACGAGCACGCCTTCGGCGCCGCCTTGCGCAGCCGCCGACAGGAGCGCTTCGAAGGCGACGCTCGAAACGCGGTCGGCATCCGCATACGCGACGGCGACCACGCCGGCTCTCGGGTCGCCAGCTCTCGAGCCATAGACGGTCGCGGCGATTAATTCGGCAATGCGTGACCGGCTTTCGATTCCAGCGAACCCCACTTTGACAAATGCCGCGCCCGATTGGGCGAATGTGCGGGCGGTGCGCTCGATGGCGACGGCGTCGGAAGCATCGCCGAGCGCGGCCGTGACAGGACGAGCGTCGCCCACCACGTCGTGAATATCGCGGAGGACAGATACCGGCACGGCGCCAAGCGCGCCGGCACAGGGATCCTTGGCGTCGATGATGTCCGCGCCTCCGGCAAGAGCGGCCGCAGCCTCTTCCGCGTTCGCGACGCTCACAAGCAGTTGCATCGAGCCTACTGTATCATCCGATGAATGACCGACTTGGTGTCCGCGCCGCTCTCCGGCCGCGCGATCCTGGTGACCGGTGCGTCGAGTGGCATCGGCCGCGCGATCGCGCTGGCCGCGGCTCGCGCCGGCGCGGACGTGGCGATCACGTATCGCGCGAACGAGCAAGGCGCGCGCGACGTCGAGCGGGAAATTGAATCGCTCGGGCGCCGCTCGGCCGTGATCAAGCTCGACCTGACCGACGTGCAGGCGCTGAAGTCGGTCGGTCCGGCTGCGCGCAGCGCCCTTGGCCGCCTCGATGTCTGGATCAACAACGCCGGCGCGGACATCCTCACCGGCGCCGGCGCGGGGCTGTCCACGGAAGACAAACTCGACCTGCTGATGGCCGTCGATCTTCGAGGGACGATGCTCGCGTCGTGGCAGGCGGCCGAGCTGATGGGCGCGCAGACAGAGGGCGGCGTCATTATCAACATGAGCTGGGACCACGTGCTGACCGGCATGGCCGGGCTCAACCCGCAGCTCTTCGCCGCGGTGAAGGGCGGCGTGCTGGCGTTCAGCAAGTCGCTCGCACGCTCGGTCGCGCCGCGCGTGCGCGTGAACGTGCTCGCGCCAGGGTGGATCGAGACGTCGTTCGGCGCGGGCATGGATGACCGCGCGCGCCGGGCCGTGGCCGACTCGGTTCCGGTGAAGCGGTGGGGCACGCCGGACGATGTGGCGGCTGCCGCCGTGTTTCTTGCATCGCCAGGCGCGACGTACATCACGGGTCAGGTCATTGCGGTCGGCGGCGGAGTCGTGATGTGAATTCGGAGGAACGCCATGGCAGCTAAGGAACCGACATATAACGACGCGCAGATTGCCGAGAAGCTGCGCGATCTGCCGGGATGGTATTTCGAAAACGGCATGATTCGCCGCGTCTACAAGACCGACGGGTGGCCGACGACGTTGATGCTGGTCGGCGCGATTGGCTTCATCGCCGAGGCGGCGTATCACCATCCGGATCTGGCGGTCACATGGGGGCGCATCACGGTGAAGCTGTCCACCCACAGCGCGGGCGGGATCACCCCCAAGGACTTCGAGCTTGCGCGCAAGATCGAGGACGCCGTGTTGTGGCGGCCCGCCGCCGGCGCGGCGTTGACCGGCACGCCCGAAAAGTTCGTCCGGAGCGGCGATCCCAGAGGATGAATCGA
>Ga0153915_10000765_pt1 | contig 29608 bp, 30 predicted proteins | sample Opewatmetagenome_2_FD_107003 | JGI IMG/M metagenome (GOLD analysis project Ga0153915, IMG submission 107003) | Freshwater wetland microbial communities from Ohio, USA - Open water 3 Core 3 Depth 3 metaG | ecosystem: Environmental > Aquatic > Freshwater > Wetlands | place: USA: Ohio, Lake Erie...
CCGATGGTATCGGTGCTATGGCTCATTGCGGCCTGCTCCCCGGAACCCGTATGGTCGACGAATGAGATAGAAAATAGCAAACACTTTTCCTTGTCCCTGGAAGCCAGCCGGAAGGCGGTGCAACTTACCCATGCAGCCGATCCTGACGTGCCGCAATTCGGGGTCGAGGAGATCAACAGGTATCAAAAGACCGCCTTGAAGGAAGCCCGGCTCGTGACGGATGCAGTTCTGGACAAGGCGCACCCCGAGCTGAAGAAACACTTCAGATCCGAATACCAGCAGGGACTGGAATTGATTTTGAAGAGCTATGAAGTTCCCGCGTCATCAGAGTCGGCCGCACCATCAAGCAGCCAGATCAGCCTCCAGAGGTCGGGTGTTGCGCTTCTCGCGCGATGGACTGAATGGTTCGATGCACATCACCTTGAGTTCAATTTTCCCAGCCAGACATCGACCCAACCGGGTTGACGAGGAGCGAGCAAGCGTCGCAACACAGCCCGAAGCAAGGGCGGGCGTCCCCGCCGAGCGTTCGGCGGAATATTTCTAAGCCGGCGGACTCAATCACCCGGTTCGAAACCGGCGGAGTTGAAGGTGGAAGCCCGATGTCCTGATGCCGTGCGAGAATTTCCCGATTTTCAGGGAAGGTTGCATGAACGCCGCTGCCGGACAGCGCGGCCCCCCGGCAGAGAAGAACGGAGGCCGCGAGAATCCAGATCTAGCGTGCGCGGCACCCCGATTCGTTCCTGCGCCACTCAACGCCGGCGTCAATGCGCCGGTGTCAGCGCGCGCTGCTCAGGATGGCCTTCTTTCCTGTGTCACTGCTCGCCCAGACGAATACCGCGCGCCGGTGGGTGCCGGGGTGAATCTCAACCGCCTGGCGCTTTTGTACGCCGCCGTAATCCGCTTCAATCTGGTACGTCCCAGCCGGTAATTTGGCGAGCAGGAAGGGTCCCTCGGCGGTCGTATTCAATACCGGGTTCCCGGACCGGTCTCGAATCACGATTCTCACGTCGGCAATATAGGAATCCTTCGGCGGTGTCTGTTGGGCGAACAGCAACTCCAGCGGATAGGTCGCGGCGGCACTCTTGAACGCTGCAGCCTCATCCTCGCCAATCCCCCCAGTGACGTAGCTCACCCCACCTTGCATCTTTACCGCAGGCAAGGAAGAGCTGTCTGCGCGGGACGCCGGACTCGCGATAACCAGAGACATCAACGTGAGGGACGCAGCAATCATCGTGAGCTTTGGTTTCATGGTCGTTCTCCATAAAAGAAACGGGCAAGACCTCGCCTCGCGCCCTGCATGGTGAGGTTTCCTCACGCAACAGCGGCGCAACGGCAAGGATCCCTTGGTCCGCAATAGCGATGTAGCGACATTCGTGCCAGCCATTCTGTTACTTTTCAAAAATCAACCAGTTAGTAATACAGCCCGGCATATTGAACGCCTTGTATGTCGTCGGATCACAACACCGTGCGCTCTCCCGTAAGAGGCCGATTCGACCCGGCGTTTCCTGCCAAGAATTGCTGCCGCGTCTATTCCGCAGGAGGAATCGATATGCGCGGCGCCCATCCCAGCCATTCCTTTCTGGGCTCATGGTAGAGAGGGAACACCGCCCCGTCCTTCACGAGCGCAGCGCGAGGATCATTGGGGGTGGCGAAGGCAACTCCGCCGGCAATCAACGACCTCAGCGACTCCACTTTGATTTCAAGGCCGCGAAACAAGCCGGCATTCATGTCGAAACCGCGCACATTCCAAAACATCGAGCCGTTCCGGACGAGGTTTGCATATCGCTGCTTGATGAACACATGAATATCGACCGAAGTGGCGTTGGGGCTGAGTTCGATCTTTCTCACCGCCCCAACCTCGACGCCGCGATAATAGACCGGTGAATTGCGCCTCAAGAAACCGGGACGGACGGCACGCAGGACGATATTCAATCCTTTGCGCTCCAATCCCGGCGGCGCCGTCTCCAGACCGATGAATTGCGATTTGGGCTCGCCGGTACCCGGCAGTACCTGGATCTCCGGTCCGGTCAGAACCGTTTGCAGCCCGGTGATATTGCCGATTCCGACTTCGGGACGGACAATCCAGAAAATCGCCCCTTCGCGCGCAATCGGGGCAGCCGAGCGTTGAAGGCGCGCTATTATCTCCGCGTGCTTCAGATCCTTGCTCAGTTGGACCGCCGTCACTTCGCCGATTGGAACGCCGCGGTACCTGATCGGTGTCTGGCCAGGTACGACACCGCTGCCGTCGTTGAACGTGACAGTGATTCTCGGGCCAAACTCGCGGACGCGGTCGTAAACGACATATCCGGCGACGATGGCGGCGACTACGGGGACAACCCACACAAGCGGGAGGCCCCGAATTTTGTGCTTGATCTTCGCCGCCGGAAGGGCAGCGGCGCTGGTGGAATTTTCAGACGGGTCTATCACGATGGTTTTACCTGCGCGCCCCAGATCAACTTCGGATCAAAGCTGGCCGAGGCCAAAATGGTCAACACCACCACGGCGGTGAACGCGAGGAGTCCGGGACCGGGAAGGACGATGGCAAGCTGGCGCAGCTTTACCAGCGCGACGAGCACCGCCAGAAGGAATACGTCGAGCATCGCCCAAGGACCGATCGCGTCGAGAACCTTGCAAATCCAGGTTCGTTCCCGGCGCCTGCGCGTGGAATTGAATTTCGCCGTCACGATCAAATAGAACAGCCCGAGCAGCTTGAAAAGGGGAATCAGAATACTGGCGAGAAAAACGATCATGGCCACCAGCCACTGATCGTTGTTGAAGAGGCTGACGCAACTGTCCCACACGGTGCTTTCAGAATAGGCGCCGTGATAGTTCATCCGCAAAATCGGGTAAATGTTGGCGGGCACGTAAAAAATCAATGCAGCCAATGAGAGCGCTGCCGTGCGTTGGAGACTTCCTGCCTTGTGTTCAATGAGAGTGGCGCCACAGCGGCAACACTCGGCCGCAGCGCCTGCGTCGAGCTGCTCCACGCGCTGCTGCAGCCCGCAGGTATTGCAGGCGATGATCGTTTCCATCATGTCCGCCGCGCACTGATAACGGATTGAACGCAGTTCCGCGAAACAAAGCCCTTCAGCACCAGACTTGATGAGGCGGCACTGTCTGTCTGCTCTTGGGACAGTCGTCTCCGTGCCTAGTTCATTGGCATGTTCGGATCGCACGGCGGTTTGCAGTTCGGCATGTTATTGATGAACACCGGCAATCTGATGATCGGCAGGGCATTGCGCAAGCTGATTGCCCTCGGTGACCGACTGGGGGAATGAACAATCGGAATTGCCAAGTCCGGTTTGCCGAGGCGACCGATCATGAGACTTGTCGCCATAAGCCGACAAGCCAAACATGGCACAAATCAATCGTTTAGTTTTCGGAGACGGCAAGGTCGTCGTTCACCGGCAACAACATTCCATCCGCATAGCCGCTACGCCGCGGACTAACCATCTGTAAACAAAGGTCTATCGGTGTGTGGCGCGTGAGTTGCTGTGCTTATGAATGGCCACGCTCGAGAAGGACATGCGCTACAAGGGGCAATTGCAAATGCATCGACGCGAAATTGATTTTCCCGGAACAGCCATCGCGGAATCGCGCATTCCTGGATTCGTCGCGGCCCGGCGTCTTGCATATGTCATCCTGATTGCGGCATTTGTCAATGGATGCGCATCACTTCCTCCCGGGTCGGATTTTCCAAAAACCGAATCATCGGCACTCGAGAACCCGGAACGCACCCGGCTCGGGCGCAGCATCGAAAAGGCAGCGAGTAAACATAAAGGGAAGTCAGGATTCCGATTGCTTCCGGTCGGCATCGACGGCTTCCTGACGCGGCTGCAAATGATCAACGCCGCCGAGCGCACTCTCGATATCCAGTACTTCATTTTCCAGGGAGACGCTACCGGCAATCTATTGACCGATGCCATGCTGCGCGCGGCAGACCGCGGTGTGCGAGTGCGCGTCTTGATCGACGATGCAGATATCTCCCGGCGAGACTCCCGGATCAAGACGCTGGGGACCCATCCGAGAATCGAAATTCGAATCTTCAATCCGTTCGCGTACCGCGGAAACAGCGGCTTTTTTCGCTTTATCGAGTTTATGTTGAATGCTTCCCGGCTGGATTACCGGATGCATAACAAGTTACTCATTGTCGACAACACGATCGCGCTGGCAGGGGGGCGCAACATCGGTGACGAATACTTCCAAGTCGGCGCTGAATCCCAATTTGGGGATTACGATGTTTTTGCGGCAGGCCCGATCGTCAGAAAGCTCTCCGCCACATTCGACGACTACTGGAAAAGCACTCTTGCAATTCCGATCCGGGCGCTTGCCGAAGAGGGGGATGCCGGTGCCGAGTTAGAAGCGTATCGCCAGGCCCTGAATGACCATCGTCAGGACGCGAACTCGGGGGGCGGCGCCTATGCCCGCCGGACCGCAAGCGGTGAACCGCTCGCCGGTTTGGTCTCGGGCAGGCTGCCGCTGGTCTGGGCTCATGCGCAGGTGGTCTGTGATAGCCCGGACAAGAAGCGTGTCGAGAACGGCGAGATGATCGGCAAATTGATGCACCGCGAGGTCGCCGACACGGCAGCGGCAGTGCAATCCGAGTTGCTGATTGTCTCGCCATACTTCATTCCTGGAGACGATGGGATGCGGTTGATCAAAGATCTGCGTGCGCGCAACGTGCGCGTACGCGTCTTGACCAACTCGCTCGAATCGAGCGACGAACTATGGCCGCTTATGGCATATGCCGGTTACGCGCGCTACCGGCTGCCGTTGCTCAAGGCCGGCGTTGGGCTTTATGAGGTACGCCCGGTATTGGGCAAGCCGAAAGGCACTGGCAACCCGGCGGAGCTGGAGGGCAAAGGACGCTTTGCGTTACACGCCAAAGTATTCGTATTCGATCGCAGAAAACTGTTTGTCGGCTCGATGAACTTCGATCAGCGGTCGATGCGCCTCAATACCGAGATCGGTTTGATCATCGACAGCCCCGAGCTTGCCCGCCAAGCCGCCGCGCGCTTCGAATCGATAACGCAACCGGCGAACAGTTACGTACTGGCGTTGCGTGAGGATGGCAGCAGTGAACCGCATCTCGTCTGGCGCACCCAGCAGGACGGCAAGGCCATTGAATACGACAAGGCTCCGGCCCGCGACGCTGAACAGCGGGCGAAAGTCGAATTCTTCTCGTTATTGCCAATGGATGACGAGCTGTGAGCAACAAGAAAACTCCGGTCAGTGCGACGAGTCGTTCTGGCGGTTTCCGCTTCCTGATTCGCGATGCGACGGGATCGGGCACGAGGCAAGAGGTTGGTTCGATGCTTAGTCGACGGGTAATGTTGTTTTCGTTATTGGCGTGTCTTGCCTTCCCGTCGGAAGCAGCCGTCGCCCTCACGATTTTTGCGCAGGAGGAAATCGAGCATCTGATTGTGTACGTCGAAAATTCGGGATGTGAGTTTTACCGAAACGGTTCGTGGTACGGTCCGGGAAAAGCCGAGGAACATCTGCGCCTCAAGTATTCGTTTCTGAAAGACTCGCTTGGCGGGACCGAGGATTTTATCGAGAAAGCAGCGTCGCGGAGCAGCCTATCCGGTCAGTCCTACCAGGTAAGGTGTGGACGCACCACACCTGTGCCCAGTGCCGGGTGGCTGAGGGAGGAGCTCATGCGCTTCCGCGCGGCGGCCAGTCACTCGTAGAGCCTCCGGCATTTGCTTCAATTGGAACGGCCGTTCATTGAAACGAAATGTTACATTTTCAGGGGATTTCAGGAACCCGCCGCGACTCCAACTAGTACGGCCAATGCGAGGCGGTATCCCGCATTGGGAACATAATCGCACTGCCTGCAAAAGCCGGTTTTTGGCAAAGGAGGTTGATTATGAACCCGTTGAAATCGACGTTGACAGCGACCCTGATTCTGCTGGCAACCCTGGCAAGCGGCACGGCTTTCGCCGATCGGGACTGGCATCATTCTGCCCGTCCGCATTCGAGAAGTTACTCTGTGCCCCCACGATCCAGCGCGGACGTGCAGTTCGGCTTCAGCATAGGCGGGCCGGTCTGGTATGAACCCGCACCTGGCTATTACTACGCGCCTGCGCAGCCATACTATTACTACGAGCCCGCTCCGTCTTATTACTACTATTACGACAGCAGCCCGACGATCCCCCCGTCGGCCGACTAGTAAGACGCGGGAGAGAGCACTAAACAGGTCCATATCATCGCTTAGCGGCGCGCAGGCGTGTAGCGCGTCGACATAGAGAATCTCCTGGATGCGTCGGCGGCCCGGTAAAGAGGTATAGTTGCGACTTTGGTGTTTGCACTTTAGGTACCCGGCAGGGTGAGAGGGCAGGCCGAGCCAGCGAATCGGCCAGAACAGGGGAGGGATATGAGACTCAAACTTATTATCTGGTCGGCAGCGGTGCTCGCGTGCACGCTTCTCGCAACCGCTTTCGCACAGACGTGGCCGTCACGTCCGGTGCGGATCATCGTGCCGTATCCGCCTGGCGGTGGGATCGACACGGTGGCGCGCCTGCTCGCTCAGAAGCTCGGTGAGCAGATGAAGGGATCGTTCGTCGTGGATAATCGACCAGGCGGCACGGGCGTGATTGGCGCGGAACTCCTCACTCGGGCGGCACCGGACGGTTACACGTTGATGGCTTCGGCGACGGAATTCGCGATCAATCCTGCGCGACGGAAATTACCGTACGATCCGTTCAAGGATTTCACACATATCTCGGAACTGGCGTCAGTGCAGTTCCTGCTCGTAAGCCACCCCTCGGTGCCGGTAAAGAACGTCAAACAGCTACTCGCTCTGGCAAAAGCGCAGCCGGGGCGGATCACCTACGGATCGGCGGGTACGGGCGGCGGCCCTCATCTCGCGGCCGAGCTCTTTCGGATGATGTCGGGGATCCGCTGGGTTCACGTCCCATTCAAGGGAGCGGGGCCCGCGCTAGTCGGGGTCATGAGTGGCGAGGTTGACTTCGCTTTTTCCAGCACGATCGCGCTTCTCGGAGCGGTGAAGGCCGGACGGATCCGTGCCATCGCAGTGACGGGCGCGAAGCGGTTCCCGGCGCTTCCAGACGTGCCGACCATCGGAGAGTCCGGCGTCCCGGGCTACGTGGGGACCGGATGGTACGGTTTCTATGCACCTGCCGGGACGTCGCAGGAAATCGTGCGCCGGCTGTACGTGGAAGCGGGACGCGCGCTGAACAGCGCGGATGCGAAAGAGAAGCTCGCAAAGGCGGGCAACGAACTTGTGATGAGTTCCCCGCAGGAATTCACGGCGTTTCTCAGAAGCGAGATCACCAAGTGGTCGAAAGTAGTGAACGAAGCCGGGCTGCGCATCGATTGATGAGCTTGGGGAACCCGCTGCCGTAATCGATGTTCCGGGGTTCTCCCACGCGCGACCGGGTTTCTGCGGGTAACCGGTGGCAATCGCAGCGTCGTTTACGGCTTGTATTCATGATAGCATCCACAAACGCTTGGTATTTGTTTGCCACGCCCGAATGCGGGCTTATCGACCAGGAGGGAAATCATGCCTTTTTACGACCTTGCCGAAATGCAGGAAAAACGTTCTTCGGTGAGCTCCGCGATGGGGAAAAGCGTCGCGGGAGATCTGATCAAAGTGGGCATCGTAACGTACCAAGAGGGTGAGGGGCCGACGCCGCATTTCCACCCCAACGAAGAACAATTCATGCTCATGCTCGGGGGAAAGCTGAAGATGGTTCTGGGTAATGAGGAGCGCATCATAGAACGCGGGGTTCTCGTGCACATTCCCCGAAATACCCGGCATGGCGTATGCGCCATCGGAGGCCCGGCCACGTTCTTCGCGGTGAAGAGCCCGGTTGGCACCGGTGACATGGGTCAGGACTACAACAAGGCCAAGGACGCCGACGAGGTCTGGAAACGCCTGACTACCGCGTGATGATGCCTTTGGTTTCCTGCGCCTGTCTTGAACCTGACGTTGGGTCCGGCATTACCCTTGTAAGGAATTACCGGTGATGCCCGACCCTATGTGCAAGGCGATGAATCGATATGCCGCAACGATTCAGTCTTCGGCGCAAACCGACTAAAGGAGCGGGCAAACATGTTTAATTTATCCTGGGGCAGCTTCAGCAGGGCCGCGGGCCTGATGTCACTCATCGGATTGGCGGCGTGCACTGTGTCTGATGCGGCGGTACAGCTACCTGATCCCGCCGTCGATATCTCGGTGGCGAAGCCCGGCACCACGGAGACTGCCGTTCTGGCCGGCGGCTGTTTCTGGGGGGTGCAAGCCGTGTTCCAGCACGTGAGGGGAGTCAAGCAGGTCACATCGGGATATTCGGGTGGCAGCGCCGAAACAGCGAAATACGAAATAGTGAGTTCCGGCACAACCGGGCATGCCGAATCGGTCCGCATCGCGTTCGACCCTTCGCTGGTTACGTATGGCCAGATTCTCAAGGTGTTCTTTTCGGTGGCGCACAACCCGACAGAATTGAACAGGCAGGGGCCGGACGTCGGGACGCAGTATCGGTCTGTCATCTTTTACGGCAACGCACAGCAAAAACGCGTCGCGGAGGCGTACATCACGCAACTCAACGCCGCCAGAATCTTCCGGCAGCCGATCGTGACTCAGGTGGTCCCGCTAAAGGCATTTTATGCTGCTGAGGCGTACCACCAAGACTATCTCAAGCATCACCCGGACAGCCCCTATATCGTAGTAAACGACCTGCCGAAAATTGCTGCCCTTCACCGGCAGTTGCCCGGGCTATACGTCGGAAATTAAGAATCCGCATCTGCGCACTCCGGATTCAGGATTTGTATACCACCGGCGCGAGCGTGTTCTGGTCGATCATGACGTCAATCACGGCAGGTTTTCCGCTGTCAAACGCGCGGTGCAGCGCGCCCTCAAGCTCACCCGGCTTCCGGACCTGTTCGCCGTGGGCGCCGAATACCCGCGCCAGGGCCCCGAAGTCGGGGTTCCGATAGTCCACCGCATAGAGACGCCCGCCGTAGTGCTCGTGTTGAAACGCGCGCTCGTTGCCGAGCCCCTGATCGTTGAACACCACCATGACCACCGGGATGTTCTCGCGCACGGCTGTCTCGATCTCGCCGATATTGCACATTGCACCCATGTCTCCCGCCGTGCACAGCACCGGGCGGTCCGGCCGGGCGAGCTTGGCGCCGATGGCGATCGGCAATGCGCCGCCAACCGATCCCCAGTCGTCGACAAACGCGAAGGTGCCGGGTTCGTAGCTCTTGAAGTAAGCGCGCATGTGCTTGCACGCATTACCCGCGTCCGAGACGAAAAATCCATTGCGCGGCAGTACCTTGCGGATGGTGTGCGCGACGAACTGTGGCTGCAGGGGTTCCATGTCATATCGTACGGCGGCCAGCTGTTCCGCCTCCCATTCCGCGCGCATCCTGGTTGCATCGACCCACGGCCGGCGGAACGCGCTCTTTGCAGTGCGCTCGGCCAGCCCGGTGATGAAGCTGCGGGTCGACCCCGTTATGCCCAGCGCGACGGGAAAGACGATGCCGAGCTGCCCGGGCGCGGAGCTATGATGGATCAGCTTCGCGGTGCGGCTGAAGATCCCATACTTGAACGTTGTCGAGAAAATATCCATATGCGCGCCGATCGCGATGATCAGATCCGCCTGCGGAACGACGCGGTTTGCGCTTGCCCAGCCATTGCGTCCCAGCGGTCCAAGTGCCTGGGCATGGGTGGTGGGGAAGGCATCTGGCACATACTGTAACGTAGTCACAGGAATTCCGGTGCTCGCGGCAAGGTTCGCCATCGCATCCGTTGCGCCTTCGCTCAGTACCCCGCGGCCGACGACAAATACCGGGCGCTCCGCGCGGGCGAGCAACTCGAACGCCTGATCAAGCTGAGCGCTGGAGCAGACCGGGAGAACCGTATTCCGGTACGCGGCCGGTTCGATGGGCTCGGGCGCGGTCTGCTGCAGCAGGATTTCGCTCGGGGCCTCGACATGAGTCGGCCCCTGCGGTTCAGTGAGGGCCACGCGAAACGCCTTGCGCATCGCCTCCTGCACTTTGCTCACATTCGGAACGCTGTAAGCCCACTTGGTAATCGGGCGGAAGAAGGTAACCTGGTCAATGTCCTGGGTTGCATCGCGTTCGCGGATCGAACTCTCCTGAACGCCGGTTACGGTGATAACCGGGACAAAACCGCGATACGCGGCGGCGATGCCAGTGGCCAGGTTGGTGACGCCCGGTCCTTCGGTTGCCGTCGCCACCGCGGGCCGACCCGAAGCGCGGGCAAAACCGTAGGCCATGAACGCAGCGCCCTGCTCATGTCGCGTCAATATGAAGCGAATCTGTGGAGTGTCCCGCAGCACATCGATGATCGCCAGGTTCTGGGTGCCCGGAATGCCGAAAACGTGGTCGATGCCTTCCCGAATCAGGGTATCGACCAGCGCGCGGGCGCCGGTTGTCAGCTTGGCAGTGGTGTGTTCGCTCGTGTCCATCGCAAGGCTTCTCCTATCTGGATTCAGCGGAAGGTGCTTAGAGTCCGTAACATAATGAAGCGCGTGATACGCTGTCACGATTTTGGCTCGCAGCGCACACGTGTTTCATTATGTTACCGACTCTTAGTCAGTGACCGGAAAACGGCGTGAGCGGTACCGATTGAGTATCTGCCCTACATGGGACCGCAGCGGCAGCTCACGGCATTTTACCGCGAAAACCATCCTCTAATTGACGCCTTCCCAGGGAAAATCCTCCATCGCACCCATTTCTCACACCGTGTCATCTGGCTCCCGTAACCCCGCTTCGGAATCTTCCACATTTTGGGCTGCCAGTAGCATAATGATCGGCGGCAACCGGCGGTCACCGGTAATAAAGTAATTCCGATAGGAGGGGTCATGACGTTTCATTCGCGTGTTTTCCTGGTGGCGCTGGGTAGTTTGTTGGTTGCGGGATCGGCTGATGCACAACAGTGGCCCGCGAAGCCGATACGCTTTATTACCGTGGGAGCGTCGGACGCCTTTCCGCGGATACTGGCGCAGGAAATTTCGGGGCCGCTGAAACAGCCGGTCCTCGTCGAAGAGCACGCCGGCGCAAGCGGCACGATTGGCGCCGAGTTCGCCGCGCGCCAGCCTGCCGACGGCTACGCATTCATGGTCGCCACCAGCACGCACATGGTCGTGCCGAATTTCTACAAACTCAACTACGACATCATGCGTGATTTTGCGCCGATATCGTTGCTCGGAACGACGCCGTTCATACTTCTCGCCCATCCGTCGCTGCCGGTCCGCTCCCTGGCGCAACTGGTCGAACTTGCAAAACAGCGGCCCGGCGAGCTCAACTTCAGTGCAACCAGCGCCGGCTCGTCCTCGGATCTGGTGGCGGAAATGTTCAAGTCCAATGCGCGCGTCAACATCGTGCACGTTCCTTACAAGTCCATGGCGGCGGCCCTGTCCGATCTTCTGGGGGGACAGGTTCAGCTTGCCATGAGCGTCGGGCCCACTGCGGTATCGCAGATCCAGGCGCATAAGGTGCGCGCGCTGGCGGTGTCTACGCCCAAGCGATCGGTGGTGCTGCCCGACGTGCCGACTTTCGTCGAACTGGGTTTCCCGAAGGTCGTGGGAACGGCCTGGTTCGGCCTCGTGGCGCCTGCGGGTACCCCGGCACCCATTCTCTCGCGCATGAGCGCAGAGATTGTCAAGGCTATCCGCAAACCGGATGTGCGGGAGAAAATCCTGAAGCTCACGTTCGACCCCGTAGGCGACACGCCCGAGGAATTCCATGTCTTCATGAAGGAGGATCTGGTCCGCTGGGCCGACGCGGCGAAGGCTTCCAACGTGCAGATCAAAGTCCCGCACAAGTAGGATTGCAACCAGGCGGGGTCTGATCACGGTTCGGGTTTTTCGCGCGTCAATTCAACGCGGATTTCACGCAGCTTTACCTTGATTCGAGCGGCGTTTTCATTGCCGATACGCATCAGGATCTTCTGGCCCGCCGACCGCACTTCGAGTCCGGAGTCCGCAAACCGGTAGAAAACCTTGGGCCGGACGAGCCTTACGGGCGCTTGCACTTCCGGTGTTGCAAGCAGGTGATCGATCACCTCGACGAGGCGGTCGTTGAAGTAAGCATTGGGATAGCCCAGGTCCCGATAGGCCTGCTGGAACAGTGGATAGAAGTGAACATATAGCGCAACCAGCTTTTTTGAATCCACCGCTTCAGCCAATCTCACGTACGGAGCGTAGCGAGCCGCATTCTCCGGGCTGATGACGGGAGCGTTGTCTTTGATGGTGACGAGGAACTTCCCGGCCGTCGGCTTGGCCGGCATGAGCCGCAGGGGGAGCTTCTGGCGCGGCAAGTTATCGATTGTGGCAACGACCCGGCGGATGAACTCCTGCAGGTGCAGGATCTGTTCAAAGGCATGGTCGGCCCACAGGCTGCCGAGCGCCTCCGTCATTGCGGGATCGCTTTCGCTCAACGCAGGCAGCGGTTTTTCCTGAGATTCCTGTGGGAGCGGAAAGCGTATTTCCGCTTCGGCAGGCAGTTTAGGTGCCGGTGGAGCAGCGACGGGCGGCGAGGGCTGCGGCTTAAGGCGCATCCTCTGAATCGCGTTGTAGAAGATGGCGATAAGAAGGGCCACTCCCGCAATCAGGATCAACCACCAGACAATTTTTCTCATCACCAGCTCGCGCAATCGTTCAACGCGACGCGGGACAGATTACCACGGGGCGGCCTTTCCGGGCGTATGCCGAAAATTTCGTTCAGTCGCCATTGCGATGCTGCCCGGATTCGAGGTGATCCACTGATACGCCATCTGGGGCCCGAAGGGGATACCAAAGACTATTGTCGGGATGTGGAATAAAGAGGTTGCAAAGGTCCTGCTCACTAAGGAAATGAAGAACCGCACGCAGGCAGAAGGCCTGGAAACCGCCGCCGGTCCTCCGGAGCAGTTCCTGAAGGTTCTCAGGACGGCGGTGGACAAATGGCGGAACGTAATGAAACAGGGCCACATCAAGCAGCAGCCGATTTGATCCTTATTTCGCCGACTGCCCAGAGGTGCCGGTAGCGGACCGCGCATTTGCGAGAAGGCGATCGCGCACGAAACCGATGTGTTGCCGGAGTACGTAGAATTGATCGGCAAACGAAACGGGCATCCTGATTCGATTGACCGCCTTTTCGAGGCTGTCTAGCCGTTCGAGCAACTCTTCCTGGTTGTAGGGCGTGGGACGCGCGAGAATGTCGCGCTCGAGAGCCAGCAAGGCGCCGTACCAGCGATAGATCCGGGAGGTAATACGCCAGCGATAAAGCGCCGGTACCAAACGCAATCCCGGAATCAGCAGCACAACGATAGGCACGAGCACGACGAGCATCCGATCGAACAAGCTTGCGAGCCAGAACGGCAGGTGGCGGTAGAGAAAGCTCTTGCCGGATTTGTAGTAGCGGCTCGCGTCGTCGCTGATCCGGTACTCATGTTCGAGAGGGGCGGGAAATTCGCCCGCATGCTGCAGCAGACTGGCCCCTCCATGCACTTCGCGCGCGGCTTCGATCAGCAGGTCGGACAGCGCCGGATGCAGATTTTCTCTCGCGATGAGTTCCGTCGTGGGGCCAAACAGATGGAGAGCATGAGCAGGAAGATTCTTGCCGAGGTCGATCGAGCCCATCGGCAACACCAGTTTGTTCAGGTAGCGGAAACGTCGCACATAACCGTCCGCCTGCGCGAAATCAAGAAGGCGGATCCCCGCGGTGAGCAGCAGCTTGCGCATGAGCGGCGGCGCCGCCGAATCCCCCATCAGGAATACGGCATCGACCTCGTGTTTGAGCAGGGCTTGTGCAGCCTCGTCGTCATCCAGATCAAGGAGCATCGTCGGACCGCCGGCCTCGATCCCGTTGGCTTTGAGCAGCGTCAGGGCAAGCGTACGCGACCCGCTGCCTTCGCGGCCGATCGCGAGCTTCCTGCCGCGCAGTTTGGACAATCGGTGGATCGGCGTTGCGTTGCGATAGAAAACAGCCAACGGCTGATGGGCAAGGCTGCCCAGGGACACCAGATCCTGGACGGGCATGCCGGCAGACAGTCCGCCTTGCACGAAACCGACATCGACCTGAAACGATGAATCGCTGAGCCTCTTCAGATTTTCCACCGACCCCTGCGAGATCAGGATCTGCAATTTCACCCCGTTGCGGGCGAGAATTTTGCGGTACTTCTCCGCCGCGGTGTAAAAGGTGCTGCCTTCGGGACCGGCAGTGATGATGATGGTATCGGGGGGTGCCGGACGAACGAACCAGAATGCAGCCCAGATCGCGATCAAGCCGAACAAGATTACGGGGCCCAGCGTGACCGCCAGATCCCGCCAGGAAATCGCCGTAATTCGAGCCGGAAGTCGAATAGGACGAATCTTGCGCATGACACTCCATTTCAACGATGAGCGTGCCCGGTCCCGGTTCGGGCAGGGGCCAGGTACGGTATTCTAGGCGATGTTTCGACCGGGGTCTTCGATCGATAAATCCATGAATCGAAAGGAGGTAACTGAACATGGCATCAGGCGATGTACGTCGATATGAGGCGTGTGCGCAGTCAACCACCACGTTTGGACGAGTACTCTGCAGCATGCGCGACCAGCACATGGTGGTCGATGGGCCGGTTCAGAATGGCTGTCCGGGTGAAGCAGCAACGCCGGGGGAACTTTTCCTGGGCAGCCTTGCATGCTGCGGGGTCGAACTCACGCAGGTCATCGCGAGAGATCAGCGCCTGCCGCTGAATTCAGTGCGCGTCGCCGTTTCCGGTACGCTTGACCGCAGCAAACCGGTGCGTCCGGATCTGACTTTATTCAGCGCGGTCCGCCTCGACTTCCACCTCAAGGGAGTCACGGAAGAGCAGGGCGCTCGACTGATCGAGACGTTCAAAGGACGGTGACCACTATATGGAACGGTCGCAGTTGCGACCGCAAACGTCCAAGTCGAAACGCACATCGAATATTGAAATGAGTGCAGGGAAAGTCCAAACTGCATGTCTGCGTGTGGAATGCCGAGGGTCGATAATTAGATCTATTTTTTGGGGGGGACAAAACATGACAAATATCTTGTTGCTAGTAGCTGCCGTTCTCGTTTCCGTTGTTGCCGTCAATGCGCCTGCGGCGCAATCATATCCCACCAAACCCATTCGCTTGATCGCGCCCTTCGCCCCAGGTGGCGGCACCGACATCCTGGGACGCGTTATCGCCGTGCCGGTTTCTGCGTCGTTCGGGCAGCCCGTGGTCGTCGACAACCGGCCGGGCGCCGGCGGCGCCATCGGCGCAGAAATCACAGTGCGCGCCGAACCCGATGGATACACCTTGATCCTGGTCTCAAGCAGCTATTGCGCGACGTCGGCGTACCGCAAGCTGCCTTACGACCCGGTAAAAGACATCCAGCCGATCATCCTGCTTGGCACGACTGGACTCGTCATGGTCGTGCATCCGTCGGTGCCGGCGAATGACATCAAGGGTTTCATCGCCCACGCCAAGGCGAACCCCGGCAAGCTCAACTACGGGTCGGTCGGTACGGGAAGTGTTACGCATCTCTCCCTCGAGCTTTTCAAACTGATGACGGGCACGAATCTCGTCCACGTTCCCTATAAAGGCGGTGGTCCGGCGTTGAACGCGGTGGTTGCCGGAGAGGTCCAGCTCACTTCCATCAGCATGGTTCCGACTCTTCCGCATCTGAGGGCGGGAAGGCTGCGCGCCCTTGCCATTACCGCCGCCAAGCGCTCGTCGTTGCTGCCCGATGTGCCGACGGCCAGTGAGACGGTACCCGGATACGTGGTCATTCATTGGTACGGCATGTGGGGCCCCAAAGGCATGCCGAAGGATATCGTCGCACGGTGGAACAAGGAAGTCGCGAAAGTTCTGCTCACGGACGCAATGAAGCGCCAGATGCAGGCTGAAGGACTGGAACCCGGCGCCGGCCCTCCGGAACAGTTGCTGAATATCATCAAGCCGGACGTGGAACGATGGACGAAAGTGATCGTGGAAGCGAAGATCGACCGCGCAGGCTGATCACGCTCCCGTAGGCCGGGGATTTCTGCCCGACGAAAAAGATGAGCGATCCCGTAGACGAATTCGAATTCTTCCTGGAAAAGGAGTGGTCGGACGGGTTACCGGTCGTCACGCCAACGGAGGAACGCATCGAGCGCATGCTTACGGGTACGCGCCGCGATCCGGACGAACTGATCGGCGCCGTTCCTCCGGCCATGGGCGAAGCCACCGTCCGCACCGTCGCAATCCATGCCGTCATGGCGGGCTGCAAGCCCGCGTATCTGCCCGTCGTGCTGGGGGGACTCGCGCTCATACTTCGCGAAGAGTTCAACATGAACGGCGTACAGGGTACGATGCACGGCGTTGCCCCGCTGATGATCGTCAATGGACCGTATGCACGCGAGATCGGCCTGCACGGGGCCAAGGGTTGCTTCGGCCCGGGCTTCCGCGCGAACGCGAGCATCGGCCGTGCGATCCGGCTGATGTTGATGAACCTGGGTTTGGGTATCGCAGGTGTGGGCTCGGCCACTATTTTTGGCAGCCCGATACGTTACACCGCGTGCCTTACGGAAAACACTGCGCGCAGTCCATGGGAAAGCCTCGCCGAATCCAGAGGCTATGCTGCAGACGACGACGTCATTACCTGCGCCATGGTAGAAAGCCCGCGGTTATGTTTTGATGACACGAGCCGGGATCCGCAGCGGCTGCTCACCGGCATTGCCGATTCCATGGCGGCAATGTGCTCCTGGAACATGCATACGCGGGCCGATATGTTGATCGCGATGGGCCCGGAACACGCCTTGACCTGCGCGACAGCGGGTATGACCCGTGCTGACGTGCATCGCCGGCTCTGCGAGATAGCTGGCCGCAAAGTGCGGGACCTCAGGAATGGCGGCAACTGGCGGCGCGAGCGTGCATTGGCCTTGCCGATCAAAGTCGACCCGGATGACGATGACTGTTTTGTACCCGCAATCAAAGACCCGCGGGACCTCCACCTGATCGTCGCCGGAGGCTGGGGACCGTGTACCGCCATATGTCATGGCTGGGCGGGTCACAGCCGCGCAGTGCATGGCAGCTACAAAGTGTGAGAGGGTGTTGCGCAGTTCGTGTGCCGGAAGAAATGCGGAATGCGAGCAGCATTTAGTGTAACAGCAATGAATTTCGACTGATGGCGGTTCTGATCAAAGGAAAATGCCATATGGGAAACGGATTGGGATTTGTCGATCCGACATTGCCGGAGAGTAAGAACAGGATTAAACCGGCCGCGCGTCCTGCAGACCTCGCGGGCAAGGTGATCGGCCTGCTCGACAACCGGAAAGAGCAGGGAGACGTGATCCTGCAGGTCGTGGGGGAGGTTCTGCGCGAGCGCTACGGTGTAGCGCGCATCGTGAGTCGCCGCAAGGAGCACCACTCGAAGCCCGCCGCCGCCGCGCTGATTGACGAGATGGCCCGGGAAGTGCAGGTGGCCGTCGCCGCTCTCGGCGGGTGAGGGTCCTGCACGTTGTGCTGTGTGCACGACATCATCGAGTTCGAGAAGCGGGGCATTCCCGCGACGGTCATCATCACGGAAGCGTTCAAGAACGTGTGTGAGTTCCATTTTCGCGATAAGGGAATGAAAGGACATTCCTACGTCATGATTCCGCATCCGGTCAGCAATCTGGCGCCGGACCACATGCGCACGCTTGCCTTGCGTTTCGTTGACGACATGGCAAGCCAGTTGATGAAGCCCTGAGGTTACCGTGCAACCGTCAGTCCCGACAGGCTGAGCCTGCGGAGCGCCGCCGAACGGGTCCACATGAAGCCGGCGATGCACATGCCGGCGATGGCGAGCAGGACTACGGTCGCGGGCGCCCCGAACAGATCGGCACCGATCCCGGAGGATAATGAGCCGGCGGCGATAAAGGCCGGAAACACGGGAAGCAGGCTCGTTACGCGGCCTCGCATTTCCTCCGGCGCACACATCTGCAGCGTCGTGACGTGACTGCTCGCATGTACCATCTCGGCAGTCCCGGCAAGAATAAGAAATATTGCGGCCACTGCAATGCTTTTGCTCATCGCAAAGCCGATGAGCGAGAATGCAAATGCGAAAAGCGCCGCAGTCTGAACGAGCCCGACGCGATCGAATCGAAAGAGCGACGCGGCGAACACGCCACCGAGGACGCCGCCCACACCCACTGCGGAGAGCAGCATTCCCAGTCCCTCCGGGCCCGTCAGGAAAACATCGACCGCGAACACTGGCATCAAGGCACTGAAGGAAGGGATGAGCAAGATCGGGGGTATGAGCCCCAGCACGAGCATTAAACGCGCCACCGGGTTGGCTGCGACGAAATGCAATCCCTCTTTCATGTCGTCCCACGCGGTGCCCCGGGCCGGTCGACGCGGCGCGCGGCGGTATGTCCTGATCATCAGCACGCTTATCGCCACCCCCACGTACAACAGTCCCTGAATTGCAAAGTTCCATGCCGGGCCGATCAACGCGATCAACACGCCCGCGGCACCGGGGCCGAGCGCGCGCATCACGCTGAAGGCGATGGTGTTCAGCGCGACCGCGTTGGCGACTTCCGTGCGGGGCACAATGCTGAAAACAAGAGTGTTGCGCAGCGTACGGTCGAACGTCGTCCCAACGCCGGCGAGCAGCGTGAAAGCGAATAAATGCCAAACTTCGATCCGATGCAGCGCGAGACCGGCAGCCAGCAGGAACGAAATTACGCAGAGGAGGACCTGGCTTGCGGCCAGCGAATGCCTCTGGTCAAGACGATCGGCAACCAAGCCCGATACCGGAGCAAGCAGCAGCATGGGAATTGCCCGCATCCCGATCACGGCACCAAGGAGGGTCCCCGAGCCGGTCAGGTCGTACACCACCCAGCCGAGCGTTGCCTGTTGAATCCACTGGCTCCCGGTAGAGAAGAACGTCCCGACCCACAGCCGGCGAAAGTCGGGGTGGCGAAGCGCAGTGAACGTGGGTGGGAGCACAGCCAAGACTTGAAGACCCGAATCGCGAAACCGCACATATTAACGCATCCGGGGATTTCGGCCGCCGAAAATCCAGTGTCGCCTTGCTTGCAAAAAATTGGCGGCAGGCGGATATTGCTCGCCTTCGAGGTCATCGACTGTGTCTCGCAGAATCATCCGGGCATGCGTCCTTGCGCGGGCACGGCCTGGAACAGGAGGTGAATATGAAAATTTTTCCGCAGTGTATGAAGGTACTCGCGCTGTTCTGCCTGCCTTTCCAATTCGCGGGGGACGGCTGGACGCAAAGCTATCCGGCGAAAACCGTCCGCTACGTGGTTCCCAGTTCTCCCGGCGGCGGAAATGACACCATAGCACGGGTGTTTGCCGAAGGGCTGGCTCAGGTATTCAGCCAGCAGGTGGTTGTGGAAAACCGTGCGGGCGCCGCCGGCAACATTGCGGCGGAGACTGTGGCGAGAGCGCCGGCGGATGGCTACACCTTACTTCAGATCAGTCAGTCACACGCCGTCAACGTCACTCTCTACCGTGGTCTGCGGTACGACCTCGTGCGCGACTTCGCGGGCGTAACGTTGATGGCTGTCGAGCCGTACGTCGTCGTGGTTCACCCGTCCTTGCCCGTGAAATCGATCAATGATCTCATCAAGCTGGCAAAGGCGAGGCCGGGAGCGCTGAATTTTCCCTCAGCGGGGACGGGGACTACTTCCTTCCTGTCCGGGGAACTGTTCAAGAACATGACGGGCGTGAATATGGTGCACGTACCGTACAAGGGGGGCGGTCCGGCACTGATCTCGGTGGTGTCGGGTGAAACCTCCATCTATTTCGGGCCGGTTCCGCCGGCGATGCCTCACATCCGACTGGGCCGGTTACGCGCGATTGCTGTGGGGACGACAACACGTTTAGCTGTCATGCCGGAACTCCCGACCGTCGCCGAGGCCGGGGTGCCTGGTTATGAATTAGCGAACTGGTTTGGGCTGGTAGTGCCGGCCCAGACACCGAAAGACATCCTCGAAACAATCCATCGGGCGGCGGTCACAGTGTTGAACAAGCCAAATTTCAGCAAGCGTTTCAGTGATATGGGTCTTATCCCCCTGAGCAGCCGGCCCGATGAGTTTGCCGCGTACATCAAGTCAAAGATCGAGATGCTGGCAAAAATCATCCGGCAGACCGGTGCGACCGTCAATTGATGTAACGCGGGTTTCAGTGCGTCGACATCTCACCCCCTGCCGCGAACAGCGCTCTTGTCCCGGCGAATCAAGAAGCTCCACGCTTCAGGCGTTCAAGAGTCTCGGCAAAATCGATGACCGCGGCGCGAAAGTCGAAGCGCGGCTTGAACCCCAGTTCGCTTTGCGCTTTTTGAGTTGCCATTCGGAAATAGTAGCCGGCGCCCAGCCGACGATAGTCAAGGCCGGGACCTGCCTCACCGCGCCACGAAGGGTAAAGACGCTTGAGGACCGAAATCATTTCACGCAACGAAACGAGCTCGCCCGCGGAAATATTGTAGGCGCGAAATTTCCCTGGACGAGCAATGCTATCCAGCGCCGTCGTAAGACCGTTGGCATACTCGCCCGAGTAGCACAAATCGTCGCTCTGATCCGCGCCATACTCGATGCTGAACGGTCGATTGGCGATGGCCGATTCGATCAACGCCATCACCGGTGACACTTTGGCATGACGGCCGAATCTGCCCGGTCCGAATGTAGACCCGAACCTGAGCGCAATGATGTCGAGACCATAGAGCTGCGCATAATGATCCGCTACGTCTTCGCAAACACGCTTGAGCTTGCCGTAGAACAGGAGCGGCTCGCGCGGATGTTCCTCCGTCACGGGGTCATAAAGCGGATGGCGATGCTTCTCCGCAACCGGACCGTAAACCTGCCTTGAGCTCGGGAACACGATGCGCTGAATACCTGAAAGTCTTGCCGCCTCGAATACCGTGGCGGTGCCGACAACGTTCGCATTGAGCGATGTCCACGGAAAACGCTCGACGTCCGGGCCAACGTGCCCGGCGAGATGGATGATCGCGTCCGGACGATGCTGCGAAACAACGCCCATGACGCGTGGCAGGTCGGTAACACTGCCGCGCTCGATTACGCAATCATCCTGGATATCCCTGATGAGCCCCGCATCACTCCCGAGGTCGTAGATCACAGGTTGCCTGGATGCGGCAAGCAGGGCGCGGCACACGAACGCGCCAATTATGCCGAGGCCTCCCGTCACGAGTACCTTCCTCATGTTGTCTTCCTTTGCTAACGTCGATCAGTCGGCACGGGCCCCGCTGCTGTGGATTACCTTTGCCCATCTCGCGATCTCGTTTCGAATATGATCGCGGAATTGCGCGGGGTTGCTGCCCGCCGGCTCAAAGCCTTCAGCAAGCAGCGCGCTTCGCAATTCGCGGATGCCGAGCACCTCCAGGAAAGCGCGGTTCAGCCTGCCGGCAATCGCCTCCTGGGTGTGTGCGGGAGCAAGCACGCCAAACCAGGTCGACGCTTCGTAGCCGGGCAGGGTTTCCGCAATTGTGGGAACCTTCTCCAATATACGGGAGCGTTGCGAGCCGGTGACCGCGATCGCGCGTAATCGCCCCGCTCTGACATGGGGCAGTGCGGGGGGTATCACGGTGAACAGCAGTTGCACCTGTCCGGCTATAAGATTGGTTAACGCAGGGCCTCCTCCCTTGAACGGCACATGGAGCATGGTGATACCCGCCATGCCGTCGAGCATTTCGCCCGCAAGGTGCGGAATCCCCCCTTTACCCGACGAACCGAACGCGAGCCCGCCGGGTTTCGACTTGGCAAGCGCGATGAGTTCTTCCACCGAAGTCGCCTGAACAGACGGATGGACCGATAGCAGGTAGGGCGCCCCGCCAAGCAGGGTGATCGGCATATAGTCGCGCAGCGGATCGTACGGCAGGTTCGGATAGAAACTCGGATTGATTGCAAGTTGAGCGGTCAATGCAAGAACAATTGTATAGCCGTCCGGCGGCGCCTTGGCTGCAATTTGCATGCCTATGATGCCGTTTGCGCCTCCGCGATTGTCGACGATGACCGGTTCGCCGAGGCGATCTGTCAGGTTCTGCGCCAGTCGGCGGGCCAGGATGTCCGTGCCTCCGCCCGGAGAATAGGGTACCAGGAAACGTATCGGCTTTACCGGATAGTCCCGAGCAAGCGCACAGGAAGCCGATAGTGGCAAAATGGCCCCCAAAACAGCGACGATGTATTTCTTAGCCACGCTCCTCAAAGTGTTTCCTTCCCAATTATCCGGGTTTGAATCTGCTCAAATGTGCGAATACATGAGTTTGCCTGCGAACGGCATTTCGGTTTTTAGAATCACGCCATGCGCAGCCTCGGTAATAAACAGCGTCTTGCGTTCAGCCCCGCCATACGCGGCATCCGTAGTGCTCATGCCCGCACAGGACCTTATCCGGTATAGGGGCTCTCCAAGGGGACTGAATACCCATGCGGTCCCAAATCCGGCGATCACGGCAACGAGGTTACCCTCGTCATCTATAGCCAGTCCGTCCGGCCCGTTGGGGCTTCCAGACAGCTGGATATAGATACCGCACTTTCCCAGACCCCTGTAATCCGGCAGCAGAGGCATGCTGATAATGCGGTTCGCGCGGGTCACGGAGACATAGAGCACGGATTCATCCTTGCTCAGGACCAAACCGTTGGGCCCCTCCAGCCCTGCAAACAGCAAGTCCAGTTCGCCACTGGCGCGCAGCCTGAATACTCTTCCGCTCGGGTCCTGGAGCGCGCTTTGTCCCTGGTCGGTAAAATACAGGTCGCCATTGCTGGAGAAGGCGAGATCGCTCAGACCGCGGAAAGGCTCGTTGTGACCGCGATCGAGCAGGACTTCCATCTTCGCGGTCAACGGGTCAAAAACCAGCAAACCGCGCTTATGATCCGCCACAAAAATCCGGCCATCCCGATGAATCTTCAGCCCGCTGGGCTCGCCGTCGTACTCGGCAAAGATTTCCCATCGATGATCGGGTGACAGGCGAAAGATGCGGCCGAAGGGGATGTCGGCGCAATAGATATTCCCCTGGCGATCAAACGACGGCCCCGCAAGCCACGAGGCAAATGATCCCATCGCGTTCGAACGGGGAGACGAATTGCTGGCACGCCGCGCAGCCACCCATTCCGAAAGCCTGTCGGGTTTATGCAGTTCCCTGGGCAAAGCAGCGAATACTTCAGTCTCGAGCAGGGGCGGCGCAGCGTACATTTCCTATTCTCCATCGCTTAAATCGCTTGGACACCCGTTTGCGAACCGCAGGGTCATCGCACAAACCGCATGTAAGGAGGTCAACGGGTTGTCCGCGGCATCGAGACCAACGCGTCGTAAACCCTCTGTTCGATCGAGATTGTGCCCCGTTTCAAACGCTGAGCGCGTTCACGAAACGCGCGCTCCGACGGGATGCGAATTTCGGCAACATCGGGTTGCAGGGGTGTCGCCTTGAGGCGATCCAGCAGACTGGCAACTTCGTTCTTGAAGTCCTCTACTGGAACCAGTAACGCGGGATCTATCGCGACCAGCACGAATCCGTAATACTTTTCCGTCGCGGAAGCTGTTCCCGCCAGCAGCCCCAATGCTTGAATGCATAACGAGAGCCCGAATCCCTTGTACCCGCCGAAGGTCAGTATGCTGCCGCTTCGCGCTTCATGAGGATCGGTGGTGGGCTTGCCCTCGCTATCTATAGCCGCGCCTTCCGGCAGCCTCTCGTTCGTGCGGCATTTCAGCATCAGATCGGAACCCATCATGGCCGCAGTGCCCATATCGAATATCATCGGACCGCGCGCCGTGGGAATACCGAATGTGATCGGATTCGTGCCGAGCGCCGGTTTGGTCCCGCCGGGAGGCGCGACCTGCAGGGACGCGCTCACCCAGTGGATGCCGACAAGATCCGCCTTCGTAACCATCTCGAGGTAGTAGGCGCCACGGCCGCTATTGAAGGTATCGTACACGCCGACGATGGCGATGCCCGATTTCTTCGCTTTTTCGATTACAATCTCGGTTGCGCGGTACATGGAGAGCATGCCCACATTACCGCCGCCATCGATCAGCGCGGAAACATCCGTTTCGCGCGTTATGGAAATCGGGCGGCGCGATCTGCGGCTCCGGGGATTTTCCGCAACGTTGAGAATCTTGGCCAGTCCGCTGTAGCCGTAGCCGCAGAGTTCGGCGTCGATCACGTGATCTGCGATGATGGCTGCGTCGGCAGCACTATATCCCAGGGATTCGATGGCGGTGCGCGCAAGCAGACGCACTTGTTCAATCGTTAGCGTGATCTCGTTTTGCATGTAACGCGACGGTTGACGGGCATGCCGGCGGTCTTGGTGACCCGCAATGATAACGGGTAAATGGCGCGTCCTCCAATCCGGAACGGAATGGCGTCGTTTATGCATGCTCCGGTCCTCCGGCGGCCCGGCGCAGAAGAGCGGCCGTTGCCGGTATCAACCAAAGAACGCGCGATGATTTTTTGCAAAAAGGATGCGGTATGACCGTAAAAACCAATGTTCGAGGGGCAACATGCGCGCTGGCGACGATCTTTCTTGGCTTCCATTCGCCAACGGCGCAACCTGCCTCGACGGAGTGGACGCCCGAACGAGTGATTGAGCTGAGCGTCGGAGCGGGTCCGGGCATGCCGACCGACGTGACGATCCGCACGATCGCAAAGATTCTCAAAGACAGGCAGTTGATTCATATGCCGGTAACCACAGCCAACCGACCCGGGGCCGGCGGCGAGATCGGTTTGAATGCCTTGACCCAACATCATGGGGACGCGCATTACTTGTTCATCGAGCCCATAAATATACTCACCAACGAGATTACGGGAAAGAGCAGGTTTACGTTTCACGATTTCACGCCGATATCGATTCTGTTCAGTCAGTATGTGGTCTTTGCAGTCAACGAAAAATCCCCGATCAAGAATGGCATGGACTTTGCGCGCGTTCTGAAGAAAGATCCTGGCGCGCTCAGCATCGCCATTGGTACGACGCTGGGAAATTCCAACCACATCGCACTTGGATTGCTGATGAAAGCCGCCGGAGGAGATCTGAAGCGGCTGAAGACGGTAGTGTTCAGCGGGGCTGCAGCGGCGAAGACGGCTCTTCTCGGCGAACATGTGGATGCGCTTGTTTCCCCCAATTCCAACGTTATCGGCGACCTCAAGGCCGGCACCCTCCGGGTAATCGCCGTGGCTTCTCCACGGCGACTGTCCGGTGACTTCGCGGAAGTGCCCACCTGGAAGGAGCAGGGAATGGATGTCGTTTTTTCCACGTGGCGCAGCCTGGTGGCGCCCAAAGGCTTGAGCGAGGCTCAGATCCGCTTCTGGGACAACGTGTTGGGGAGGATGGTACAAACCGATGAATGGCGGCAGTACCTGGAACGCATTCCGACCGAAAGCGGCTACATGAATAGCCGGGAAACCGAGCAGTTTTTCAAGCAGCAACACGAACAATTGCGCGAGATATTGGAATTGCTGGGTTTGGCCAAGAAATGAACGGGGGTGACCTTGACCGCTGTTTTTCGCGAACCGGATCCTGCACCGAAACGCCCGAGCTTCACTGCGCCACCTGGTTCATGTGACTGCCACGCCCATATTTTCGGCCCGGCGGGCCGATATCCGGTAATCGGCGACATCGGGTACGCGTTACCGAATGCCGGGGTTGAACAGTACGTGCACGTTCTTCAGACGCTCGGGCTTTCGCGGGCGGTCATAGTCCAGCCCCACGTATACGGGACGGACAATACCTGCCTCTTGGACGCGTTGCGGAGGTTCCAAGGACGCTGGCGGGGCGTAGCGGTAATTGAGCGCGATGCACCGGACCGGCTCCTGGAAGAGATGCACGAACTTGGGGTGCGTGGCGTAAGGATCAACCTGCGCAACGAGGGCGGATTGAATCTGGCTGACGTCGCTCGGGTGGTCCAGCGCATAAAGCACTTGAAGTGGCACCTGGAATTCGCCGTACAGGGTGATCAGCTGGTTGAGGTCGCAACGCATGCCCGGAAATCCGCCATCGACGTCGTAATTCCCCACATGGGCCGGGTATCGACAAAGGAAGGCCCGGAACATAAAGGATTCCAGGCGTTGCTCGAGTTGGTCCGGGAAGGCCGATGCTGGATAAAATTGTCCGCCGCCCACCGTTTTTCCGTAGAGCCCTATCCGCATAATGATGTAACGCTATTTGTGGAACAGCTTACTGCAGCGTCGACCGATCGTGTGTTATGGGCTACCGACTGGCCCCATACGCGCGTGGGTACCTCCGAATACATGCCGAACGACGGTGAGCTTCTTGATCAATTGACGCTGTGGGTGCCCGATTTGGACTTGCGAAAAAAGATTCTCGTGAGTAATCCTTCGAAACTCTATGGATTTCGCGAAAGCATCTGAAAAACGACGCGTGAGCTGATCAATCCCGCCTGTGCATCCGGGTTGCCGTTTCGACGCGGAAACCCCGGATATTCCGTTGTTGCTTCGGCTCCGGCAGGGCAGGAGAATAGGGCCGCGCGCGGTGAGCGTCCCTTTGCGCCGTGGGATAGGAGGGTTCTCCGATGAGCATGGATAGGCATCTGCTGTCCGTCTGCATCCTTGTGGCCGCTACGGGCCTATTATCCGGCCTCGGCACACTGGCCGGAGAGGGCGATAAGAACAAGTCCATGAAAATGGATGAACCCATGTCCGGAGAAATGAAAAGGCCGGGGATGAGGAAAGGCGATGTGAAGAAACACGAAGAGAAATGGGATCGGAAGATGAGGAATACGATCGAGAAGGAAGAAAAGACAATGCGCAAACAAGAGGGCAAACCGTAACTGCGGTTCACGCATGTTCTGCTCAACCTCCCCGCGTGCGATGTTCCTCAGCCGTCGATTCACCCGGCACACGAATTTGCCGAAAACTACTTTCCTGCAGAGTGCAAGACGCCACTTTGCAGGAGATTCTTCGCGGTTGCCGAGCAACCCAGGCTGATACGTAAAAAAAGACTCGTAATATCATTGGGTTATATAGAACCTCCCATTTTGTCAGATTTGCCTTCCTCAGGCACTTCGATTCTAATCATCGCCACATCAGCGCGGCTCCCGGTAAATTGGGTTACTGATCAAACGTGGAACGGGACCGCGAATAGAACTGCAAGAAAGCAGGGGACGCCATTTTCCGCGGTAGGGGAAAGGCAGGGGATAGCGGATCGCTGTCTGCGTTTATGCGCGGAAGGCGCGCATGCGCATACTCGCACCTCCCGAAGTTGTTCGTCCCGCCCGCTCGAAATGCCTGCCGGACTGCCATTTCATGCGGCGCCTGATCCCCATGTCAGAAGAGAACCGGCGTTGAGACTGCCACCGAATTACCGGTATGCCGGGACCGGCGGAGACGCTCCTTCCTATTTCGCCACTACGATCGAAACCGTAAAGGAAAAGATGGCGAATAATGGAAGAGCGCGGCACCACAGCAAGACGCGGTATTTTTACTGCATATATTGCCAGTTCGATTCCGCGCTTCGCGGATTTCATGTCGATCGGCAATGGCACCCGGAGCATCTGATTCAGGTCGATCACATTTTTCCCTTCTCCGCCGTAATTCAGCATGTAAACACCTGTTACACCGAAGCGGATTATCAGCGGATGGTCGACGATGGCTTCCTTCCCCAAACGGAGCCCGGATGCCATGCCGGTTGGAACATGAACGACGCCATGCAAAGGGAAATTCTGTATAACGATGTCGATAATCTACATGTGATTTGCTCGGGACACATGCAGGACAAACGCGACCAGATCAATTATCTGGGTCTCATGCCGCGTCAGATTCAGCAGATGTATCCCGCCCCGTGACCCTTGCATACAACCCGCATTCGTAGCATTGCAGTCTGAGCTTGCGCATCAGGCTGCAACATGATGAGACGGAGTCGGACGCATTCCAGCGCCGACCCGTAAATTCCCGGCGTGAAAAATGGCTGACCACCTTTGGTCGTTCTATAATGTCTGCCGCCATCCGACGGATGGCAACGGGGAATATAACAACAGGAGGAGGTTTTCATGCATCGATTGATCGTTTTATTGATTGGGGGGCTCGGTGTGGCTCCCTGGGGCAGCGTCTGTGCCCAAGACTACCCCACGCGACCTGTCCGTCTGGTCGTGCCATTTCCACCGGGCGGGAATGTCGACGTCTTTGCGAGGGTGCTGTACAGGCAGGTGGAAGCGGAGCTTGGCCAGACATTCGTGATCGACGATCGGGGAGGCGCAAACGGCATCATCGGCGCCGACATCGTCGCGAAGGCCACCCCTGACGGCTATACGCTGCTCAACACCTCTTTCGCCTTCGCCGTCAATCCGAGCATCCGCAAGACGATGCCGTTCGACATCGTAAACGACTTCGTGCCGGTCACGAACGTTGCGGTAGGTCTAGGGTATCTGCTCGTGGTCAATCCCAAGGTAGCGGCGAAATCGGTAAAAGAGCTGATCGACCTGGCCAAGAGGCAAAAGTTGACTTACAGCACTGCGGGCGTGGGAAACGGGCAGCACCTCGCTGGAGCGTTGTTCTGCCTGAAAGCGGGGATCGATATGCTGCACGTGCCCTACAAGGGCGGCGGTCCGGCTGTGAATGCCGTACTCGGCGGCGAAGTGACTGCGCATTTTCCGGCACCTTCCGTGGGCATACCGCACGTCAACGCAGGGCGCCTGCGGGCGCTCGGTTTTACGGGCGCCAAGCGTCTCACGGCTCTGCCCGATGTGCCGGCCATCGGCGAAACCGTGCAGGGATACGTCGCCGACGCGGGCTGGCACGGCGTATTCGCGCCGGCGAGAACTCCGCCTGCGATCGTGAAAAAGTTGCAGCTGGCGATCCGCAAGGCTTTGCAGGACCCCAAGGTTCGTAATTACTTCGTATCGAATGGCTACGAGCCGCAGGGGGATCCGCCGGCAGAATGGGCCGCGAAGTTCCACGCCGATCTCAGACGCTTCGCGGAAATTGCGCGCGCGGCAAAGATCGAGCCCCAGTGAGAATTACGCCTGAAACCGGCAGGTAGGAGCCGCCTTCAAACGGCTGGAACGGGCGCAAGGCGCGGCGCCTATTCGAAAGACGCGAATAGTTTTGGGTCCAGTTCTGCGCGGTACTTGGCGAGGACCGGCTACACTGCGTTCACGAATTCGGCATGCTCCGTGTCTGAACGGCGAATCCACATCGCGTCCGGTCCTCTGACCGCAGCGAAACATCATAATTGGCCGCTCAGCGCATGCCTCGGCGGCCGAGGCCGGTTTGTCATATATTTCAGGCGCTACTTACGTTAAGGAGCATTTAATGCCCGGTTGGTTCAGCAGCAAAAAACCCGATCATCCCATGGCGGACATGAAAAAGGCGCGGCAGCTGGTGAACGAGCTGGCTCAAAAGGGCCCGATCAGGGCGCTCGATGATGCCGCGTCCTCGATCGATTCGATCCTGAACACCAAGGGGTTCAAGCTCGAGCAGCGCCTTGCGCTCATCGATCTTGTCGATCAGGGCGTCAAGACTCATCAGGTGAAGCTCGGGCATGAATACCTCAATGCGCCGCGCATGCAGAAACCCTACGAGAACCGGCTGTGGAACACGTGCTTCGGTTTCTGGAAGACGCTTGGGTCGGCGTATCTGAAATGCATGGAGCAGTTTCAGGCCGGGGCGGCAGGCTCGGCGGCAATCAGGAAGGAGCTTCCCG
>Ga0153915_10000766_pt1 | contig 29606 bp, 24 predicted proteins | sample Opewatmetagenome_2_FD_107003 | JGI IMG/M metagenome (GOLD analysis project Ga0153915, IMG submission 107003) | Freshwater wetland microbial communities from Ohio, USA - Open water 3 Core 3 Depth 3 metaG | ecosystem: Environmental > Aquatic > Freshwater > Wetlands | place: USA: Ohio, Lake Erie...
CCGTCGATGCCGATCATGACGATAGACGCCGACCTCGCCGAGGCCGATCGGGCGCTGCGCAGGACCTACCTGGGAACCAACAACTACAACATGGGTGTCCTGATGGCGAAGCACCTGAAGGGCCTGAAGTCCAAGGGCGGCACCGTGTGCCTCCAGCTTGGCAACGTCGCGGCGGACAACATCAACGCTCGGGCCCAGGGGTTCCGGGACACCATCTCCGGCAAGAAGGGCATCGATCGCTTGAACGGCGAGGGTGGCTGGACGGAGATCAAGGGCTGTCCGCTCTTCACGAACGACCAGATCGACCTCGCCAATCAGCAGATGTCGGACACCTTCACCGCCAACCCCGATCTCGACGCCTTCATCCTCGTCGGCGGCTGGGCCCAGTTCGGCCCGCAGGCGTATGCGCAGGTCACCGATCAGGTGATGCCCAAGCTGAAGTCGAAGAAGCTGATCATCGTGGCCGGCGACACGTTGCCGCCGCAGATGAATGCGCTCAAGGCGGGGCGAAGCCACGCGCAGATCGGCCAGCGTCCGTTCGAGATGGGCTACCGGGCCCCCACGGTGCTGATCGAGCTCATCAAGGGCAAGAAGGTCGCCGACCCCCTCTACACGGGCCTCGATGAGTGTACACCTGCGAACCTGGGCAAGTGTCCAGCGCAATAGCGTACAGCACATGTCTCGAGCCGGGGCGCCCACGGGCGCCCTGGTTCGCAACCGCTGCACGGTGGCCTGGTGCCGAGCACGCCTCGAACGGGGAGGCCGAGGGAGCTTTCAACCATGGCGATGCTGGAGCTCTCGGGGGTGTCCAAGAATTTCGGCGGCATCCACGCGCTCATCAACGTGTCCCTGTCCCTGGACCCCGGCGAGGTCGTCGGCCTGATGGGCGACAACGGCGCGGGCAAGTCCACGCTCGTCAAGATCGTGGCCGGGAACTACCCGCCGACTGGCGGGTCGATCTCGCTGTTCGGTAGCAAGGTCTCCTTTCACAAGCCAACCGACGCACGAGAGAAGGGCATCGAGATCGTCTACCAGGATCTGGCGCTCTGCGACAATCTCACCGCAGCGGAGAACGTCTTCCTGGGCCGCGAGCTCACGCTCGGCTTCGGTCCGTTCCGCGTCCTGAGCTACAGGGCGATGTTCCAGCGGGCGGGCCTGCTGTTCGCGGAGCTGAAATCGGAGACCAGGCCGCGAGATCTGGTCCGGAGGATGTCGGGCGGCCAGCGCCAGGCCGTCGCCATCGCCAGGACACGGCTGTCGGAGCCGAAGATCGTGCTGATGGATGAACCGACGGCCTCCATCAGCGTGCGCCAGGTCCCGGAGGTGCTCAATCTCATTCGAAGGTTGCGCGAGCGCGACATCGCCGTCGTTCTCATCAGCCACCGCATGCCGGATGTCTTTGCCGTATCGGACAGGATCGTCGTGCTGAGGCGGGGGGAGAAGGTGGCGGACAAGGCCATCTCGGCGAGCTCACCGGAAGAGGTGACGGGGCTCATCACCGGCGCGATCGAATCTGCTTGATGCGTTGGTCGGCGATCGACATACGAGGCGACGAGACATGGCAGCGATCCTCGAGGAAACGACCGGCAAGCAAGAGCGTGCCAGTCTGCTGAGTTGGCTCGTCACCCGGCAGACGTTCTGGGTGTCCGTCGCTGCCGTGCTCGCCTTCGTGATCCTCTCGTTCGCGAGCAGCGTGTTCGCGACGCAGCAGAACCTGTTCAACGTCACCCGGAACTTCGCCTTCGTCGCGATCATCGCGAGCGGCATGACCGCGGTGATCGTCTCGGGCGGCATCGATCTCTCGGTGGGCGCGGTGCTGGTGCTGTCCGGCATGGTCGTCGGCATGTCGATGAACGTCGGCATGTCCTTCTGGGCTGCAGTTCCGCTCGCGCTCGGCGTCTCGCTTCTCGTCGGCGGCTTCAACGGCGTGATGATCGCCTACGTCGGCATGCCGCCCTTCGTCGTCACCCTCGGAATGCTGTCCATCGCGCGAAGCATCGCGATGGTGCTGTCCAACAACCGCATGGTCTACGAGTTCGGTCCAGACCAGGCCAAGCTGCTGGCGCTCGGCGGGGGATTCGTCAGCTTGCGTCTGCCATTCCTCACTTCCATCCGGGTCCCGAATCCGGTGCTGTTCCTGATCGCGACGGCCCTCATCACCGGGGCTGCGTTCCGGTGGACGAGATGGGGCCGGTACCTCTTCGCCATCGGCGGCAACGAGCGCGCTGCCACGCTCACCGGTGTGCCCGTCCGGCGCGTCAAGGTCAGCGTGTACATGTTCTGCAGCCTGTGCGCCGGAATCGCCGGCATCCTCGAGGTGGGTTGGCTCGGAACGATCACCACGAGTCTCGGTCAGGGAATGGAGCTGAGCGTCATCGCCGCTTCGGTCATCGGGGGCGCAAACCTGATGGGCGGCAGCGGTACCGCTCTCGGCGGGGTCGTCGGCGCCGCCTTGATCGAGGTGATCCGGAACAGCCTCATCCTGCTCGGCATCAGCACGTTCTGGCAGGGCTTCTTCGTCGGCGGCTTCATCATCGTCGCGGTGCTGTTCGATCGGTTGCGGAGCAGAGGCGGCGGCGAATGACTCAAGGACGTCGAGGACCCTACGGGCTCATCTCGTAGGCGACCCTCAAGCGCGAAGACGGTGCTCCAGACCCGCCCGTACCGGGCGAGGGCGGAGTCGGGCTTGCGGATCATCTTCAATGGTTGGGCTCAGGACGTGGGCTTCCAGGGCTGCAGCGCCCTCACCAGCTCGTCGAAGCGATAGCCGCAGCCGGCGGCGAGCTGGATGAGCGCCTGCGCGCCCGGCCCTGGCTGCGCCTCGGTCTGCGCCGCGCCCGGACCGGCCGCGGTCCGGTCGTCCTCCGGGTCGCCCTCGCAGAGCGCGAGCCCTCGCACCAGATCCTCGAAGCGCTGCTTGTCGAACCAGGTGGTGCCGCCGTGCTCGTTGACGCGCAGGAAGGCGCGGACGTGCTCGTCCCCGAGCAGGCGCAGGGTGGACCTCGCGAGCCCACCGCCGGGCGGTGGCGCGCTGCCCGCCGGGGCGGGCACCGGGGCGCCCCCTGGGGCGCGGCCCGGAACGGGCTCGCGCGCTCCGAGCACGAGCGCCAGCTCGGCCTGGCGTTGCGCCGCGTCCTCGTCCAGCCCCGCCTCGCGCAGGGCGCGCGCCAGCGGGCGGTCGAGCCGCAGCGATCGGAGCGCCGCCGTTCCCGCCGCGCCCTGCACAGCGCCGAGGAAGAGCTGCGCGAGCCAGAGCTGCCCCGCCCCGCGATGCCCGGCGTGCCGCCGCAGGGCTCGCTCCCAGTCGTCCGCGCAGCGCTCGACGAGGCCGGCCGGCGGCTGCGTCGGGCCGAGCACCAGCACCAGCCCCTGGAGGACGCGCGTCAGCTTCTCGACCAGGTGCGAGCGCAGCTCCATCGGCGTGGCGCGCGGCTCCCCGTCGGGCGGCAGGAACCAGGCGGCGCTGCCCGCCGTCACCGCGTCGTGGAGCGTCTCGTGCAGCGGCCGGAGCTGCTCGTCGCGCAGCGCATCGGCGAGCGAGGGGACTCCCGCGCCGGCGAGTCTTCGCGCCAGCCGGACCCAGGGATGCGCGCCGTCGTCGATCAGCTCCCGGAAGTCGAGGAGCGCCCGGTACTTGAAGGCGCCCAGCTCGAGCTGCAGCCCCTCGTCGACGAGCCGGGCGTTCTCGACCACGTACTCGAGCCCCTCCACGTGGTCGCGGAAGGCGGTGCACGCTCCCTCGCGCCGCCGCAGGCCCAGGCCTTCGGCGAGGGTGCGCTGTACCAGCGCGCCCGAGCCGTCCAGGAAGCTCGCCGAGAGCTGGATGCGGCCCCGCGTCGACTTGAACTTGTTGTGGAAGACGATGAGCCCGCGCTCCTCGCCCTTGCGGTTCAGATAGGCGTACACGTCCTGGTCGACCTGTCCCTCCGGCGTGACGAGGTCGAAGAGGAGGAACCCCTCGACGTCGGAGAAGAGCCAGCGCCGCTTGAGCAGGGGGACGATCTCGCGCCTGTGCCGCGCGACCAGCGCCTCGTCGGGCCGCTCGTCCTTGTAGGCGCGCTTGTACTCCATCCCGTAGCGCTCGGTGTACCCCTCCACCTGGCCGTGCCCGAACATGGGCAGCCCCGGCAGCGTGGCGAGCAGCATGCAGACGCCGAAGTACCTGTCGTCCTTCCCGAACTGCGCGACCGCCGTCTCCTCGTCCGGGTTGTTCATGAAGTTCACGTGCCGCTTGAGGATCTGCGGGTTGAACTCCAGCGTGTTCTTGATGGAGGCCCGGTAGTTGGCGTTGTCCTCCTTCTTCAGCATGTGCATGAAGGCGGAGTTGTAGACGCGGTGCATTCCCAGCGTGCGGACGAAGTAGCCCTCCATCATCCAGAAGGCCTCGGCGAGGAGCAGGGTGTCGGGCACCTCGCGGGCGACGCGGTCGACCACCTCGCGCCAGAACTCCTCCGGGAAGAGCTCGTCGAAGCGCTTCTTGGTCATCGCGTGCTCTGCGCGCGAGGGGATGTCCCCGCCCGAGCCCGGGATGGGGAACCAGAGGCGCTGGTAGTGGCGCTTGGCCAGCGTCATCGCGGCGTCGAAGCGGATGATGGGGAACAGCCGCGCGACGTGGAGGATGGTCTGGATGACCGCCTCGCGCACGTCCGCCTTGAGGTAGTCGAGCTGGGCGGTGTCGTTCCACGGCATGCTGGTGCCGTCGTTGCCGTGGTAGATGAAGCGCACCTCCCCCGTGCGCGTGTCGACGCGCTTGAACGCCACCGCCGCGTCGCTCTTCGTCCAGTACCCGTCCTCGATGTGGATGGCGACCCGCGAGTCGTCGCTCAGGTTCGGACCGTCGAAGGTGTGGGAGGGAAAGGGCGGGTGGTCCGTCTGCAGGAACCAGTCGGGGTGGTCGATCACCCAGGCCGAGTCGATCCCCATGTGGTTGGGAACCATGTCGGAGGCCAGGCGGATGCCGCGCCGCCAGCAGCGTTCGCGCAGGCCCTGGTAGGCCGGGTGCCCGCCCAGCTCGGGAGCGATCTCGTAGTCGTGGAGCGAGTAGGCGGACGCGACGGCGTCCGGATTGCCGTTGATCTGCTTGATTCGCCGGGAGGCGCTGCTGCGACGCCACAGCCCGATGAGCCAGAGCGCGGTGTAGCCGCGCGCGGCCAGGGTGTCGATCTCCTCGTCCGGGATGTCGGCCAGCGTGGTGACCGGCCTGCCGTACTGCCGGCCCAGCTGGTCCAGCCACACGAACGTGCTCTTGGCCAGCATCACCACGTTCGGCATCCAGTCGAGGTCCCGGCTGAAGCGCTCCGGCTCGGAGTCGTAGTCGGCGCCCGCGAAGACCTGCGGCTCGAGGTGCGGCTCGTGCGTCTGGGGGCCTTGCTGGCCCCAGCGCTTGAGCCAGTTGTCCTCCTCGGCGATGAAGTCGAGCCCGAGCAGGAGCCGGAGCAGCTCGCGCTGTCCCTCCAGCAGCAGCCCCCAGCGCGCGCGCATGAACTCGAGCTGGCCCATCAGCGAGTCGGGGGCGTGGCGGATGGGGGCGAGCAGGAGATCGAGCAGGCCCTGCCGGTCGGGCCCCATGCCGGGCCCCCTGGCGAGCTCCTCGCCCGCCGACTGGATGACCCGCAGATAGCCCGGGTCGTTGCGCAGCGGCTCGTCGGAGACGAGCGCGCGGATGGGCGCGTAGGCCGGATTCTGGTTGCCGATCCAGAGCAGGATCAGCTCCTCCAGCACCACTTCCCGGTTGCCGACGCCGGAGGTCGTGGCGGCCAGGTACTGGAGCGGCGATTGCTCGCCCCGGTAGACGGCCGGCGGCGGGAAGACCTCGACGAAGCGGAGCAGCGTCCCGTCGAGGGCATCGCCGTGGGTGGCCCCGAGCTGCTCCAGCAGCGCCCGGAACGCCCGCGGCGCCACCGCGGTGCGGTAGGCGGCGATGACCGCGTGGAAGACCTCGTGCAGCAGGCCCATGGCGTTGACCTGCGAGGCCAGCAACGGCTGCGCGGCCGCGACCTGTTTCCGGCGGTTGAGCAGATCGGTGAAGAGCTGGCTCCTGGAGAGCGTCGGGAAGACGACGTCGCCGCCCTCGCTGAAGAAGGAGTCCTCGAAGCCCAGCTCGTCGCGGGCCGCCCTCTGGACGTGGAACTCGCGGCGCGGGGCGACGAGACCGCGCGGTGCCAGGGCCCGGAGACGGAAGCGGACGCGGTGGGCCATGGCCGTCACCCTATCGCGTTCGTCGCGCCCGTGCAGGGCCTCGCTCCGGCGCCGATACGCGCGGACGAGGACCCGGCTCCCGAGGAGCACGGACAGGCTTGCACGTGCGCCGTCCGGATCCGGCATCCGGTCACCTACTTTCCGTGAACACCTCGACCGACAGCGATCGACCCCGCGGCAGCTCCAGCACCAGGAGGCCGTCGGGGTCCGCGGGCGGCACCGCCACCTCGACGCCGTCGACCCGGCAGCGCGGCGAGCCCGGACCGACCCGGAAGCCGGCGCGCCCTCCGTCCACCAGCTCCACGCGGCAGCTCCGCTCGTCGGGGTGGCTCGCCCGCAGGATGGCGCGGCTGCCGTTGAGCTTGTCGACGAGGCCGAGCGGCACCACCTGCGGCCCGGCCGGCGCGAGCGTCACGATCTCGAAGCCGCCGCCCGGCAGGACCACGGGGGCGCGAGCGCCGCAGGGCAGGTGGATGAGCCGCCGTGACTGGTGGAGGTACGCCCAGCATTCGCGGTCCGGGAGCTCGAGGAGGTCGGCGGCTCCGAAGCTGCCCTCGACCGGCGCGCCGTCGCCGCGGCAGTTGAAGAGGCCGATCACGCCGTGCTGGCCGTTGCGGTTGACGAGCTCGAGCGGCCGAGGGGCCGTTCGGCAGTCGACGAAGAGGCACTCGCGTGCCGGCCGCGCGGGCTGCGCAGACCTCAGGAGTCGCCCGCCGGTCACGCACAGGCTCTGGAGCAGGGCGGCGGCGTGGTGGCCCGGGCGGTCGCTGACGTAGATCGGGCCGCCGCTGATCGCCCGCGCCGCGGCGTGGAAGGCGCCTTCCGGGCGGTCGGACTGGAACATGTCCCAGTCCGGCCACGCGAGCGCGCCGAGCAGGAGGCCGACGAGGGCGTTGCGGTAGACATGGGGGCCGTGGCTTTCGGGCTGCCCGGGCCGGTAATCGTCGGAGGTGCGCCACAGCGCGCCACGGGCGCAGAAGAAGGTGTATGGCTCGTGGCACATGCAGTGGGTCATGCCGCCGGGGAGGCGCGCCGCGACCGATCCGGCCAGGGCGGCCTGGTAGTCGGCCACCGCCTCGCCCAGGTGGCGCCGATCCGGGAGCAGGAACTCGAGCGAGGCCTGCCCGTCCACCTTGACGAAGTCGATTCCGGCCGCCGCGAGCGCCGTGTGCAGCCGGGCGTGGAGTGTGCCCGCGTCCTCGGGCGCCACGATGCTCGTCTCGCGCAGTACCTCCTCGCTCGGCCACAGGAACGCGCGGTGGGGCAGCAGGCGCAGGCCGTCGGCCACCGGCGACCCCGGCACGACGCCCGCCCAGTAGCCGGTCAGCGCGTGCCAGGCGCCGACGTGGCCGACCCCGAGCCGGCCCTCGAGCGCCGCCACGGTCGCGCCCAGGCCGCCGGGGAAGCGCCGCCCGTCGGCCTCCGCGCCGCGCAACCGGTGATCCTCCACGTCGAGCCAGCCGTCGTCGAGGATCACGAAGCCCGGCTGCACGCCCGCGCGCCTCAGGGACTCCACGCCCTGCACGACCTTCTCGTGGTCGACCTGGCGGTAGAACGCGTCCCAGGTGCACCAGCCGAGCTTCTCCGCCCAGGCGGGGAACGGCCGCGCCGAGCGCACGGGCGGGCCCCCGGCCTCCGTGTCCAGCCACTGCACGGCGTTGTCGACGAGGGCATACGGGTCCTCGCCGCGGCCGACGAGAAGCTCTCCATCGCCGGGCGCCTCCGGATCGCTCGCCGTCTCGTCGGCCGCGAGGCAGAGCTGCCCGGCGTGGTCGAGCAGTTGCATCCGGCGGCCGCCGCGCGCGAGCGGCAGCGCCAGACGGTAGACCCCGTCCCGATCGAGGCCGAGGAAGAAGAACACTGGGGTGCCGGGGGCCGGCAACGTGCGCCCGGCGTGCGGCGCGTACCACCACGGGCTGTCGCGGACGAAGGCCAGCACGCCCTCGAAGCGCACCCCCTCGAAGACCGGTACCGGGCCGCGCGCCAGCTCGGCGCGTGAGAAGCGAAGCAGCGCGATAGGCTCGGCCTGGCTCGTGCGCGTCTCCACGTTCGACCGGGCTGCAGGGATGGTACCGCAGCGCCGCGTCTTCGGTAACCACAGCTCGGAATTGACCCAAGAGACGTTATCGCGCTTAGAATGGGTGTTGAACGTCCCGCCCGCGAAGGCGAAGAACGTGCACACTCTACACTATCCAGCTCTTTGCCTGCATGTCCTGATCATGATGATCGGGTGCTCGAGCAGCGCCGCTCCCGTTCCCCTGCCCGCTCACTGTGCGGCCTCGGATGTCGTTCACTATGACCTTCCGACGTACTGGGGACAGCCAGGCTCGCCCACCTTCACGTACTATTTCGAAGTACAATTGGCAACCGAGGGGAACCCCAGCACCGCGCCGGTTGGAATCGTGCTTCCAGGTGGGCCCGGAGCACCCTCAATTGGGTATCCTCCCGGAACGATCTTCCCCCCATCATTCAACGTGATCTACACGGACGTGCGGGGTGTTGGGTGTAACATCAATTCGGCCAGGCCCTTCAGCTCCGACGCTCTCACGACCGAGTATTTCTCCCGGGATGTACTTTCAATCGTTCAGGTCCTTGGATTGAGACGCTACGTTCTCTTCGGGGTTTCCTATGGAACCGTTCAAGCGACGGTCATGGCACACATCGCTCAGACTGAGGGGATTCAAACGCCGAGCGCGCTCGTGCTCGAAGGAATCCTCGGCAACTGGCAAATCAACTCCCAAAGTGCCGGCTTCGGCACCGAGTGGACCAAGGCCAAGGCTCTCCTTCCAGCGAGCGTCGCTGATTCGTTCTCTCGAACGCCCCTGCCCTTGGGCTACTCGAGCGCTGATTGGATTTCATTTCTATTCACAACGCTGAACGCTGGGACGACTCCCTCGTTGGGAAACAATACGGTGCATTATCTGGCTCCCTTGGGCTCGAGCGATCCCGTCGTGGTAGACCAGGCCAAGGCCGAGATTCGGGACAGGATTGCGCAAATCAAGGCAGGCTGGAAACCAGAATTGGTCCGGGTAGCGACCACGCTATGGTGTACCGAAACTGGCGGGGCTCTCTATGCAAAGGATCTTGTAGGTGGGGCGATAGTCGAGACGGGTTCGGATCAATGTCCGCTATTGGGTCTTGGCTTTGCCAGGCCTTACGACTCTGCCCAGTATCCGGTGACGGTTCCCATCTATTACTTCGAAGGGTCCGACGATCCCGATACGACGCCTCAAAGCGCTTCGTACCATTTCAGCAATCAAACTCAGGCCGACCGGGTGTTTACGTTGATTGGCGACGGCGGACATACCGCGATGTCCGGGACTTTGCACGAGGCCGGTTGCACGCCGGGAATCTTCACGGCGATTGCCACCAATCCGTCGGCCACCGTGCTCAACGCAGCAGCCATTCAGCAATGCGGCTGGCCGGTAGCCGTCACCACGCGCGCAGCCGGGCTATAGCCACTGGAGGGCGGGTCCCTCGTCATCGTCCAGGCGGTCCGGCGCAAGGGGCGGAAGCGGACGGAGTAGATCCCGTGAAGGCGGTCGCCCTTTGCGATTCCCGAGCAGTCACTCGACTCGACGGTCCCGGGCCAGGTACGTCGGGGCTCCGGCGCATTGTCATGCATCGCCTTCCCAGAGCTGCCATCCATTATGGAGTTGGGATTTCCGGCTCTCGGCACAGCTTAGGCCATCGGAGGCGCTGACCGAAACGGTTGCGCCGCCAGGTCACATCGGGGTGTTCCGCCCCGCGGCGTGATCCATGGTGACGTGGCCCGGGAGCGCCGCCACCCGCGCCAGCCAGGCCCTCACGGCGGGAAAGGGCCCGAGGTCGAAGCCCCCCTCCGGCGCCACGTGGGTGTACGCGTAGAGCGCGAGGTCGGCCACCGTCGGCCCCTCGCCGACGAACCAGGCCCGTCCGGCGAGGTGGCGCTCCATCACCGTCAGCGCCCGCACGCCCTGCTCCCGCTTTCGAGGCAGCAGCCGCGTCCGCTCCTCGTCAGGGGACCGGTGGAGCACCCAGTGGCGCACGGTGGCCACGTTGGGCTCGTGGCTGTACTGCTCCCAGAAGAGCCAGCGCAGCACCTGGGCCCGGGCCAGCCGCCCGGCCGGCCACCAGGGCGTCCCCTCGGCCAGGAAGCAGAGGATGGCGTTGCTCTCCGGGAGGGCGGTGCCGTCCTCCAGCTCCAGCACCGGGACGCGCTGCTCGGGGTTGAGGCGGCCGAAGGCCTCGGTGCGGGACTCGCCCCGCAGGATGTCCACCTCGACCCGCTCGAAAGGCAGGTCGAGGTGGTGGAGGAGCAGCCGGCACTTGTAGCCGTTGCCCGAGGCGAGGAAGTCGTAGAGTCGGTACATGGCTGGGCCGTTCGAGGCGAGGCGTTCCTCTTCCTTGCTCCGGCGCTGGCCAGGGCGCAAGCGCTGGCTGCTCGCGCCCCGATGATCATGGCGAACACGGCGGCGGCGAGGATCGCGCCAGGGCCACCGGCTGGGCCGTCGCGGTGGATTCCCAATTCCCGGCGCCAGGCGGCGGTCGGGCGACGTCGAGCAGGAACGCGCCCTCCAGCACGATCCAGGCCAGCATCAGCACCACGCCGCCCCGCAGGTTGGTCCGTGGGCCTTGCCTCGGCTGCTCGGCGCGCGGGGCCAGGCTCGCCACCGGGTGGACCAGGGTCGCTCCAGTCATGGCATCCTCCAGGCCGGCCAGCTCGGTCCCTCCGGACTCCTGCCGGGTGAGGTGGCTTCGGTTAGGACACGTGTAGTCATGGCGACCGTCCGACAGAAGGCGCAGCGCAGCGCCGCCCCCGCGCAGGAAAGCCACAGCCACCTCGACTGGGGTCACCTGCGCTTCTTCCTCGAGCTGGTCCGGACCGGGAGCCACGCCCGCGCCGCCAAGCGGTTGGGCGTGGACCGCAACACCGTGGCGCGCCGCGTGGCGGCGCTGGAGGCGGAGCTGGGGCTGGCCCTCTTCGAGCGCGGGCCGCAAGGCTGGAGCCAGACGCCGGCGGGCCAGGAGCTGGCCGAGCTGGCCGGCCGGGTGGAAGAGGACGTCCTGGCCCTGGCCCGCCACGTGGACGCGCGCGACCCGGCGCTGCGCGGGACGGCGCGGCTCACCACCGTGCCGCACCTGGCCACTCACCTGCTGCCGCCCGCGCTCCCGGCGCTGCGCAAGCGCCACCCCGAGCTCTTGCTGGAGGTGGTCGCCGACGCGCGGGCCTTCGACCTGTCCCGCCGTGAGGCCGACCTGGCGATGCGCCTGGGCCGCCCCCGCGACTCGGGGCTGGTGGCGCGCCGGCTCTCCCAGATGGCCTTCACCTTCTACGCGGCCGCCGCCACGGAGGCCGGGAGCCGCGGCGCGGTGGACTTCCGCGCCGATCCCTTCCTGGGCGACGAGGGCGACCCGCTGCAGGAGCGGTGGCTCGACAAGCTGGGGCCCGGGCGCCGGGTGGTCCACCGCTGCAACAGCACCACCTCGCTGCTGGCGGTGGCGCGGCAGGGGCTCGGCGTGGTCCTGCTCCCCTGCTACATCGGCGACGCCGATCCCACGCTGCGGCGGCTGGACGGGCCGGAGCCGGCCCCGCACGAGATCTGGCTGCTGGTGCACGGCGACCTCCGGCGCACCCCGCGGATCCGGGCGGTCATCGACTGGCTGGACGAGCTCGTCGCGCGCGCCCGGCCGGCGCTGCTCGGGCAGCGCTGATCCGTCGGCCGCCCACGCCGCGCATGGGGAGGAGCACCAGGCCCGGCGCCTGCCCCTCGATCGGACCAGAACGTCTCGGCGCACGTCGGCGACGGAGCCCGGCGTCGGCCGCCCATCGGCGTCCGCCGGGGCCCGGGCCGGATCGTCGCCCTGCGTCATGGCTTTCCCCCCCGGGTTTGATTACTGAGCGGAAGATGGGTCATCTTCGGACCGCGCCACCCCGAGAGGAGATCCGCATGAAAGCCTCCACCTCCGCCCCCCCAGCGGGGGGCGGCGCACTGCACGGGTCGATCGTGCACGTGCTCTTCGATACCGAGCGCCGGAAGCCGCGCAGCGTGGCCCTGCGCGAGAAGGTGGACGGACGGTGGAGGGAGATCACCTGGCGCGAGTACGCCGACGAGGTGCGGCGCGTTGCCCGCGGCCTCATCCGGCTGGGGATCCAGCCCGGCCAGTCGGTCTGCATCGTCGGCTGGAACAGCCCGGAGTGGCTCATCGCCGACCTGGCAGTGATGGCGGTCGGCGCCGTACCCGCGCCCCTGTACGCGAACGCGACGGCCGAGCAGGCGGCGTACATCGCGAGGCACTGCGACGCGCAACTCCTCTTCGCCGACACCTCCCTGCAGATCGACAAGCTGCGCGGAGCGGGGACGATCCGCAACCGCGTGCAGATGAAGGGAGCACCGGCCTCCGAGGGAGTGCTCTCGTGGGACGGAATTCGGGCGCTCGGCGCGGAGGTCGACGAAGCGCAGCTCCAGGCGCGACTCGCCGGCCTCGAGCCCCAGGGGCTCGCCACGCTCATCTACACCTCGGGTACGACCGGCCCGCCCAAGGGCGTGATGCTCACCCACCGCAACCTCGTGTTCACGGCGGCCTCCGGAGCGGCGATGCTCGGGTGGGGCCCGGAGGAGGTCCACCTCTCCTACCTCCCGCTCAGCCACATCGCCGAGCAGATCCTCTCGCTCCACGGCCCCGTCACCATCGGGAGCACCGTGTGCTTCGCCGAGAGCCTGGAGAAGCTCGGCGAGAACCTCGCCGAGGTCCGGCCCACGATCTTCCTCGGCGTCCCCCGCGTCTGGGAGAAGATCCAGGCGCGGATGGCCGCGGCCGGCAAGGCGAGCCCGCCGCTCCGGCGCCGGATCGTCGCGTGGGCGCGCCAGGTCGGGACCGAGGCAGCGCGCCGCCTCGAGGCGGGCAAGCCACCTCCGTGGAACCACGCCATCGCGGGGCGGCTCGTCTTCAGCAAGGTCCGTGCGCGGCTCGGGCTCGACCGCGCCCGCCTCTGCATCAGCTCGACGGCGCCCATCTCCCCCTCCACCCTCGAGTTCTTCTTCTCGCTCGGGATCCCGATCCAGGAGGTGTACGGCATGACCGAGTGCACCGGCCCGGCCACGGTCGGCGTCCCGGGGGCGTTCCGCATCGGCACGGCCGGCCGGCCCATCCCCGCCACCGAGGTGGGGATCGCCCAGGACGGCGAGGTCTGCATGCGCGGCGGACACGTGTTCGCCGGCTACTTCAAGGACGAGATCGCCACGCGGGAGGCCCTGGACGAGGAGGGGTGGCTGCACAGCGGCGACGTCGGCGAGCTGGACGCGGACGGGTACCTCAAGATCACCGACCGCAAGAAGGACATCATCATCACCGCCGGCGGCAAGAACGTCGCGCCGCAGAACATCGAGGCGCTGCTCAAGGGCATCCCCGGCGTCGCACAGGCCTGCGTCGTCGGCGACCGCCGAAAGCACCTCGCCGCCCTCCTCACCGTGGACCGGGAGAACGCCGCCAGCGTCGCCAAGGCGTGCGGCGCCGCCGCGAGCACGCCGGAAGGGCTCGCGGGCGATCCCGCCTTCCGCCGCCACGTCGAGGAGGCGATCGAGGCCGTCAACGCCAACCTGGCGCGCTTCGAGACCGTGAAGAGGTTCACCATCCTCCCCCACGAGTTCACCGTGGAATCGGGCGAGCTCACGCCGACGATGAAGCTCAAGCGCAAGGTGGTGGTGCAGCGCTACGCGCCGCAGATCGAGTCGATGTACGAAGCCGACGAGGCGGTCGCCTAGGGCCCGCCTCGCGGAACCCGAGGGACCCATGCCCTACCGATCCGTCTTCCGTTCCGACCTCTTCTCCGGGCAGACGGTCGCCGTCACCGGTGGAGGCAGCGGCATCGGCCGCTGCACCGCGCACGAGCTGGCGTCGCTCGGCGCGCACGTGGTCCTCGTCGGACGCAAGCGGGAGAAGCTCGACCGGGTCCAGGCCGAGCTGCGCGAGGATGGATTCGGCTCCTCGGCCCTCGCCTGCGACATCCGGGACGAGGAGGCCGTGCGCGCCACCGTGGCCGAAGTGGTGAAGGCGCGCGGACGGATCCACGGCCTCGTCAACAACGCCGGGGGCCAGTTCCCCGCGCCGCTCGCGCAGATCAGCCAGAAGGGGTTCGAGACCGTGGTGCGCACGAACCTGGTGGGTGGGTTCCTCGTGGCGCGCGAGACGGTCGCCCAGTCGATGGGCGATCACGGCGGCGCCATCGTCAACATCGTCGCCGACATGTGGCGCGGGATGCCGGGCATGGGCCATTCGGGCGCGGCGCGCGCCGGCATGGTCAACCTGACGAGGACGATGGCGGTGGAATGGGCGCCGCTGGGCATCCGCGTCAACGCCGTCGCTCCAGGCTGGATCGCCTCCAGCGGGCTCGACCACTACGACCCGTCGGTCCGGGAGGCCGTCATCCCCCGCCTCAAGGACTCGGTTCCGCTCCGGCGCCTGGGCACCGAGGCGGAGGTGAGCGCGGCCATCTGCTTCCTGCTGTGCGAGGCTGCGGCATTCGTCACCGGCGACTGCCTGAGGGTCGACGGGGGCGCGCCGCTGTTCAGCCAGATCTTCCCCTCGATGCCGGCGCAGCGCTCGAGCGCCTTCCACGGCTTCCACCGCGAGACGGTCCCCGACGCCTTGAAGCAGCGCTGATCAGGCCGGCGCGCCCCGGTGCAGGCGGGCCCTGAACCCGCCGTCGCAGCGGGCCACGGCGAAGGGGCGAGCGCCGGCGAGCCCCAGGTCCCGGAGCGTCTCGGCCATGGGGTGCGCGCTGCCGAGCGCGAGCCGGAAGCCGCCGCGGGCGATCCGCGTCGGGGCCCTCACGTCCACCACGGTGCGCAGCGGTCGGCCGGCCAGGTGGGAGTACAGGACGAGGTCGAGGGACGGCATGGGCAGGAGCCAGATGGCGCGACCCTCGAGCCTGAGGATCTCGCCGCCGCCGGGGTCCGCCACCGCGCCGGAGAAGAAGCCCGGCTCGAAGCGCATGGGCAGCTGCGTCACGAACTTGGGGTAGCCCCAGATCTCGCGGCCGGCAGCGTCGGCGATGCCGGTGGAGACCGGCAGGTCGAGGATGCGGAAGCCGACGCGCCGCCGGCCGGCGCGGCGCAGGAGATCGGCGGCGGAAGCGCCCGCGCCCGCCGGCTGCACCGTCAGGGCGGAGCCCACCTCGTGGTACGGGCCGATGGCCGTTTCCCGGTAGTCGTAGAAGGCGAGGCCGTGCAGCGCCCGCCCCCCCGGGAAGCGCACCGGCTCGAGCCCGGTCCCGTCGAGCCGGCGCGCGGCCTTCGCGGGGTCGACCCAGAAGAAGGCGAGCAGGGAGGCGCCATCGGCGTAGTGGATGGGAAGCTTCACCGCGCCCAGCGACGTCGCCACCTCGGTCACGGGCGCGTCCGGGAAGTCGAAGGCCATCGGTTCGCTCCTCGCCCGTCAGCCGGCGGGCGGAATCGCGGCGAGGGGGGCCAGCTCCTCGAGCTGGTCCTCGACGACCGCGAGCAGGTTGATCTGGTTCGTGCCCTCGTAGATCTGGGTGAGGCGCGCGTCGCGGAAGGCCTTCTCGGCGCGGTTCCGCTGCAGGAGGCCGTCCTCGGCCATGAGCGCCATGGCCCGCTCGCACACCCGCACGGCGGCGTCGGCGCAGAAGACCTTGGCCATCGAGGCCCGGGCCTGCCGTGGCGTCCAGCGCGAGGCGTACTGCCAGACCAGGGCGCGCATGGCGGCGAGGTCGGTCCACATCCGCGCGATCTCGAGCTGCACCTCCTGGTAGTCGACGAGCGGCCGCGCGCCCAGGCGCGCGCGGCGCGCGAACTCCACCGCGGCCTCGGCCGCGCCGCGCGCGATGCCGAGCGCGATGGCGCCCACGGGGACGCGGGAGAGGTTGAGCGTGGCGCGGTTGAGCGCCCAGCCGCGGCGAGGCCCGCCGACCACGTGGCTGTCGGGGACGAACACGTCCTCGAAGAGCAGCTCGGCGGCGCCGGAGGCCCGCTGGCCCATCTTCAGCTCGCGGCGAACGACGCTGAAGCCGGGCATGCCGCGCACGACGACGAAGCAGGTCCAGGAGGCGAGCCCCTCGTCCTCGAGCGCGGCGAACACCGTCACCGCGTGCGCGACGTCTCCGCCCGAGATGTAGATCTTGCGGCCGCTGAGCCGGAAGCCACCCTCGACGCGCCGCGCCCGCGTGCCAGGCTGGGCCCGGGAGGCGCCGGACGACTCCTCGGCATCGGAGCCGGCCCCGGGTTCCGTGATGGCGAAGGCGAACAGCTGCGGGTCGCCCGAGCGGGTGCGGCGGTAGGCCGGAAGGAGGAAGCGGCGCACCGCGCCGAGGTCGCCGGACAGGAGCAGGGGGGCGCAGCCGAGGCCGTGGGCGCCGACGAGGAGCCCGAGGCCGCCGCAGGCCGCGCACAGCTCCTCCATCTTGAGGCTCTGGGCGAGCGCGATCGGGTGCCTGAGCCGGCTCCACGAGATGGACCCGAACGGGACCGGCAGGAGGTCGGTGAGGTAGCCTTCCCGCGCGGCGGCGAGGAGCACCTCCCGCTCCTCCGGTCCGTGGGGAGCGAGATCCGCCGCGAGCGCCCTGGGCGCGAGGACCCGGGCGGCGAACTCGCGCACCTTCCGGCGGTAGCGGCGGAGCGCCAGGGGGAGGAGGCGCGTGTCGGCCTCCCATAGCGGCTCAGGCTCGTAGGCGACCAAGGGGCGGACCAGGCTCGGCAGGCGGGCAAAGGCGGCGCGCGGATGGAGGGGATCGGCCGGGTCGAGGTGGCCGGACAAGGTCATGGCCTCTCCTCCGCGCGGGCGAGGAAGAGCCACGCCTCGGAGGCCGTTCCGCCGAGGAGCCGGAGGTGATTCGCGTCGCGCACGATCTTCTCCGCGCCGGCGTCGCGCATGTAGCCCATGCCGCCCAGGACCTGGAGGCTCGCGTTCGCCGCCTCGCACAGGAGACGATGGGCCACTGCCCGCACGCCGAGGACGGAGGCCAGGCTCGCGGCACCCGTCACGGCGGGCACGCCCCGCAGCGCGCTCGCCACCGTCGCGACCGCGGCCTCGGCCTCGCCGACGAGCTCCTGCACCGCCGCGTGCTCGCCCAGCAGCGCTCCGCCCTGGCGGCGGGTGGCGGCGTGTGCGCGGGCGAGCGCCAGGCCGTGCCGCGTCGCACCGAGGGCGATGGCCGCGAGGCCGAGCCACGAGAGGCCGAGCGCCGTGGCGAGGAGGCGCCGGGCCGCAGGCCCGCGGACGAGCTCGCGTCCGGAGCCGGCCGCGGGAAGGCGCACCTCCCACATCGGGACCTCATCGAGGCCGTGCTGGCCCGGCGCGCCCGCGACCGGGAGGGCCTCGCCGGGGAAGCCGCGCCAGGAGAGCCCGGCGTCGTCCCAGGCCGGGGAGAGGAGCGTCTCCCAGGGCCCGGCCGCGTGCAGGAGGAACGTCCTGGCGCCGCTTCCCGCGCCCGGGAGGGCCTCGCGCAGGAGGTCGGAGCCGTCTCGCCCGGGCACGCGCCCGGCCAGGGCGTCCACCACGGCTCCCCTGGCGAGGCCGCGGCCCATGAGCAGCGCCGCCCGGACGGAGGGAGCGAGCCCGAGCTCCCGGCCCACGAGCGCCGCGAGGGAGATCTGGTGGAGGTGGAACGCCACTCCGGCGCAGGATTCGCCGAGCCGCACCAGGCTCGCCAGGCTCCGCTGCAGGCCCTCCGGCGGCTCGACCCCTTCCCACAGCGCGAGTCCGGGCTCCGGCAGGGGCAGGATGCCGCAGTCGCGCGCCGCGGTCTCGACGTGGGTCAGCTCGGCCAGGGGCAGGACCTGCTCCGGCCGGCCCACCCGGGGCTCGACGACCTCGCGACAGAACCGATCCACCGTGGCGAGGACCGCGGCGGTCTCGTCGTCGAGCACTCCCACCCTCTAGCCCGTCCGAGGTCGCGTCCGCAAGGAGGCACCTTCGGCTGGCGCGCCCCCGGCGCGTGCCCCCGGCCGGGTGTCGATGGCCGGGGCGAAACATGACACGATGCCGCTCGCCACCGGCACCGGGCTTCGGGCCAGGAGGTCGTCCCTGGAATTTTCCTTCACTTCCGAGCAGCGAGAGGTGCGCGAGCAGGTCCTGCGCTTCGCCAGGAAGGAGATCGCGCCCCGCGTGCGCGACCACGATCTCCGGGGCGAGTTCGACTTCCAGTCCTGGCGGCGGCTCGGCGAGATGGGGATCCTCGGGCTCCACCTCCCGCCGGAGTACGGCGGCGGCGGCCAGAGCGTCCTCGCCTGCGTCGCCGTCGGCGAGGCGCTGGGCGAGGCCGGCGTCGACGGCGGCCTCGCCCTCTCCTACGGAGCCCATTCCTTCCTGTGCGCCGACACCATCCTCGTTCACGGCACCGGTGCGCAGCGCCACCGCTGGCTCCCCGGGCTCGCCACGGGCGAGCGGATCGGCTGCATGGCGCTCACCGAGCCCGCCGCCGGCTCCGACGTGGCCTCGCTGGCGACGCGCGCCGAGAGGAGCGGCGGGGGCTATGTCCTGAACGGCCGGAAGATGTTCATCACCAACGGCGGCATCGCCGACGTGGCCGTGGTCTACGCCAAGACCGATCCCGCGGCCGGCCACGGCGGGATCTCCGCCTTCGTGGTGGAGAAGGGCGCCAAGGGATTCTCCGCCAGCCGCAACCTCCACAAGCTCGGGATGCGGAGCTCGGTCACGAGCGAGCTCGCCTTCGAGGACTGCTTCGTGCCGGAGGACCAGCGACTGGGGGAGGAGGGCGCGGGGTTCCTCATGGCGCTGCAGACGGTGGAGTGGGACCGCAGCACCTTGCTCGCCCCGTTCCTGGGCTCGCTGCAGTTCCTCATCGATCGGAGCTGCGCCTATGCCAAGGAGCGCGTCCAGTTCGGCCGGCCCATCGCCAGCTTCCAGGCCGTCAAGCGCAAGATCGCCGACATGAAGATCGTGCTCGAGGTGGCGCGCGCGCTGGTCTACCGGGTGGGCTGGTGCAAGGACCAGGGCCGCCCGCTCAACGCGCTCGAGGCGGCCTGCGCCAAGCTCTTCGTGGGCGAGGCCTCGCTCGGCCCGACGAACGACGCCGTCGTCCTCCACGGCGGCTACGGGTATTGCCACGAGTACGACGTGGAGCGCGTGTTTCGCGACGCGCGGCTCGGCGCCATCGGCGGCGGGACCTCCGACATCCAGAAGCTCGTCATCTCCCGGCTGATGGAGACCCTGGAGATCTAGGACATGGACTTCGAGCTCGGGCCCGAGGGGCAGGAGGCGGAGCGGGCGGCGGCCTGGCTCGAGGCGGAGGGCAAGGCCTTCACCGCCCTCTCCGGCCTCGACGCCGCCGCTCTCCGGGTGGCCCTGCTCGCCGCCCAGGGCGCCCTCGCCGGCCCGGGCTCCCGGGCCGTGGCGCCGCTCCTCGCCGTGGCGCGTCGGTCGGCTCCGCTCTTCCTCGCCCTCGAGGCCACGCGCCACCTCCGGGACCTCGTCGGATCGCTCGGGCCCGGCGGCCTGCCCGAAGGCGAGATCGCCGCCCTGGCCCGCGGCGAGCGGATCGGCGCCGTGGCGCTCGCCGACTCCGCCGAGGCCCCGCCGGCGCGCCTCGCGAGGAGCGGCGACGGCTGGCGCCTCACCGCCCGGAAGTCGTTCGTCACCAACGCGCCCGTCGCCGACTGGATCGCGGTCTTCGCCGACTCGGACGGCCGGGAGGCGGTCTGCCTCGTCTCGCCCAGGGAGGCGGGTGTGCGGCCGGGCGAGCGGATGGACCTCATGGGGCTCGACGGGCTCGCGGTGGCGGCCCTGGCCGCCGAGGACGCCCCGCTGCCGGCCTCCCGCGTGCTCGGCCCCTTCGCGGATCGGGCCGCCAGCGCTCGCTACGCTCGCGACGCGAACCTGTCGATCGCGGTGGCCGCGGCCGGTCTGATGCGAGGGGCGCTGCGCGCCGCCCACCGCCATGCGCGCGACCACCGGCGGGACGGCCGCCCGGTGTTCTCGCGACAGGAGGTCGCGTTCAAGCTGGCCGAGGTGCTGGCCCTCACCGAGGCGGCCGAGCTCCTCTGCTACCGCGCGTCGTGGATGGTGGAGACGGCCGACCCCGGGGCCGACACCGTGGTGCGCTGCGCCAAGGTATTCTGCACGGAGAGCGCGGAGCGTGCCGCCAGCGCCTGCCTCCAGGTCATGGGCGGCGAGGGGTATCGCAAGGGGAACGCGGCCGAGCGCGCCTACCGCGACGCCAAGGGGCTGGCCCTCGCCGGGACGACGGTCGAGGTCGCCCGGATGGCCATCGCCGACGCGCTCCTCTCCCGCGCCTGACGAGGAAGCACATGGACGCCATCCCGACCCAGGTGGACACGACGAGCGCGGCCTACCGCGAGAACTTCGAGGCGATGAAGGAGATGGTGGAGGCGCTCCGGCGCGAGCTGGAGCGGGCTCGCTCGGAGCGGTCGGAGCGGGCGCGCAGGCGGAACGCCGAGCTGGGCAAGCTCACGGTGCAGGAGCGGCTCGACCGGCTGCTCGACCCGGGCACGCCCTGGCTCGAGATCGCCCCGCTCGCCGCGCGGGGCATGTACGATGGCGACGTCCACGGCGCCGGGACCCGGGCCGGCATCGGGCTCGTGCACGGCCGCGAGGTGGTGGTCCACGCCAACGACCCCACGATCAAGGGTGGCACCGTCTACCCCTTGGGCGTGAAGAAGACGCTGCGGGTGCAGACCATCGCCATGGAGAACCGGCTTCCCGTCGTCATGCTGGTCGACTCCGGCGGCGCCTACCTGCCCCTGCAATCCGAGATCTTCCCCGACGTCGACGACGGGGGGCGCATCTTCTATCAGCAGGCGCTGATGTCCAAGATGGACATCCCTCAGATCACCGCGGTGATGGGCCTGTGCACGGCCGGCGGCGCGTACATCCCCGCCATGTCGGACCACGTGGTGCACGTGAATCGCACCGGCGCCATCTTCCTCGGGGGGCCACCGCTGGTGCGCGCCGCCACCGGCGAGGAGGTCACCGCCGAGGAGCTGGGGGGGGCGATGGTGCACTGCCAGGAGTCCGGCGTGTCCGACTACTTCGCCGAGGACGACGCCGACGCGCTGCGCATCGTCCGCGACGTCGTCGAGACCCTTCCCCGGGCCCGCGTCCCCGGCCCGGCGCGCCCGCCGGAGGACCCGCTCTACGACCCGATCGAGCTCTACGGGATCGTCCCGAGGAGCCTCTCGAAGCCGTACGACGTGCGCGAGGTCATCGCCCGGCTGGTGGACGGCTCGCGCTTCCTCGAGTTCAAGGCGCTCTACGGCCCCACCCTGGTGTGCGGATTCGCGTTCATCCACGGGTACGAGGTGGGCATCCTCGCCAACAACGGGATCCTCTTCTCCCCCAGCGCGCTCAAGGCGACGCACTTCATCGAGCTGTGCGACCGGCAAGGAATCCCGCTCGTGTTCCTCCAGAACATCGCCGGCTACATCATCGGCCGGGAGTACGAGCGCGGCGGGATCACCAAGGACGGCCACAAGATGGTCAACGCCGTGGCCACGGCGACCGTGCCCAAGCTCACCGTCATCATCGGCCAGTCCTTCGGCGCCGGGAACTACGGCATGTGCGGCCGCGCCTACTCGCCGCGCTTCCTGTGGATGTGGCCCAACGCGCGCATCGGCGTGATGGGCGGCGAGCAGGCCGCGCAGGTGCTCATCTCGGTGAGGAACGACCAGCTCGCGCGCGAGGGCCAGGCGCCGATGACGAGGGAGCAGGAGGACGAGATCCGGGCGCCCATCCTCGCCGCCGCCGAGCAGGAGGGAGGTGCCTGGCACAGCACCGCGAACCTCTGGGACGACGGCATCCTCGACCCGGCGCGCACCCGCGACGCGCTGGGCCTGGCGCTCGCCGCGGCGCAGAACGCCCCCCTCGAGGGCCGGCAGCAGGGACACGGGACGTTCCGGATGTAGGGGCGCGCATGTTCCGCAAGATCCTGGTGGCCAACCGGGGAGAGATCGCGGTGCGGGTCCTGCGCACCGTGCGCGAGATGGGCATCCGCGGGGTCGCGGTCTACTCCGACGCCGACGGCGGCTCGCCGCACGTGGCCGCGGCCGACGAGGCGGTGGCCCTGGGCGATCCCGAGCCGGCCCGAAGCTACCTCGATGCCGGGAAGATCATCGAGGCGGCCAGGCGGACCGGAGCCGAGGCCGTCCATCCCGGCTACGGCTTCCTCTCCGAAAGCCCGTCCTTCGCCCGCGCGGTCCGCGACGCCGGCCTCGCGTTCGTCGGCCCGCCGCCCGAGGCGATGGCGCTCCTCGGGAACAAGCTCGCCGCGCGCCGGCTGCTCTCCGGAAGGGGCATCCCCGTCGTCCCCGGCATGTTCGACGAGGAAGCCGACTCGGCCAGGCTCGCGGCGGCTGCGCGGGAGGTGGGCTATCCGGTGATGCTCAAGGCGGCGGCGGGCGGGGGCGGCAAGGGGATGCGGATCGTCTCCGGCCCCGCGGAGCTCCCCGAGGCCGCCCGCCGCGGCGCCAGCGAGGCGCTCGCCGCCTTCGGCGACGGGTCCATCTACGTCGAGAAGGTCCTGGACAGGCCGCGGCACGTGGAGTTCCAGGTCTTGGCCGACGCGCACGGCGCCGTCCTGCACCTGAACGAGCGCGAGTGCTCCATCCAGCGGCGGCACCAGAAGATCCTGGAGGAGACGCCGTCGCCGGCCCTGGATCCGGAGTTGCGGCGCAGGATGGGCGAGGCTGCGGTGGCCGTCGCCAGGGCGGGGGGCTACGTCGGCGCCGGCACCGTCGAGTTCCTGCTGGCCGGCGACGGCTTCTATTTCCTCGAGGTGAACGCCCGGCTCCAGGTGGAGCACACCATCACCGAGATGGCCACCGGGCTCGACCTGGTGCGCTGCCAGATCGAGATCGCCGCCGGGCTGCCGCTGGGGTTCCGGCAGGAGGACGTGGCGGCGCGCGGTCACGCCATCGAGTGCCGGATCCATGCCGAGGACGCGGCGAACGGGTTCCTGCCCTCCCCGGGGCGCATCCTCCTGGCGCGCGAGCCGCGCGGCCCGGGCATCCGCTGTGACAGCGGCATCGTCACGGGGTACGAGGTCCCGGTGCAGTACGATCCCATCCTCGCCAAGGTCGTGGCCCATGCGCCGACGCGTGCGGCGGCCATCGCGCGCATGATCCGCGCGCTGGAGGAGTGCGTGGTCCTGGGCGTCGCGACGCCCGTCGAGTTCCTGCTCGACGTGCTCCGCTCGGAGCCGTTCCGCGACGGGAGAACGCACACCCGGTTCGTCGAGGAGCACTTCGCGGCGTGGCGGCCGCGGGCCGACGATGGCCTGGACCGGCTGGCGGTCCTGGGGCACGTCCTCGAGACCGGAGCGGGCCGCGCCGCCGCGTCGCGGGCGGTGGAGACAGACGCCCGCCCCGCCTCGCCGTGGCAGCGCCTGGGCGCGTGGGACATGGTCGGGGGAGGCGCATGGAAGAGAGGCTGAGGATCGGGCAGCGCGCCGTCGCCGTCGGCATGCGGGAGGCCGAGCCGGGTCGCCTCCGGCTCGAGATCGATGGGGCCGTGGAGGACCTGCGAGTCGTCGCCTCCTCCGGCGGTTTCCACCTCGTCGAGATCGGTGGCGCCCTCGAGACCCTCTACACGGCGCGCTCCGCGGAGGGCACCTGGGTCTGGCATCGCGGCAGGGCGCGGCTCATCGAGCGCGCCCCGCAGGATCGCCCGGCGCGTCCGGCCGGAGCCACGCCGGGGGCCGCTCCGGTCCCACGAGGCCCTGCCCTTCCCCTGGGCGCGGTGACGCCGCCCATGCCGGCCGTCGTGCTCGCGGTCCTCGTCGAGGAGGGCCAGGCCGTCGAGCGAGGCCAGCCGCTCGTGGTCGTGTCCGCCATGAAGACGGAGTCGGAGCTCACCGCGCCCTTCGCCGGGACGGTGCGGTCCGTGGGGGCGCGCGTCGGCGCCAAGGTGCGCCCGGGTGACGTCCTCGTACAGGTCGAGGCAGAGGGAGGTCGCCATGCCGGATGAGGTCCTGTATGACGCCCGCGGCGGCGCCGCCTGGCTCACCATCAACCGCGAGGAGCGGCGGAACGCCCTCGGCCCCGCGACCATCGACCTCCTCCTCCGGCTCCTCGACCGGGCGGAGGCGGACCCGGAGGTCCGCGTGGTGTGCCTCACCGGGGCGGGCAGCAAGGCCTTCAGCTCCGGCGCCGACCTCGGCGCGGCGTTCGGCGGCGGGGATCCGATGGCCGGCCTCGCGCGATACGCGCGGCTCCTGAGGCGGATGCGCTCGTTCGCGAAGCCGCTCGTCGCCCGCGTGAACGGCCACTGCCTCGCGGGTGGGCTCGGGCCGATGCTCTCCTGCGACGTGGTGTACGCCCGGGAGGGCATCCGCATCGGCGTCCCGGAGGTGACGGTCGGCCTCTTCCCGATGATGGTCGCGGCGCTCCTCCTCCGCGACGGGCTTCGCAAGAAGGTGATGGAGCTCGTGTACACCGCCGCCCAGGTCACGGCGCGCGAGGCCGAGGCGATGGGGCTCGTCACCCGCGTCGTACCCGACGCCGAGCTCGACGCCGCGGTCGAGCGCCTGGTCGCCTCCATCGCCGCGAACGCCCCGCGGGCCATCCAGCTCGGGCGGCAAGCGATGGCGGAGGTCGACGGGATGCCATTCGACGAGGCCGTGGAACGGCTCTGCCGCCGGCTTGCCGACGTGATCGCCACGGAGGATGCCGCCGAGGGGCTCGCCGCGTTCCTCGAGAAGCGCAAACCGCAGTGGAAGGGCAGGTAGCCATGGCGTTCTGGACCCGGACGAACCAGGATTACGAGCGGCCCTGCATGATCACCTGCGCCCTGTCGGGCGTGGTGGCGAATCGGTCGCAGTGCCCCGCCATCCCGTACAGGCCGGAGGAGTACGCGGCCGAGGCGAAGCGGGCGTACGAGGCCGGCGCCGCCGCGGCGCACATCCACGCGCGCACTCCGGATGGCGCCCCGAGCTACGAGGTGGAAGATTACCGGGCCATCCACGCGGCCGTCACCGCGGCCTGTCCGATCATCATCAACTTCTCGACCGGGGCCGTCGGCATCCCCGCCGAGAAGAAGATCGGCCCCATCCGTGCCATCCACCCCGCCGTCGGCGCGCTCAACATGGGTTCGATGAACTACGCGAAGTACCACCCCGGGAGGAAGGAGTTCGTCTTCGAGTTCGTGTTCGCGAACCCCTTCTCCGAGATCAGGGAGATCCTCCAGGCGATGAACGAGGCGGGCACGAAGCCGGAGATGGAGTGCTTCGACGTCGGCCACGTCGGGAACGCCTTCCCGCTCATCGACATGGGTCTGCTCGAGCCGCCCTTCCAGTTCAGCCTCATCCTCGGCGTTCTCGGCGGCGTGCCGCCGACGACGGCGAACCTGCTCGCGATGGTGGACCAGCTCCCGCCGCAGAGCGACTGGGAGGTCATCGGCATCGGGCGGGACCAGTGGCGGCTCCTCGCCGCGGCCTGCGCCATCGGCGGGAACGTCCGCGTCGGGCTCGAGGACAACTTCTACCTTCCCGACGGCGTCATGGCGAGATCCAACGGCGACCTGGTGGAGCGTGCCGCGCGCATGGTCCGCGACCAGGGGCGCGATGTGGCGAGCGTGGAGGAGTGCCGCAAGCGCCTTGGCCTGAAGAACCGCTGAAGGGCGCCCTGTCTCTGCCTGAGATCCCATCCGGGGGGACGCGGCGCATTGCAGTTTCCAGTGCCGCGCCCCGGCGCTCGTGCAGGGTGCAAGGCCGAGAGGGACGCAGTCGCCGATCCCCCCGTGAAGACGGCATATCCGCGTGGGCACTGCCGATGCACCGGCGTCTCCACGGAACGGTGGAGGTCGCCATGTCTCCTTTCATGTCGCAGCTGGAGAGCGCCAGCGCCTCGGGGCGTCCGCTCCTCGACCTCACCGAGTCGAGGCCGGCGCGCTGCGGCCTCGTCGCGGAGGACGACCCGGTCGTGGGGAGCCCGACGGCCGACGACGTCCTGGCCGAGAAGACCGCCGGAACACGCGGCGCACGCGAGGCGATCGCCCGCTACCTCGGGGACCGCTCCGTCGACCTCTCTCGCGATCGCGTCGTGCTCACGACGTCGATGCACGCCTCGTACGATCTCCTGCTGCGGCTTCTCTGCGAGCCCGGCGACGCGGTGCTGGTGCCGTGGCCCTGCCATCCGCTGCTCGACCCGCTCGCCGCGCGCCGCTCCGTCGCGACCTTGCGTTACCCGCTGCGGTATCGCGGCGAGTGGCGCCTCGACCGAAAGGCCCTGGCCCGGGTGGTGACGCCCCGCACCCGTGCCGTGGTCGTGGCGAGCCCGGCGAACCCGACGGGAGCGCTGCTTTCGCGCGACGAGCTGGCGTTCGTCGAGGAGCTGTGCGCGGCGAGGGGCCTGGCGCTCGTCGGCGACGAGGCCTACGCCGATACCGCGCTCGAGCCGGGGCCCAGCGTCGCCGCCGCTTCGCGGTGCCTCGCGTTCCACCTCTCCGGTCTCTCGACGGTGTGCGGGGTCCCGCACCGGGCGAGCTGGATCGCCGTCGCCGGCCCGGCGCCGCTCGTCGCCGCGGCGCGCCCGCGGCTCGAGTCGCTCGCCGCGGAGGGGCCCTTGGTCGCCCCGGCGGCGGCGCGCGCCGTCCCCGCCCTGCTCGCGCGCCGCGAGCCCTTCCTCGAGTTGCTCCGGCGCCGGCTCTCGTCCAGCCGCGCGATGCTCGCCACCGCGGCGCTCCGCGAGGCGCCGTGGACGCTGCTGTGGGGCGGCGGCGGCTGGTTCGGCGTGCTCCAGATCGGCGGCGCCTGGGAGGAGGAGGCGCTGTGCCTTCGGCTCCTCGACGACGGCGTCGTGGTCCGGCCCGGGTTCCTCGACGGCTTCGGGCGCAGCGGCTACCTCGTGCTGTCGCTGCTCACCGACCCGGCCACGCTGGCGGAGGCGCTGGAGCGCCTCGAGCGCCGCCTCCGCGCGCCCGTCTGAGGAACGCTTCCCTGCCTCGGGCCCTCCGTGGCTCCCCGGCCCGAGCATCCTGGGCCGCCCGCTCGATGGCCCTCACGCCTCCTCCATGGGCCGGTCCAACCTCGCCCGGCAGGCCGCCCCGTCTGCCGCGCTCGCTCGGCTCCGCTCCGAGATCGCGCCGACATCGCGGAGTCGCAGGGGTACGATGCGTTCGCCAAAGGAGGTGCTGGATGCGCTTGGGACGACGGCCGGTGGCGATAGTGACGTTCCTGGTGGGATTCGCGGCCCGGGCCACTCCCGCAGGAATTCCTGCGGAGCAAGGGTCGACCTTCGAGGCCAACGGGGTGACGATCTGGTACGAGGTCCGCGGCGACGGACCTGGCACGCCTCTGGTGGTAGCGAACGGCGGTCCCGGATTCGATCACAGCTATCTGCACTGCTCGCCGGCGTGGGATCGGCTCGCGAAGGGGCGCAAGGTCGTCTTCTACGACCAGCGAGGCAACGGTCGGTCGGGCGAGTTGAAGGACGGTGCGCCGTGTGGCCTGGCCGAGCAGATTGCGGACCTCGACGCCCTTCGCGGCCACCTCGGCCTTCCGAAGATCGACCTGCTCGGACACTCTTGGGGCGGGTATCTCGCGATGGCGTACGCGGCGCGTCATCCGGAGCGGATCGCACATCTCCTCATCGTCGATTCCGCCGCGCCGAAGATTCAGGACACCGTCTTCCTCTTCAAGAACATCCACCCAGAAACGGTCTCGCGGGAGGACGCCGTCGCCTTCGCGGTGGAGCTCGGAGACGAGAAGGCCATCGCCGCCGATCTCCACGAGTACATGACGATGCTCTTCTACACCGCCGAGGCGCGCGAGGCGTTCATGGCCAGGTCGACGTCGTTCAGCTACCACCAGAAGGTGAACAAGGCCGTGTGGACCGACCTGCAGCGCTTCGACCTCAATCCCGAGCTGGCCAAGTTCAAGTTCCCGACCCTCGTCGCGACGGGGCGCTACGACTTCAACGTCGCGCCGTCGGTGGCCTGGGGAATCCACAAAGCGATCCCGGGCTCGAAGCTCGCGGTCTTCGAGAAGAGCGGCCACCTGCCGTTCTGCGAGGAGGTCGACGGCTTCGTGGCCCGTGTGCACGGCTTCCTCGCGGACGCTTGGTGAGGGCTCGCGCCAGCGTTGGATCTCGGCGAGGTCCGTCGCCAGCCAGTCGAAGCGGCGGCGCGGGCCGATCGGCCTGTTGAGCGGCGTCTCGGACGGGCGGCGAAGCGTCTTGAAGGCGAGGGAGGCGAGGCCCCAGACGGCCGCGCGCAGATCGCTCCCCGGGTGGCTCGCCTCCGCCAGGAGCACGGGCGCGCGAACGAGCGGTCGAGGCGGCTCAGGCGATCGTGCACGGGCACCCCCGGGTGGACGTGAGAATGACCCCTCGTGCGCACCGCGGCGAGCGTGGGAGTATCCCGATCATGGAACACCTCACGGTGGATCTCGACGGCCCCGTCCACTACGCCGACTTCGGCGGCTCCGGCCGTCCCATCGTCCTCGTGCATGGCCTCGGCGGCTCGCACCTCACCTGGCTCCCGGTCGCGCCGCGGCTCGCGGCGCACGGCCGCGTTCTCGCCGTGGACCTCGTCGGTCACGGCCGCACGCGATCGTCCGGGCGTTCCGCGCGCGTCAGCGCGAACCGCCGCCTGCTCGGGCGCTTCATCGAGGCGGTCGCACGAGAGCCGGCGGTGCTGGTGGGCAATTCCATGGGCGGCTACCTGTCGCTCGCCGAGGCGGCCGCCGAGCCGGCGAAGGTCGCATCGCTGGTGCTCGTCGCCCCGGCCGTGCCGACCGCTCCCGGCGCTCTCTTCGACCGGCACGTCTTCGCGCTCTTCGCCGGCTTCGCGCTGCCGCTGGTCGGCGGCGCGCTGATCCGCTGGCGCAGGCGCGGTGGCCCCGAGCGGCTCGTGCGCGACATGCTGGCGCTCTGCTGCGTGGATGCGACGCGCATCGCCGGCGACGTGATCGACGCGCACGTCGAGCTCGCCCGCGAGCGGGCGACGTACGGCCCCGTAGTGGCGCGCGATTTCCTCGCCGCCCAGCGCTCGCTCATGGCGAGGCTGGTGCGCCGCCATCGGTTCTACTCGATGGTCGCGGGCATCCGCGCCCCCGCGCTCATCGTGCACGGCGAGCGCGACCGGCTGGTCCGGGTCGAGGCCGCCCGGGCGCTCGCGGCCTCGCGCCCCGACTGGCGGCTCGAGGTGCTGGACGGCATCGGCCACGTGCCGCAGCTGGAGGCCCCCGAGCGTTTCCTCGCGCTCGTCGAGCCCTGGGTGGCAGGGAGCGCGCCGGCGTGAGCGCCCCGGCGCGCGGGCTGCGACCGGGTTCTCGCCGGGGGCTCCGATCGTGACGCGGAACTCGCCGACCGATTGGCATTCGCTGGATTCCGAGGTCGAGGTGGTCGACTGCCGCCGAATCGCCGGGTCAGGCCCTTGGTCTCGACCGCGAGCGCTTCGTCGCCCACGCCGCCGGGCGACGGACGCGCGGAATCGGA
>Ga0153915_10000767_pt1 | contig 29584 bp, 22 predicted proteins | sample Opewatmetagenome_2_FD_107003 | JGI IMG/M metagenome (GOLD analysis project Ga0153915, IMG submission 107003) | Freshwater wetland microbial communities from Ohio, USA - Open water 3 Core 3 Depth 3 metaG | ecosystem: Environmental > Aquatic > Freshwater > Wetlands | place: USA: Ohio, Lake Erie...
CTTCTACCGTGACAGTCTTTGAAATAGCGTTCTGTGCAAAGACAGCATCCTGATCGCTGGGGCCCATGGTGAAACTTCCTGCGGGGATGAAAGCCATTTCAAAAGGTTCCGGTTCAAAGAAATTCTTTCTGCCGGCTACCCCTGTCAATTCTCCGGTATTAGAAGATTTACAGCCAAATAGCAAAAGTATTATCGAAGCTGAAAGGATTACCTTTTTCATAGTTTTCTAAAATTTATAGCAAGTAAGTTATCTTTTACAATCATAAAAATCGTATGCTTTTATATCTCATCGGGCTTTTGCCCAGGCTAAGATCGAAACAATAATTTACCATGAACTCGTGCGACCCGCTTGTGCTCTTTCTTACATCAGATAACGGGAAATCATAGGCATATCCAACCCTGATACCGTTAAACAACTCTATCCCCACTATTCCGATCACCGCATCACCGGGTCTGTAAGAAACGCCACCCCAAACCTTTTTATTGTATCTGAGCAAAGAAGTTGCAGAAAATTGTATCACTTTGCCATCGCTTAAAGCAAAAAGTGAAGGCAGCAGCTCAAAAGAAGGGTTTGGCAATTGGAGAATGTAACCACCGGTTATATAATAATGTCTGCTGATATACGACACACCCTTGGTGAACTTCACCCTGGGCTGGTTAATGTGCGAGACTGAAATACCGGCATAATACTTATCCGTGCGGTAATAGGCGCCCAGGCCTGCGTCAAACGTTACAACGCTTTCCTTGGTTTCCGGAATGAGAGGATCCCCTGAAGGAGGAGTGAATACATCTCCGGAAGGAATTTGCCAGTCAGGATCAAGAGTCATATTATATATGCCTGCATTTAATCCTATACCCAGCTTCCCCTTACCTATTTCCGCAATATATGTATATATAAGGGAGAGATTAATATCTTTGTCGAATCCGATATTATCGTTTTCGACAAACAGTCCCACTCCGCTGTTTATTTTAAAAGGTGAGACGGGCGCGCTTATATTAAATAGAGTTGTTGAAGGAGCGCCTTTGAATCCGATCCATTGCTGCCTGTTCATCGCGGTTGCGCATATCATTCCTGAGGTACCCGCATAACCCGGATTGTAGCTTAAAGTGTTGAACATGTAATTGCTTGTGAGTGGATCTTGCTGCGACAAGCATGGATAAGAAATCAACACTAAAATTACAAACGCTGTATATGATTTTTTCACTTCAGTATGGTGGAATTAGCCCAGTTATTGAACTCTAAAAGTAATAAAAAACTTAAAAGTAAAAATACAGACAAATTATTATTTAATACTAGTAAACATTCCGGTTCACCGGACTATTTTCAGTACTAACAAATAAACGTAAATACCCTGTATTTATTGGAACAATCAGGACTTTAATCTGTTCACCGCTTTGACCCATTTATCAGGCACCTCATTCCTGTTGGCCTTGAGATAATCATCGTGGGAACAGGCAACATAAATGTTACCTTCTTTCTCATCACTGAATTCAATCCACCATCGTTCAGTCAGATTGCTTTTAACGAAGATAAGATCGTCTTCGAGATCGGTAACCCTGACGTGATATTTTATAAAGCGTCCTGATCTGCTGTTGCTCAGTTCTGGAGTTTCATATTGTTTCTGTGAAAACCCTTCGAGGAAGAACCAGATGATCTGAGCTGCCAGTCCTGTGGTCTGGAACCGGATATCCAATCCCGGACATACATCAAAAAGGCCGAAGATCTTCAGATTATCTGAAATCCCGGCATATCTTGCCAGCAGGCAAATCTCCTCTCCGTAAAAACCATTTGGTGATGGTATTGCAGCTCCGGGTGCATCTGATTGTCTTACTGCTGAAATATCAAATATTGCTACATCCGAATCCCTGAAAAGTGGTTCCGTGAGATAGATAGCCTGTCTTACATCCCCGATTCTTACAAGATCAGAGTGACGCCTGGTAAAACGGTTAAGTACCTGCTGATCATTCAGGTAGGTCTGAAATCCAATATTGATAAAATGTCTGAATGTGCTTTTGTGATCGGCAATAATCCTGTTAAGGTAATTGAGCGAATCAGGATTTCCAGGCTCATTGTTGTAATCAATCCGGGGATCAACCGCAACAAGGGTATATTTGGTTTTCATCCGTGAAAAAGCCCTGTCGATTGCAGGAACCAGGGCACTGCTGCCGCCGATTATCAGGGGAAAAATTTTCTCCCTCAGGAGAATGCACAGTATATCTGTCAGACCCGCAAGAGTATCATTAAAAGAGCTCCCCTGTTTCATATTGCCCAGATCGATGATTTTTATCTTTCCTGGAATTTTTGCCAGATTGTAAAGCTGATCCCTGATTGCATCAGGAGCCTTTGATGTACCCGGGTCAGGAGAATTTCTTCCTTCAGGCACACCAAGTATAGCTACCTTGAATCCGCTTATATCATTTATCGGGCTGTTCTCGGTATGGATGCTGATATTATGAGGGAAGGCGGCGTTGCCGGTGAGATTCACAATTACAGGCCGGTCAATGCTTACAGGATCGAAATACTCATTAAGGTTGAACATGGGCTATTTTGAACTTTTCCTGGTTTTTTTGCTTTGTTCTATGATCCTGATACAATCCTCCTTTGTAAGCTTATCAGTTTCAGTTCCCTTCGGAATTCTGAAGTTTTCCTTCTCCTTAACAATGTATGGTCCGAATCGTCCGTTCAGTACCCTGATGTCTCCAAAATCTTTCAGGACTTTTTTCTTATCACTTTCACTCTTTTCCTTAACAATTTCAATGGCTCTTTCAAGCGTGACTGAATATGGATCGTCAATCCCTTTTTTCAGAGAATAGAATTTGTTTTTGTACTTAATATAAGGCCCGAATTTTCCTACACCAACAATCATTTCGTCTCCTTCATGCATTCCGACAGAACGTGGAAGACGGAAGAGATTCAAAGCTTCCTGCAGGTTGATAGTTTCGAGAAGCTGATTTTTGCCAAGACTTGCAAACCGCGGCTTAGTACCGTTCCCGGATTCACCAATCTGCGCAACAGGACCATAACGGCCCATTTTTACCGATACCTGTTCGCCCGTTTCTGGATGATTTCCAAGTATCCTGATCCCGGTTTTCCTGTCTTTCTTTTCCAGGGTATTTTCAACCATCTTATGAAAGGATGAATAAAACTTGTCAAGCATACCTGTCCATTTCAACCTGCCTTCAGCTATCTTATCAAACTGCTCCTCAACTTCGGCAGTGAAATTATAATCAACTATCTCGGAGAAATTCTCAATCAGAAAATCGTTCACGATCATCCCTATATCCTGCGGAAAAAGTTTCGACTTTTCCTTACCGGTTGATTCAATCCTGGAAGTTGTTGAAACTTTCCCTTTCGAGAGGGAAATTACTGTAATCGGACGTTTTTCTCCCGGCCTGTCTTCTTTTAAAACATAACCTCTGTTCTGGATTGTTGAAATTGTCGGGGCGTAGGTTGAAGGCCGACCGATCCCGAGTTCTTCCAGTTTTTTAACAAGGCTGGCTTCGGTATATCTGGGAGGAGGTGAAGTATATTTCTGTGTTGCCGAAATAGAATCATAATGAAGCAGCATATCCTTTTTGACTGCAGGAATGATGTATTTCTCGTCCTCATTGTTTTCAATATCAGTCGATTCTGCATAGACTTTAAGGAATCCATCAAATTTAATAACCTCACCAATTGCCTGGAATAATACCGGAGAATTGTTCATTCCTATTGAAATAGTAGTCCTTTCAACCTCAGCATCAGCCATTTGTGAAGCTATTGTTCTTTTCCAGATAAGTTCATATAGTTTCCTCTCATTTTGATTTCCAGTGATTGTAAGAGTATCAGGATAGGTGGGCCTGATCGCTTCATGAGCTTCCTGAGCTCCCTTTGATTTCGTCTTAAACTGCCGGGTCCTGGAATACTTTTCGCCGAATTCAGATAAAATTACTTCCCTCGATTTTGCCAGTGCGAGCTTGGAAAGATTGGTGGAGTCAGTCCTCATGTATGTGATCTTTCCTGCTTCATAAAGCTTCTGGGCAACAGCCATTGTCTGGGCAACCGAGAAGCCAAGCTTGCGGTAAGCTTCCTGTTGAAGAGTGGATGTTGTAAAAGGGGGAGCAGGTGATTTAGTCCCGGGCTTGATTGAAATGCCGGTGATCCTGAATTCAGCTGTACTGCAAAGCTCAAGGAACCTTAATGCGTCTTTTTCGCCGGGAAATCTTTTTGAAGCTTCAGCCCTGATAATGTTGTTTTCCGAATCTGAGGTGTCAATTTTAAACATCCCGTTTATTCGGAATGAAGATTCTGATTTAAATGTTATGATTTCCCTTTCCCTTTCAACAATCAGCCTGACTGCCACAGACTGAACCCTGCCGGCAGATAAAGCTGGCTGTACCTTTTTCCAGAGCACCGGTGAAATCTCATAGCCGACAAGCCTGTCAAGTACGCGGCGTGCCTGCTGGGAGTTTACCAGATTCATATCAACCTGCCGTGGATTGAGCACAGCGTTGCTGATGGCATCTTTGGTTATCTCATGGAAGACAATCCTTCTGGTAGTTGACAGATCGAGATTAAGGACGTTTATAAGGTGCCATGCAATTGCCTCTCCCTCGCGGTCTTCATCGGATGCGATCCATATATTTTTAGATTCAGCAGCAGCTTTTCGCAGATCTCCTGCAACTTTTATCTTTTCTTTAGGAATTTCATATTCCGGAGAAAAATCATTCTTAATATCAATGCCGAGATTTTTTTTTGCCAGATCCCGTATATGTCCGAAACTTGATATAACCCGGAAATCTTCTCCTAAAAATTTTTCTATCGTTTTTGCTTTTGCAGGCGACTCAACAATCACAAGATTTTCGATCATATCCGATGAAATTAACACATTTTCAAAAAACACGACAAAGTAAGTAATTTAGGTACCAAACTTCAAAATAAACCGTTAAGATTCTTTATAAATTACTATTTTTGGCCCAAACCCATGAAGGAAATGAAAGGTGATTCACCCTATAAAAAATACCTTATTGTGTTCTGGTCACTGTTCGCACTCCCGTTTGTAATAGTGATAATTCTTTTTATTCTTATTTCAAATGGAAAGCTTGGACCAATGCCCTCTTTCAGAGAACTTGAAAATCCTGAGTACAATCTGGCAGCCGAGGTTTATTCTGAAGACGGAGTGCTTCTCGGGAAGATAAGTATTGAGAACAGAACATGGACTGAGTACAGCGAATTATCGCCCTACCTTGTAAATGCCCTTATTGCCACTGAAGATATAAGATATTACCGGCATTCCGGAATTGACATCCGCGGACTTGGCAGGGCTTTTGTACGGACAATTGTTCTTGGGCAGAAGACAGGTGGCGGAAGCACAATTACACAGCAGCTTGCCAAGCAGCTTTATCCCAGGGATACGGCCAGAACTTCTGCAATTGTAAAGAGACTAAAACTAGGTGTTTCAAAATTCAAAGAATGGCAGACCGCTGCCAAACTGGAGAAAAGCTATACCAAGGAAGAGATCATCACAATGTATCTCAACAAGTTTGATTTCAGCTACAATGCGATCGGCATAAGGTCAGCAGCAAGGGTATATTTTAATACCACGCCGGATTCCCTCAATTTGCAGCAGGCAGCTGTCCTGATCGGGATGCTCAAAGCGTCGACCCGGTATAATCCCATGAGAAACTATGATCTGATGCTTCAGAGAAGAAACGTGGTCCTCTCGCAGATGGCAAAATACGGATATATTCACCCTCGTATTGCAGATTCGGTTAAGCAGCTGCCGATAGAACCATCTTTCAAACTTGAAGATCATAATACCGGTCCGGCGACCTATCTAAGGGAGTACCTGAGAAACACAATGAGGAGGACTGAACCTGACAGAAGCAAATATGTAAGGGAGTCCTCATATGAAGATGCACTTTGGGAATGGGAAAATAATCCGCTTTATGGGTGGTGCAATAAGAACAAAAAACCTGACGGATCAAACTACGATGTTTACAAAGATGGGCTGAAAATATATACAACTATTAATTCGCGGATGCAGCAATATGCCGAAGAAGCTGTTACAGAGCACCTTTCAAAGGAAGTTCAACCTGATTTTTACAAGCGTGCCAAGACTTTCAGGAATCCGCCCTATTCCAACGACCTTTCAAAAAAAGAGGTTGAAGAGCTGATAATGAGATCTGTAATGGAGAGCGACAGGTATTATATCATGAAAGAAAGAGACATTCCGGAGGATTCCATCATGCTTGCATTCAATACAAAGGTCCCCATGAGGGTCTTTTCCTGGAAAGGGGAGAGGGATACAATAATGACACCTTATGATTCTGTAAGATATTACAAATACTTTATCCGTTCGTCATTTCTTGTTGAAGATCCGCATAACGGGTACGTAAAAGCATATGTTGGCGGACCTGATTTCAGGTATTTCAAATGGGATGCTGTTACACAGCAAAGAAAGCAGGTTGGAAGCACAATTAAGCCTTTCCTTTATACTATCGCTATGCAGAACGGGTATTCTCCCTGCGATGAAGTTGAAAATATCCCCAGATCTTTTGATTTGCCGGGAGACTCTATCCCATGGGAACCAAGGAGTTCAGGGCCAAAAGAATATCATGGCAAAATGGTTACCCTTAAATGGGGACTGGCTCAGTCGGAGAATTATATTTCCGCCTGGCTGATGCAGCAGTTCAGGCCATCAGCGGTGACTGACCTAATGAAAAAAATGGGAGTAAGAAGCTTTATAGATCCTGTCCCTTCAATTTTCCTTGGCACTTCAGACATAAAGCTTGAAGAAATGGTGGGAGCATATGGCACATATGCAAACAGGGGAGTCTATACACGTCCCATGTATGTTACCAGGATTGAGGATAAGAACGGAAACGTCATTTCCAAATTCAATGCCAGAATTGAGGAAGTCCTGAGTGAAGAGCAAGCCTATCTTATGCTTGATCTTCTCCAGGGAGTTGTACTGATAGGATCAGGAAACAGGCTCAGGCGGGAACCTTATATGCTGTTGAATCAAATAGGAGGAAAAACGGGAACTACCCAGAACCATGCCAATGGATGGTTTATGGGTGTTACTCCGAATCTTATCGGCGGCGTCTGGAGCGGATGGGAAGATCAGGCAATCCACTTTGAGACCCTTACCGAAGGTCAGGGAGCCCAGATGGCCCTCCCGATATTTGCAATATTTCTAAGGAAGGTATATAACGATCCCCAGTTTGGGATTATGGAAGCTGACGAATTTGAACGGCCTTCGAATTTCAACATTGAACTTGATTGTGAAAAGGTTAAGAGGGAAAGATCAGGACGAGGGAATTATTTCAGGGAAAAATACTAATACGACACTTGGCACAAGGCGCACGACTCAAGGACTCTTCGAATTTTTCTTCCCTGCATCATGAGCAAGGAGCCCTGCGTCGTGAGCCCTGAGTCGTCGAACTAGCTGAAAAGCGAACGAACCAATGCTTCGACCTTGCCTACCTGGATCACTTCGATGTCGGTTCCCTTGTAAGACAGATTCCTGTGAAATTTTGAAAGATAAATCTTTCTGAAACCCATCTTTGAAGCTTCCCTAATGCGTTGTTCGATCCTGGATACAGGGCGGATTTCGCCTGAAAGGCCTACTTCACCCGAAAAACAGATATCCTTTCCTGTCGGGATATCAAGATTTGAAGAGAGCACTGAACTTATTATTGCGAGGTCAATTGCCGGATCTTCGACTTTTATTCCACCGGCTATATTCAGGAATACATCCTTTATTCCGAGCCGGAATCCGGCTCTTTTTTCAAGTACTGCAAGAAGCATATTGAGACGCCTTATATCAAATCCTGTGGAACTCCGCTGCGGTGTCCCATAAACAGCACTGCTGACAAGCGCCTGGGTTTCAATCAGAAATGGCCTGATCCCATCAACTGTTGCTGCAATTGATATACCGCTGAGCGGCTCATCATGTTGGTTTATGAACATCTCAGAAGGATTAGCCACTTCTCTCAGGCCGCTTTCCAGCATTTCAAAAATCCCAAGCTCAGAAGTTGATCCAAACCTGTTTTTAACTGATCTGAGAATCCGGTAGATGTAGTTGTTATCACCTTCAAAATAGAGGACAATATCAACAATATGCTCCAGCACCTTTGGGCCTGCAAGAGTTCCGTCCTTGGTTATATGTCCGATAAGGAATACAGGGATTCCAGTGATTTTTGAATACTTGAGAAGTTGTGCTGCACACTCTCTTACCTGTGTAACTGATCCTGCAGGGGACTCAAGAATTCCAGTCCTCATGGTCTGAATGGAATCGATAATTATTAATCCGGGCTTAATATTTTCAGCCTGAACAAGAATGTTTTCAAGCTCGGTTTCGCTGTAGACATAGCACAGCGGATTGGATTTCTTAAGCCTTTTTGCCCTCAGGCTGATCTGTTCTTCACTCTCTTCTCCGGAAACATAGAGAATGCTTTTCTCCTTAAGAGCAAGGGCAAGCTGGAGAGCCAAAGTCGATTTGCCGACTCCCGGTTCTCCACCCAGAAGTATTAATGATCCTGCAACCATCCCTCCTCCAAGTATCCTGTCGAGTTCAGGGATCCCGGTTTTCAGCCTGTTATGCTCATCTGAACTGATGTTATTAAGGAGTTCAGGCTTCCTTCTCTCCTGGTTTAGCATAAAAATGCCTTCACGCGGGGAGACCGGTGCTATGATCTCTTCGTGGTATGTATTCCATTCCTTGCATGATGGACACCTGCCGATCCATTTTGGCGATTCTGCACCGCAGTTCTGACAGATAAAGACAGTTTTGGTTTTTGCCATATAGTTTACACCACAGCCCCCCTGAAGGGAAGCTTTTATAAGTTGTTTTTATCAGTTTTTTTTGAAGGTTTTATCCCCCCTCTTCCCACTGAAAGGGTGTTAAGTTCTGGTTCTGATTTAATCCCCTTAAGTGGATTGGGGGTCCTGTAAATCAAAAAGAAAGAGATAGTGCCTATAATAATAATTAACAGCATCTGCGATTCGTGCGTAAGAAACGCATATATAAGCCCGTCCTCAATTTTTAGTCCACCTATAAAAGCAATCGCCCTGGAAATAAAATAGTGATATGCACCGAGGCCGCTCTGAACCGGTGCCGACATTGCCAGCCCACCAACTACAAGAAGGAAAATACCATCCCCTAAACCAATATTTGATGTAGATTCAATGGCAAATACCACCACCCAGGTCATAAGTACATAATTTATCCAGATAAATACCGTATGAAAAACAAACTCCCATTTTCTTTCGAGAGATGTAATTGTTTTCATGCCATTTATTACTCCTTTTATAATATCGAGTATTTTAGCAATTATCCTGATCTTGCGGAGTTTTTTCCTGTACTTTATTGAAAGGAAAATAATCAGGGAGAAACTCACAATGACTATTAACCAGATTATCCATGTGAATCCGAAAACGGAAAAAACCTTTTGCCGGAATGGTATAAATAAGCTTTCTTTCAGGAATTCATTTATCTCTTTTCCTCGGACGATGATCAGGATAATCATTATAAAAAGCAGTGTAATGAGATCAATTGCACGTTCTACCACCACTGTCCCGATAAGCTGGTCAACCGGAACCTTTTCTTTTTTCCCTAGGGCTACGCAACGGGTTATTTCCCCGATTCTTGGCAAAGCAAGATTCGCCAGATATCCTGCCATCAGGGAATAAAATGTGTTTAAAAGGGAAGGCTTAAAACCAAGCGGATGAATAAGGAGCACCCACCGGCGGGCTCTGCTTACGTATGCAAGAAACGCAAATAATAAGGAAAGGAAAACCCAACTGTAATCAGCCGCCCTTAAACCCTCAATCAGTTTTTGAAATTCAACATTCCGGAATGCAAGCCAGAGGAGAAAAACTCCAACAACGAAAAAAGCGAGAAATCTCAGGAATTGAATAAAGACTTTTCTCAATTCAGATCAGTTTATTTGTTTTGGTATCCGGAAAGATTATTGTCGGTTTAAATGAACGTGCCTCCTTAAAATCAACTGATGCATATGACATTATTAAAACAACATCACCTACAATTACCTTTCTGGCTGCCGGCCCATTCATGCAAATTTCGCCTGAACCTCTTTTCCCTTTGATCACATATGTTTCGAGACGCTCACCATTGCTCATATTTAAAACCTGCACCTTTTCATTTTCAATTAAATTCGATGCATCCATGAGGTCCTCATCAATTGAAATACTCCCAACATAATGCAGATTTGCCCCCGTGATTGTGACCTTATGGATCTTGGATTTTAGTACCTCTATAAGCATGTTACCTGAGTGAAATTAATTAACCCGCAAATTTAAGTATCCTTTTGATTGATCACAACGGAATTTCGATATTATCTATAAGCCTTATTTTCCCTGCCTTAACGGCAATACACCCGAAATACCTCCCGCCTTTTTTCATTTGCACCTTTGTCGTAACGGTTTTAAGCTCTTTTTCATCCACGATGCTGAAATACTCAACACTGAATCCTTCAAGGTTTTCAACGGTCCTTCTGACATAATCAGTCATTTCAGGGATATCGTGATCCTTTATCATAACGGAAGCACCGGAAATTGCTTTATAAATAATATTTGCTTTCTTTCTAATCTCAGGATCAAGAAGAGTGTTTCTGCTGCTCATTGCGAGGCCGTTGCTCTCACGGATAATCGGACAACCAATGATCTTAACAGGATTCCGCATTTGTCTTACAAGTTCCTTTATAACCGCAAGCTGCTGAAAATCTTTCTGACCGAAAAAAGCAACATCAGGTTTAACAATCTCAAAAAGCTTTGAAACCACCTGTGCAACTCCGTTGAAATGACCGGGCCTGTGCAATGCTTCCATCACTTTGTCAAGGTTCCCGAAATGAAATTCCCTTTTATCCTCAACGTGATACATTTCTTTATCGTCGGGGGTAAATATCAGGTCATGTTTCCTGAGAACTTTCCTGAGAATTGCCAGGTCCTTTTTTAAAGTCCTGGGGTAATTCTTCAGGTCGTTTTTATCATTGAACTGAGCAGGATTTACATAAATACTAACAACTGTCAGAGGACATGATGACACCGCATTTTGTACAAGTGAGAGATGACCTTTATGAAGTGCTCCCATTGTCGGCACAAGACCCACAGGCGACAGACCTGTCTTTTTCAGACTTTCCTGTAATTCGCGGATGGTGCTGACTACTTTCATTTTTAGGAAAATAAAAGAAAGCCTAAATTAGTAAATATATTAATCTCTGTCCGGGTAAACAAACAGGCTTTTAACCACCTGTTCCCATATAAATGTATTGATAATTTTGTCATTTTTTATTATTATCTTTGCAGCTTGTTACGGAATGTGATATCCAGGCAGGTAAATGGAAAGCAAGAAGGTATTATTCATTTCACAAGAGATCACTCCATATTTAGGTGAAACGAAGTTATCAAAGATTGGAAGATATCTCCCGCAGGGTATTCAGGAAAGAGGCAAGGAGATACGTACTTTTATGCCAAGGTATGGAAGCATCAATGAAAGAAGAAACCAGCTTCATGAAGTGATAAGGCTTTCAGGAATGAACCTTATTATTGACGATACCGATCATCCTCTCATCATAAAAGTCGCCTCGATCCAGTCTGCACGCATGCAGGTCTACTTTATTGATAATGACGATTATTTCCAAAGAAAACATACAGTGACCGACTCCTCGGGTAAAGAGTTTGAGGACAATGACGAACGGGCACTTTTTTTTGCCAGGGGCGTAATTGAAACCGTAAAAAAACTCAGATGGGCTCCTGACATTGTTCACTGTCATGGCTGGATGGCATCACTTGTCCCAGTATATTTAAGAAGCATTTATAATGACGATCCGCTTTTTCACGATTATAAAATTGTCTATTCTGTTTACAATAACGAGTTTAAAGCGCCTTTCAGACCTACGTTTGCCGATAAACTGAGATTTGACGGGATTGACGGGGAAAGCCTGAAACTTGTCAAAAAGCCCGATTTCCTGAATGTTTCCAAACTCGCAATCAAATATTCAGATGCAATCATAATCGGAAGTGAAGAAATTAATGAAGAATTGTCGAAATACATAAGCACCCTTAATAAACCGGTCCTGACATTTCAGGATGAAACGCAATATATTGATGCGTATAATGATTTCTATGACAAAATTCTTTCCTGAAATCTGACTTTCAGGAATGCCGCAATATTTAAATCCGCTTCTCCGTTGTTTTATTTATTTTAGATCAAATTAGTTATCTCATTTACTTAAAATTATCCTTATGTGTGGAATAGTTGGTTACATCGGTTTCAGACCTGGTCGGGAAGTCATAATTAATGGGCTGAAACGGCTGGAATACCGTGGTTATGATTCTGCAGGCCTCGCTATTATAAACGGGGAAACAAGGATATTCAAGTGTAAAGGCAGGGTAAGTGATCTGGAGGAAATGGTAAACAAGACCGATTTTAACGGAACCGCCGGGATGGGGCATACAAGGTGGGCTACACATGGAGAGCCCAATGAATTGAATGCACATCCCCAAATCTCATATAAAGGGAATTTTATTGTAGTTCATAACGGTATTATTGAGAATTATGCCCTGATAAAAAAGCATCTTCAGTCCAGGGGCATTCAGTTTAACAGCCAGACTGACACTGAAGTACTTGCCAATCTAATCGAACATTTGTATCTCGAGGGTGACCTTACTGCCGAACAGGCTATTACCCTGGCTCTTAACAGGGTTGAGGGAGCCTACGGACTCGTAATAATTTGTACAAAGGAACCTGACAAGCTTTTTGCTGCCAAAAAAGGGAGTCCCCTGGTAATAGGCGTCGGCGAAGGCGAAAATTTTATTGCTTCGGATGCCACTCCAATTGTTGAATACACTCAAAGGGTGATCTATCTGAAAGATGATGATATTGCAATCATAAAAAAAGATGAACTTGTTCTGAAAACTATCCGTCCGAAGAATATAGAACCTGAAGTAAAGGAAGTGGACCTGAAGATAGGTGAGATTGACAAGGAAGGATTCGCTCATTTTATGCTGAAGGAAATATTTGAACAGCCAAGAGCTATTCATGATACTTTCAGGGGAAGGGTTTTGCCCGATCATACTCGGATAATGCTTGGAGGCCTTCATGATGTCCTTGAAACTATCTCCCAGTCGGAAAAAATCATTATTGTGGCTTGTGGTACCTCCTGGCACGCAGGATTGCTCGGAGAATATATATTTGAAGAATATACAAGGATACCCGTTGAGGTGGAATATGCTTCTGAATTCCGGTACAGGAATCCGATAATAAAAAAAGGGGATATAGTCATAGCCATCAGTCAGAGCGGCGAAACCGCGGATACTCTTGCAGCAGTAAAGCTGGCAAAGGAACGCGGAGCTAAGGTTCTTGGCATTTGCAATGTTGTCGGCTCGAGTATTCCCCGTGAAACCGACGCCGGTGTTTATACTCATGCCGGACCTGAAATAGGGGTTGCATCAACAAAAGCTTTTACAACCCAGGTCACTGTACTTGCAATGATGGCGTTTGAAATTGGTTTTTTAAAGGGCGTTATATCTCCCGATACGTATAAAAAACTGGTTGAGGAACTGGTTTCAATACCTGCAAAAATAGAAAAAGCCCTTAAGGTCAACGACCAGGCTCTTGACCTGGCTAAAAAATACCAGGAGACAAGAAATGCTCTTTATTTGGGAAGGGGATATCTGTTTCCGGTTGCTCTTGAGGGAGCTCTGAAGCTGAAGGAGATCTCCTACATTCATGCGGAGGGTTACCCGGCAGCTGAGATGAAGCATGGTCCTATTGCGCTTATCGATGAAAACATGCCGGTTGTAGTGGTCGCCACAAAAGACGATACCTACGAAAAAATAATAAGCAACATTCAGGAGATCAAAGCCAGGAAAGGCAATGTGATTGCCATAGTTACTGAAGGAGATGAATTGATCAGGAAAATGGCTGACTATGTGCTTGAGGTTCCGGAAACACTACCGGCATTCTCGGGAATCCTGGCTGTAATTCCGCTTCAGCTTCTGTCATACCATATTGCCGTTCTGAGAGGATGTAATGTTGATCAGCCAAGGAACCTGGCCAAATCAGTAACCGTCGAATAAAACCTGTAAACCATTTAATATGGATTCAAATACCAAATTCAGAAAACTTATCGGATCAGAAATTGAAAAATTGACTTCCAATGGGTGCCTCTGTGAGGACTGGAACAGGATCGAAGTCCTTGATGGATTTGATCCAGAGAGATGCATTAATGTGACTTTCTCAGGAGAAATCAAGCTTGGCATTTTCAGTAAGCTGCATACAGACAAGTCGGGGGTGAGCACCAGGTGTGGCATTTATAATGCACATATTCATAATTGCACTGTTGGTTCCAATACCCTGATAAGCAACATCGGAGATTATATTGCGAATTACCGGATAGATGAAGAAGTGGTAATTAAAAACTGCGGAAAGATCCATTGCGAAGGCATTTCAACCTTCGGAAACGGAACTGAAGTGGCCGTTTTGAACGAAACGGGAGGAAGAGCAGTGAAGATATGGGATCAGCTATCAGCCCACCAGGCTTACATTATAGCTCTTTACCGGCACCGGATAAAGGCAATCAAAAAGATCGAGCAAATGGTAACCGACTATTCAAAATCGGTAAGTTCCGGTACAGGAACCATCGGAAAAGGATCAAAGATCTGCAGATGCCGCTATATAAGGAATGTGAAGGTAGGATCATGCACCCACATTGAAGGAGCCATAAGCCTTAGTGAGGGCACCATAAACTGCTGCAGGGAGGATCCGGTATTTATAGGTCCCGGAGTAATCATGGAACATTTTATAGTGTGCTCCGGATCGACTGTATCCGAATCGACTCTTATAGACAAATGCTTTATTGGCCAGGGTTGCATTCTTTCAAAACACTACTCTGCAGAAAATTCATTATTCTTTGCCAACTGCGGAGGGTATCACGGAGAAGCATGTTCAATCTTCGCCGGTCCCTATACCGTCACACATCATAAATCGACCCTGCTGATTGCCGGGATATTTTCATTTATGAATGCCGGAAGCGGATCGAACCAGAGCAACCATATGTATAAGCTTGGTCCGATACACCAGGGCATTATGGAACGTGGCTCCAAAACCACAAGCGACTCGTATGTCCTGTGGCCTGCAAGGATAGGGCCTTATACGCTGGTAATGGGACGTCACTACAAAAACATGGATACCTCTTCTCTCCCGTTTTCATACCTGATTGAAAGCAACGATGAAAGTATCCTTGTTCCGGGAATAAACCTCAGGAGCGTCGGAACAATAAGAGATGCCCAGAAGTGGCCATCCCGTGATATAAGGAAGGATCCCGTCAAACTAGACCAGGTAAACTTTAATCTCCTCAGCCCTTATACAATCCGTAAAATGTTCGAAGGCAGGAACCTTCTGAAAAGACTCAAATCCGTATCGGGAACAGTCTCTGCATCTTATACATATAATAACATGCTCATTAAAGGCCCCTCGCTTGACAGAGGTATTGATCTTTACCAGACGGGGATCAATAAGTTCCTGGGCAACTCCCTCATAAAGAGGCTTGAAAATATCAATTTCAAGACCAACAAAGAATTGCAGAAACGGCTTACTCCTGATCAGTCAATTGGCAAAGGAGAATGGGTGGATCTTGCCGGATTGATTGCCCCAAAACAGGTTGTCAGCAAACTCCTTGATGACATTGAATCGGATAAGATAAATTCAATTGAAGAGGTCCAGGAAACATTCAGGCAGATGCATAATTCCTACTATGATTGGGAATGGACGTGGGCATGGGAGAGAATAGAGGAGGAAGAAGGCAAGACTGTTAATGATTTCACAGCTGGCGATATCATCAGTTTGGTGGAAAGATGGAAAAAAAGCGTCATTGATCTGGATAAGATGTTGTATGAAGATGCGAGGAAAGAATTCACCCTTTCCTCAATGACCGGATTCGGGATTGATGGCGGTGAAGAAATTAAAAAGCTGGATTTTGAACAGGTCAGGGGAGATTTTAATTCCAACAAGGTCGTTGCAGCAATTCAGGAACATATCAAACAGAAAAGCGTACTTGGGGATGAACTGATTGCGCGTATGGCCAGGATAAGCAACTGAGTGCTTTTATCTTCCCGAATACATCTTATCGTAGTATTTTTCGTAATCCCCTGAAATCACCTCTTCAAGCCACCTGGTATTAGTAAGATACCAGTCGATGGTCTTTTCAAGTCCTGCTGCAAAATCAGGAATTGGTGACCACCCGAGTTCACGTTGAAGCTTTGTAGAATCAATTGCATAACGCAGATCATGCCCCGGTCTGTCCTTCACATAGGTGATCAGTTTTTCGGAAGCACCATCAGTCCGGCCAAGCTTCTTATCCATTATTTTACATAGAAGCCTGATAAGGTCGATATTTTTCCATTCATTGTTGCCACCAATATTGTATGTTTCTCCTTGTTTTCCCTTGTGGAAAATCAGGTCAATTGCAGAAGCATGATCTTCTACATACAGCCAGTCGCGGATGTTTTCTCCCTTCCCGTATACGGGAACCGGCTTGTCGTTTTTTATGTTGTTAATTGCCAGAGGAATAAGCTTTTCGGGGAACTGATTAGGACCGTAATTATTTGAGCAGTTTGAAATTACATATGGGATTTCAAATGTATGACCAAAAGCTCTCACCATATGATCGGAACTTGCTTTTGAAGCAGAATAGGGACTTTTTGGATCATAAGCTGTTTTTTCGGTAAACATACCTTCTTTTCCCAGTGAGCCATAAACTTCATCAGTCGAAATATGATAGAATAATTTCCCTTCCGTAATGTTTTTCCAATTATTATAAGCGGCGCTAAGCAGATTTACAGTGCCTATAATGTTAGTATGCACAAAATCGTCCGGAGCCGTAATTGACCTGTCAACATGCGATTCAGCTGCCAGATGTATAACACCGTCAAATCCATACTTTTGAAAGAGAGCTGCAACAGTCTGCTTGTCAGTTATATCTATTTTTTCAAAGATGTAATTCCCTTTTGTCTCAATATCGGTCAGATTCTCAAGATTTCCCGCATAAGTAAGTTTATCAGCGTTAATTATCCTGTATTGCGGATACCTGTTCACAAAGCGCCTTACCACATGTGAACCAATGAATCCCGCACCTCCGGTTATAAGAATTACTTTTTCTTCTTTCATTTAGTTTTGTTTTTTCTAAAATATTTTTCCCATTCCCAGGCGCTTTTCATTGCATCATCGAGGGAGCTTACCGTTTTCCATCCGAGCTCTTTATTCGCCAGGGACGGGTCAGCCCAAATCTTTTCAATGTCTCCTGCCCGGCGTCCTGTTATTCTATATTTCAATTTAATGCCTGTTACATGTTCAAATGAGGCTATTGCTTCCAGGACCGAAACTCCCTGTCCGGTTCCCAGGTTAAAAACTTCAAAATTGGATTTGTTATTATTTTCAATGAGCCTTTTTATTGCTGTAACATGGGCTCTTGCCAGATCAACCACATGAAGGTAATCCCTTATACATGAACCATCCGGAGTATTATAGTCATTTCCGAAAACTTTCAGTTCTTCTCTCAACCCGTAGGCAGTCTGGGTTATAAATGGGACAAGATTTTCGGGAACACCTCTTGGAAGCTCACCGATAAGGGCCGAAGGATGGGCTCCTATGGGATTAAAATATCTCAACGAAATAGCTTTTAATTTCTTGTTTGCCGCCATAGTGTCTCTTATAATTTCTTCTCCGATCCGTTTTGTATTTCCGTATGGCGACATGGCAGGCTGAATTGGCGAATCCTCGGAAACCGGCAATTTATCTGGCTGTCCGTAAACAGTACAGGATGAAGAGAAGACAAAACCAGGAATCCCATGGGTTTTCATGGCATCAAGCAGGTTGATCAGCGACAGAAGGTTATTTCTGTAATATTCAATTGGTTTATAAACTGATTCACCTACTGCCTTGTATGCTGCGAAATGGATTATGCCTGTAATATTCTTATATGTTCTGAAGAATGATTCCAGTTTTTCGATGTCACATATATCAAAAACCTGAAGTTCAGGCCTGGTGCCCGTAATCTGATAAATATTATCAACTACTTCAGCCTCAGAATTGTACAAATTATCAATAATTACTACCTCAAAGCCATTTTCAATAAGCTCAACAGTTGTATGAGAGCCGATATATCCGGTTCCACCGGTTACAAGTATTTTCTTTTTCATCAGAGACTCCAGTTCGAATGTATTATAATTTCTTTCAGAGGTTATTACAAAATACTTTATTGTTTGGCTTTCAGCATGGGATGGTAATCCCCAACAAGACCAACCGGATTTGAATTCCTGATAGTGAAAGCGGTTATAACTGATTGCCGTGCATCGCTGAGCCCAAATCCATTTCCACCAAGAATCTCCCTGTACGACTCTGTATGAAGATCACCGAATCCTTCACTGAATTCTATTTCCTCTCCTTCGATTACAACTGATCTGAATGTTCTTTTCCCTGATTCCTTTACCGGCACCGGCAGGTCGTTGTAATCAATGCTAAGTAACCATCTCACCCGCGCTTTTTCAAGTTCAAGGTATCCTGCAGCTTTGTTTGGCTGTGAAAGATGCACTATGCTTTTTGTGGCGTCACCGAATAGCCAGGTAAGCATATCGAAGAAATGAATGCCGATGTTGGTAGCCACCCCTCCCGATTTTTGCAAGTCTCCTTTCCATGAAATATAATACCAGTTGCCGCGACTGGTAATATATGAAAGGTCTATATCGTATATTTTGTCTTTCGGACCGTTTTTTATCTTGTCCCTGAGTTCAATGATCCTGGGGTGAAGACGCAGTTGCAGAATTGTATAAATTTTTCGTCCGGTTTCATTCTCAATCTCCTGAAGTGCATCAACATTCCATGGATTAAGCACAATGGGTTTTTCACAAATAGCTTCTGCCTGATGACGAAGCGCGAACCGGATATGGGAGTCGTGAAGATAGTTAGGTGAACAGATACTTACATAGTCAATTTTTGTTCCTGTTCTTTTAAGCTTGTCAAAGTGCCTGTCAAATCGTTCAAACTCGACAAAAAAATCACTTTGCGGGAAATATCCGTCAAGAAGGCCGACACTGTCAAATCTGTCGAGGCTCGCAAGGAGATTGTTGCCGGTGTCCTTTATCGCCCTGAGATGGCGAACAGCAATATAGCCTGCAACACCAATCAGACCAAAATTTTTAGGAGTTACTTCCACCATCATATTAAATAAAAGAGATTAAATACTAATGATTTATTTTTTTTACAGTCCCATCCTGAATTCTGTATTTCTCCCCGCTCTCCGGGCACACTGCAATACCGTTTTCATCAAATTTCAGCTTATGACCGTATTCGCTCATCCACCCGGTTTGCCTGGCAGGATTTCCGACAACCAGGGCATAAGGCTTAACATCTTTTGTAACAACAGCTCCGGCACCGATAAATGAAAACCTGCCAATAGTGTTTCCGCAGATAATAGTGGAATTTGCTCCAATTGATGCTCCTTTCTCCACAAGCGTTGATACATAACTGTCCTTTCTTACAATGGCACTTCTAGGATTTATTATATTTGTGAAAACCACCGACGGACCCAGAAACACATCATCCTCACAGATAACACCTGTATAAATCGATACGTTGTTCTGAACCTTTACATTCTTTCCAAGCTTTACGCCAGGAGATACTACCACATTCTGGCCAATATTGCAGTTTTCACCTACCTCGGAACCAGTCATGATATGACTGAAGTGCCATATTTTTGTTCCTCTCCCGATTTTACATCCCTTGTCAATTACAGCAGTTTCGTGGGCGAAATATTCTCTTTCCATTATTAATTCCGTTTAAAAAAATCCAGTATGCTTCCGGTGATATATTCCAGCTGGTCAGAGTCCATTTCAGTATGCATCGGCAAAGAAAGAACTTCTTTGCATAATGTATTTGTAACAGGAAAATCCTGTTCGCTATAGCCCAGATACCTGTATGCTTCCTGTAAATGAAGAGGTCCCGGATAATAGATCATGGAGGGAATTTTTTTCCCTTCAAGATGCTTCTTCAGCTCATCTCTCTTTCCATCCAGGATCCTTATTGTATACTGATGAAAAATATGGGACGAGTATTTTTCCCTTTCAGGGACAATAATTTTGTCACATCCTGCAAAAGCTTTATCATAGTAATCAGCCACTACTCTCCTGGAGTTATTATACCTGTCGAGATGTTTCAGCTTGACCCTTAATATTGCCGCCTGCAGGGTGTCGAGCCTTGAATTGACCCCAATGTCACCATAATGATAACGGATCTTCATGCCATGATTGGCAATACTTCTGATCTTCCTGCCCAGTTCATCATCGTTGGTATAGACTGCACCTCCATCTCCGAAGCAGGCAAGATTCTTGGATGGGAAAAATGAAGTGGTTCCGGCATTTCCGATTGTTCCGGCTTTCATGACCTTTCCCCCGGGGAAAAAATAATCAGTACCTGTTGCCTGGGCAGCATCTTCGATAACAAAAAGATTATGTCCAGATGCCAGTTTCATTATGCTCTCCATATCAGCACATTGTCCGAAAAGATGAACAGGAACAATGGCTTTTGTCCGCTGAGTGATAGCCTTTTCGATATTTTGTACTGATATATTATAATTTCCGGGTTCAGGATCGACAATTACGGGCTTCAGTCCAAGGAGTGCAACAACCTCAATAGTTGCCACGAAAGTGAAATTCGTGGTAATTACCTCATCCCCGGGTTTCAGACCAAGCGACATGAACGTGATCTGCAGGGCGTCAGTTCCGTTTGCACAGGATATTACATGCTTTACTCCCAGGTAATTCTGAAGCTCTTCTTCAAATAATTTAACCTCCGGCCCTCTGATAAATGCTGTTGAATTTATTACCGAAAAAATTGCGTCGTCAATTTCAGACCTGACGTTTTCATATTGAGCTTTCAGGTCAACCATTTGGATCTCCCTCATGTGAGAAGATTATATTAAAGCCACTAAGATAATACTTTTTTTAAGGCTTAAATTCATGTAACAATCATGAACTCATCCGCTTTAAAACACTCCGTTTTTTAAACAACAAGCTGTTAGCAAAATGTTCATAGCATCGACGCTTATTTCTAGGTCAGACACTTGGAATAGTCTTACTTTGTCATATACGAATCGAAATTTTTTTTGGACGTAAAAGCTTTCATAAGGGAATTGTTGTTCGGACACGATTGCGTCATTATTCCGGGCTTTGGTGGATTTATCGGAAATTTTTTTCCTGCCAGCATCGATAAAAATACCAGGACGTTTAATCCTCCGGCAAGGAAAATATCCTTTAACAGGAACCTGAACTATAATGACGGACTTCTTATAAGCAAAATATCGCAGGTAGCCGGAATAAATTATGGCGATGCCCGGCATGTAGTCGAGGAATTTGCGAGAGACTTAAACAACAGGCTGGCAAGAGGCGAAATAGTGGTGTTTGATCACCTCGGAACATTTATTAACAATAAAGAAAACAATGCCCAGTTCGAACCGGAATCAAATATTAATTATTACCTCGATTCATTCGGTCTTGAGTCATTCCAATGCATGCCATTAAAAGAATATGATGTCAGAAAGCGTGTAGTCAGGCATGCTGATTTTGAACCGGCCCGACATTCTTCAACCAGAAAAAACCTGTGGAGGGCTGCAATAGTGATTCCCATACTGGCGCTTCTGGTAGCGATCCCCCTGAAAACGGATCTGTTTAAGATGAAAGTGGAGTCGTCTGCACTAAATCCTCTGGTAACGGCAGAATTTGAAAATAACAGGAAAGCTGTTGATGAAGCTGCCGTCAGAATACCCGACAGCAGTTTCGCGGCAAAACCTACGGAAACGGTTCAGAATAAACCTGTAACAGATGAAACTCCGGAACCGGTTCCGGTTGAACCAGTATCAGCTGGGCCCCCAACAGATCATTATTATTGTGTTATCACCGGCAGCTTCAAATCGGAAGAAAATGCAATATCGCACGTCAATAAGCTTAGAGCAAAAGGTTTTAATCCTGAGATAAATCAGGCCACAAATGGATTTTTCAGGGTCACCGCAATCAGATGCCGTAACATGGAAACCGCACTTTCAAAGAAAGACAGCATAGCAGGCAAATTTCCGGGAACCTGGATCTCCAGGCGTTAGACTATTTTACAGGGCTCCCGTTGCTGACTTTTTCCTCCGGTGAGACTATTACCAACTTTCCGTCCTTGTCCTCAGCCATCAGAATCATTCCCTTTGACTCAATTCCTCTGATTTTCCGCGGCTCCAGATTGGCTACAATGGAAATCTGTTTGCCGATCATAGATTCTGGTTCGAAATACTCCGCAATACCTGAAACAATCGTGCGGATATCAAGACCGGTATCAATTTTCAGCTTCAGAAGCTTAGTAGTTTTTGGAACCTTTTCTGCCTCAAGGACAGTAGCCGTCCTGATATCAACTTTTGTAAAATCATCAAAAGTGACAGGATCTTTTGAGGCCATGACCTTTGAAGAATCGGACTCGTTGGACTTTTTCGTCAGTTGAAGCTTGTTTTTTTGCTTTTCGATTTCACTATCCTCGATTTTTTCGAACAAAAGGCTGGGTTTATTTATCTGGTGTCCAGGCTTCAATAAATCAACCCTGCCAGCGTAATCCCATTTCAACAATTTCAGATTCATCATTTTTCTGAGCTTGTCCATTGAGAAGGGAAGGAAAGGTTCAAGTATAATCGAAAGGTTTGCTGTGATCTGGAGCGAGATACTCATAATTGTCTTTACTCTTTCCGGATTCTTTTTGATGACTTTCCACGGTTCTGCATCAGCAAGATACTTGTTGCCAAGCCGGGCCAGGTTCATTGCTTCTTTCAGGGCTTCGCGAAACCTGAATGTTTCTATGCTGGCTTCAACGTTCTCCTTTATTGCCTTAATTTGTGACAGAACGGAATTGTCATTTTCATCGGTTACAGCTCTTTCCGGAACTTTCCCGCTATAGTAGTTATTCGTTAGGACAAGTGTCCTGTTGACAAAATTGCCAAGAATGGCGACAAGTTCATTGTTGTTTCGTGCCTGAAAATCCTTCCAGGTAAAATCGTTGTCTTTTGTTTCAGGAGCATTTGAGCATAGTGTGTATCTCAGTACATCTTGTTTGCCGGGAAAATCTTCAAGATATTCATGAAGCCAGACTGCCCAGTTCCGTGAAGTTGAAATCTTCTCATTTTCAAGATTCAGGAACTCATTCGCCGGAACATTATCGGGAAGGATAAATGATCCTTCAGCCTTAAGCATTACCGGGAAAATAATGCAATGGAACACTATATTATCCTTTCCGATAAAATGGACCATTTTTGTTTCGGGATCTTTCCAGTACTTTTCCCATTCAGGTGTAAGCTCTTTAGTTGCGGAGATATATCCTATGGGTGCGTCAAACCAGACATAGAGCACTTTACCTTTTGCACCCTCGACAGGAACCGGAACACCCCAATCCAGATCGCGGCTGACGGCCCTTGGCTGCAACCCCTGGTCGATCCATGATTTGCATTGTCCGTAAACATTTGGTTTCCATTCCCTGTGTTCTTCAAGGATCCATTCTTTCAGCCATCCCGCATACTTATCGAGCGGAAGATACCAGTGCATCGTTTCGCGTAAAACTGGCTTGCTTCCGCTTATTGTGGAATGGGGATTAATCAGATCATTTGGACTGAGAGAAGTGCCGCATTTTTCGCACTGGTCACCATAAGCGTTCTCGTTGCCGCAGTGAGGGCATGTGCCCATGATGTACCTGTCGGCCAGGAAACAGCCCGCTTCCTCATCATAATATTGTTCCGAAGTTTGTTCGGTGAACTCACCCTTGTTATACAATTTGAGGAAGAATTCGGATGCAGTTTCGTAATGCACTTTATTTGAAGTGCGGGAATAAATATCAAATGCGATTCCGAAATCTTCAAAAGCTTTTTTATTGAGGGAATGGTATCTGTCAACTACTTGCTGCGGCGAGATGCCTTCATTGCGTGCCTTTAACGTGATAGGTACTCCATGCTCGTCCGAACCACAGATTGAAATCACATCCCTTCCTTTCATCCGGAGGTATCTTGTATAAATATCTGAAGGAACATATACTCCCGCCAGGTGACCGATATGCAAAGGCCCATTAGCATATGGAAGAGCCGAGGTGACCAGATATCTTTTAAATTTCTTCATGAAACTGCAATAATGAACAATCTTTTATTTTCAAAGCTTCAAATATAATGTTTATTCGATGAGTTGGATGAGTTGGCAATAAGGATTATTTTTACATAACATATTGAAAAGATGCCTGTAAGAAAGATTATACCTCCTTATCTGAAGGAAGGTGATGAAGTCGGAATAATCTCTCCTTCGTGGACGATCGATGAGGATAAAATCAATGCTTCTGTTATATTCCTTGAATCCTGGGGTTTAAAAGTCAGGTTAGGGAAGAATACTCTGAAACGGGCGGGTCCTTTTGCCGGCACTGACAAAGAACGTCTGTATGATCTTCAAAAAATGACCGATGACCGCAATATTAAGGCCGTCTTGTGTTCGAGGGGAGGTTATGGATTATTAAAGATCATCAGCCTTGCTGATTTTTCTGCTCTTCGCAGATTTCCCAAATGGTATGTGGGATTCAGTGATATAACGGTATTACATATCTGGCTGAGTGAAGTTTGTAACATGGTTTCGATTCACGGGGATATGCCGCTAAACTATACCGATAAAGACAAATCAGAAGAAACCTTTAAAACCCTGCGTAATGCACTTTTTGGTGATTACCAGCCTCTCGCATGGAGCGGAACTTTTATCAGGTCAGCTGAAATTTCAGGTGAAATAACCGGCGGTAATCTGTCTTTAATATATAGCCTTATGGGGACAAGGGCAGAGCCAAAAACTAAGGGACGGATTCTTCTTTTAGAGGAAACAGGAGAGTACTTTTACCATCTTGACAGGATGATGACCTCCCTGAAGCTTGCGGGAAAGCTGAAAGGACTCGCAGCCCTTGTAGTCGGCGGACTGACAAAGATGGAAGACACTAAAATTCCCTGGGGAAAGAGTGGTGAGACAACCATTGCGGAAATTGTGGCTGATTATAAATATCCGATCTTGTTTGGTTTTCCAGCCGGTCATATTAATGATAACCGTGCTTTCTTTATCGGCCGGCAAGCCAGGATAGCTGTGGATGAACAAAAGGCTGTTCTTACATTCGCCTGAAAATCAGAATGCTGAAATAAGAAGATCAAGATCTTTTGAAATTGCTCCAAATTTCTGGCCCAGGGTTTCATTTGTAAGGATCCCGTTGAAAAGGTATACGCCATTCCGGAGGCCACGGTCATTTTTAAGCAACTGGGTTATTCCTCCTGCTTCTGCAATGTTCTGAATAAGAGGATTGAAAATATTGCTGAGTGCGATTGATGCCGTACGGGCTACCCTCGATGGCAGATTCCAGGCGGAAAAATGGATTACTCCGTGTTTTTCGTAAACCGGATCCCTGAGAGCCCGGCATTCCGTTGTTTCGATGCAGCCTCCGCGGTCAATGCTTAGATCGATGACCACAGATCCTTTCTTCATGGTCTTGATCATCTCTTCGGTTATATAATACCACGGGCGAAGATCCTCAAGCTCAATTGCCCCGATCAGGACATCAGCCGACTTGAGCGCTTTTTTCAATACCTGCGGATGAAATACCGAAGTTTGAAGCCGCTGGTTTATAACGCTTTGAAATTTTCTCAGATTATGAAGCGATGCATCGAAAATCTTAACCACCGATCCGAGTCCGAGTGCTGCACGCGCGGCATATTCACCAGCAGTATTGGCACCGATTATTACAACTTCTGTCGGGGTTACCCCGGTTATTCCTCCAAGGAGCACCCCCTTACCGCCATGATGGTTACTTAGATAATCGGATGCAATAAGGATGGAAGTTACCCCGCTTATCTCGCTCATTGACTCAACAACAGGCATTGCTCCGTTAATATCACGGATCTTCTCAAGGGCAAGAGCCGTGACTTTCTTCCTGATGAGTTTTCCAAGTGTCTCTTCACTGAGACGAAGAACATTCAAAAATGACATAACTATCTGATTGCCTTTAAGGTAGTCCGCATCCTGCAATGTAAATGGCGCCACTTTAATTACCGCATCAGCGCTGAATACCCTGGCCGGTGAATCTGTAATTATTGCGCCGTTCTCAGCATAATCCTTATCACTGTAATTTGCACCTGCACCCGCTCCCTTCTGAACGATCACTTCATTTTCATTCTCCACAAGCAGATTTACAGCCTCTGGTGTCAATGCCACTCTTTTTTCGTCGCCTTTCTTGTCAGCCGGAATCCCAACTGAGATCTTCTTGTGCCTGACGACTGTCTCAAGCTGTTCTTCCTTCGGCATAAAAGCTGTATTGCCAAAACCTAAATTTCCGTTTTTGCCTTTTTCGTTCATTTTGAGAAAGGAGTTAATTTTTCAAAGGTAAAAAAATTGCAGTACAGGAACAAAATAAGATTTGTTTACGGGATATAAAGCGACCGTTGTTCTTTATCGTCTACTACGATCCTGATCTTCACAGTTTCAGAAGGGAGAATATCCCCGATGAGTTCAGGCCATTCCATTAAGCAATACGAACCGCTTGCAAAATATTCTTCAATCCCAAAGTCAAAGACTTCCTCTTTCATTTTGATACGGTAAAAATCGATATGATACAGTGAGTCGCCTTCAGCAGTTTTGTACTCATTGACAAGCGTGAAAGTGGGACTGCTTACAATATCTTCCGCTCCGAGAACCCTGCATACTGCTTTGATGATTGTTGTTTTGCCGGCACCCATTGAACCGTAGAAAGCTAGTAATTTCTTACCGGAGGTATATTTTAGGATCTTTTTTGCAGCAGCCGGGAGTTGTTTTTTATCTCTTATCAGGATCCTCATTTTTACCATGGATTAATCAGGAAACAGGTTCCAGGCAGGCAACCGGAAGCATGATCTCCTGCATAGAAATGCCGCCATGCTGAAATGTATCCTTGTAATAACCGGCATAGTAATTAAAGTTGTTCTGGTAGACAAGAAAATCCTTATTAAGGGCGAAAATATATTTTGATGTGATGTTTGTTTTCGGCAGGCCTGCCTTTTCAGGATATTTCAGTTCAAATACCTGCCTGGGATTGTAGTCGAGATTTCTCCCCATCTTATACCTGAGATTTGCTGATGTTTGCCTGTCGCCTATAACCTTAACTGGATTCTGAACCCTTATTGTCCCATGGTCAGTGCTGAAAATTATTTTTACCGGCTGTGTTGACAATGCCACCAGTAGCTCAAACAGCGGAGAGTGGACGAACCATGAACGGGTCAGGCTCCTGTAAGCCCGTTCATCATTGGCAAGATCCCTGATCAGACCGATCTCAGTCCTGGCATGGGAAAGCATGTCAACAAAATTATAAACAAGTATATTGATGTCATTCTCAAGCATCTGCTTGACATTGTCATTGACTTTCCTTCCAACTTGATTACTGGTAATTTTATGGTAGGACCATTTATATTTATGTCCCTTTCTGGCCAGCTGATATCTGAAAAGCTCTTCCTCGAAGTTGTTTTTACCCTCCTCTTCATCATCCTCAACCCATAGCTCGGGGAGTATAGCAGCAATTGCCGAAGGCATAAGCCCCGAAAAAATTGCGTTCCTGCTGTACTGGGTAGCTGTAGGAAGAATGCTGAAATAAATATCTTCCTCAATCACTCTGTAAATCCCTGCAAGTTCGGATGCAATTGTCTTCCATTGGTCGAACCTCAGATTGTCGATAAGGATAAAGAAAAGAGGCTTCCCCTGCTGAACATTGGGGAAGATTTTTTTTGAGAAAAGGGAAGGTGAGAGTATTGGTTTTTCTACTGCATCAGGGTCAAGCCATGAGAGATAATTATTGATAAGATATTTTACAAAAGCATTATTTGCGTCATTCTCCTGCATCTTTAGGATTTGGGTCATTCCGGGATCAGTTGATTTTTCAAGCTCCGATTCCCAGAAGGTAATTTTCCGGTAAAGATCAGCCCAGTCTGAATGAGTTCTGGCCGACATTATCATGTTCCCGATATTGCTGAACTCCTGCCGGTAGTTGGTCGTTGTCTTTTCTGTTATCAGCCTGCGCTGTTCGGTGATTCTTTTTATTACCAGGAGGATCTGATTTGGCTTTACGGGTTTAATAAGGTAGTCAGCCATCTCCGATCCTATAGCTGCCTCCATTATCCCTTCTTCCTCATTCTTGGTTATCATAACTACAGGGATATCGGAACGGACTTCTTTTATAAGGCGGAGAGTTTCCAATCCACTTAATCCCGGCATGGTTTCATCAAGAAAAATCAAATCATAAGGATTATGACGCACCAGATCGACAGTATCTATTCCGTTAGTGCATGTATCGACCTCATAGCCTTTTTCACGCAGGAACAATACGTGAGCCTTCAGGATCTCAATTTCGTCATCCGTCCACAAAATTTTTATTTTTCTCATTAGTGCTGCTTCGAATAAACCCTGTAAAATTACCTATTCTTTCTTCGAGTAAGGTAATTTTCGTTAAAGAAAAGGTTATAACGCTCAGGATTTTTATCAACTTCAAGCGCCTTAAGGTTATTGCTGTTTATGAGGAAGGTCATTATCCTTGCACCTGCGGGATTTCTGATGAGTTTATCTGCCTTGAATGCATCAAAATATTCCCAGGCCTGGGTATTGTTGGCAAATCCCGAAACCATTATCCTGACATAGGTGTTATTAATCAGCATCCCTTCGGTCCGGTAATTCTTATTTGTATAATTATCGATATTATAACTAATTACATCGAATGATGCCTGGTTGACATTAAATGCCGGATCCATTATAATAATGGTAAAGGAATATAATGAAGATGTATCAGCTGCAAAGATCTCTCTGGCTATCTCCTTATCCTCTTCCATTTTCAATTCCGGCAGTTTTTGGGTCAGATAGGTGCTTAGCTCAGCTGCCCTCTTACCCTCATCAGTCTCAGGCCATTCTTTTATCAGCTTGTTAAGTTCCTCCTTAAAACTTCTTTCATCGCTAATCCTGGCCACGGAATAGGCACGCAGCAGCATGAACTTCGGAACAAGATTTCCCTGGGGATGAATATTTATTGCACTGTCACAGATAGTGACAGCTCTATTGAAATTTTCAAGGCTGTAAATATTATATGCTTCCTGGTAGAGTTTTTCTTCCAAGAGGCTTACAGCCAGTCTTTTTTTGAGATAATCCGGATCTGAAAGAATCCTGGAAAACTCGTCTTCAGGATATTTCTCCAGCAAACGCTGCCGGGTGATCTCCGATTTAGGATTGTTATCTTCCTTATATACTTTATAAAGCTCATATAATGTTTCTGGAACAAGTTCGTTTTGAGGGAATCGGGACAACAATTTTTCATATGATTCAGCTGCTTTCTGCCGATCGGTTATCTTTTCTGAAAAGACCTTCCCTGCATTGAAATATGCATTTGCTAACTTTTCATTGGAAACTGCAAGCAATGAATCGTTCAACGGAAGGTTTTTAAGATAAAATTCCGGCTTTTTGTAATCCATTACAGCATTTGCCGTGTCC
>Ga0153915_10000768_pt1 | contig 29575 bp, 27 predicted proteins | sample Opewatmetagenome_2_FD_107003 | JGI IMG/M metagenome (GOLD analysis project Ga0153915, IMG submission 107003) | Freshwater wetland microbial communities from Ohio, USA - Open water 3 Core 3 Depth 3 metaG | ecosystem: Environmental > Aquatic > Freshwater > Wetlands | place: USA: Ohio, Lake Erie...
CGTCCACCGCGCAGGAAAGCACCGCGGCTTCGGCGGCGCACAGCAGCGGGAGCGCCGAGGGCTCGCAGGAGAGGCCGGCAAAGTACTGCTCGGCCTCCTTCCAGGAGAAGTCCCGCCCCCGCAGCGGGGCAAAAAGTCCCGTGGTGATCCTGGCCGCCTCCTGTCTCAGGTCGTCTCCGTCGCCCAGGGAGCCCGAGACGTACTCCCGCACAATCGCCTCCCCGTAGCCGCAGTGCGCGGCGCTCGCGAGCGAGAGGACGATGGAGTCCGAGCTGACCCTCGCGGACCGTGCTCCGTGGCTCAGGCTGAGACGGAAGGGGATTTCCAGGAAATGAAGCTGCGCACGTTCGATCCGCACCGTGACTCCTAGCCCGCATCGCCCGAAGCCTCTCGCCGTCTCGCTGCGCGAGCCGGCTGTCGGCCAGGGGGGCGATATCGTGGGAACTGGTCAGCTGAGACCGATGTTCCCATTGCGGTCCTTGCTCCTAGCCCCGGCATGCTATCGGGACATGGAATGAGGCGCAAGGTGAAATCGCGCCCGGGGCCGCAATTCGCAGAAGTAGTAGTGTGATATATAGAAAATGGACATATGCGACACCGGCGAGAGAAGACGAGAAAACTTCTCACCACTTCGATGGCAAGTCTGATACACTGAGGCTGTATTCAGGGACGAGGGCATGGCTCTGTCCTCCACCCCCGCGGAGGAAGGGAGAATCGTGCGTCAGGTCGAGAACAATGTCAGCTGCCTGAACAGTCGGGCAGTCATCGAGTATATCCGGCGCAAGTACCCCGACCGGCTGGGAGATCTGTTGTCCGGCCTGCCTTCCCCGTGGTCGGAGATGGACAACCTTCTCGTCTACCTTGCGGATGAGAACAACTGGATCCCGAGCGAGGTGATCGTGCGCCTGTTCGAGCGCGCGAGGGAGATCACGGGCAACCCCGACGTGGCTTTCGACATCGGGTTCCAGTCGATCCTCAACCGGGAGTTCAGCTACTGGCAGAAGACTTTTCTCAATATCCTGTCACCGCGGCTTCTCATCCGGAGAATGAACCAGCTCCAAACGAGGCTGAACAGCACCAAGATCGTCGAGCTCATCTACGATTCTCCCGGCAAGATCGTGTTCCGCTGGCACTGGAGAGACCCGGCCACCGCGTCGGCGGACCTGTGCGCCTACAACAAGGGGATCCATAGCGCGATCCCGACACTGCTGGGAAGGGCACCGGGGAAGGTGGAGGAGGATTTCTGCACCTTCAGGGGGGCGCCGTACTGCGAGATCACCTTCAGCTGGTCCACGTCCTTCGGCACCATGCGCAGCTGGCTGGACCGGATCTTCACGCGCAAGTCCGCGCTCTACACGGCCCTGCAGGAGATCGACCGCGACAAGACGCTGCTGCGGCAGCGCTTCGACGAGGTGAGCCGGCTGAACGTCGAGCTTACCGACCTCAACGCGGAGCTCAGCCAGAAGGTGACGATGCTGAAGGCGATCAACAACGCCACCCGCACGATCGTCTCCGTCACGGACACCCGCCAGGTCCTGGAACAGACCATGACGCCGATCGTCCAGGTGTTCGGCTTCGACCGCGCGATGATCATGCTGGTCAACGAGGCCGGCACGGAGCTGGAATACCGCTTCGGCGTGGGGGAAACCGGGGAAACGGCGGAGCAGCTTCGAGACTACCGCATCCCGCTCAGCCGGGACCAGAACCTGATGATCCGGGTGCTGAAAAAGAAGAAGCCGGTCCTCATCCGGGACGTGCAGTCGGCCGGCCTGAACCCGACCAACCGGATCCTCGCCGATTTCCGTCCCAGCTCCTTCATCGTCTGCCCGCTGATCGCGGAGGACAAGGCGATCGGCATCCTCGGCGTGGACCGCCGGGGGGAGCACAAGCGCCTCACCAACAATGACCTGGAGTTCGTTTCCATTTTCGCCAACAACATCGCCACCGCGTTCCGCCGGGCCCGGCTGGACGAGGAGCTGAAGAGCAGCTACGTGAGCTCCGTGCGGGCGCTGGTGCAGGCCATCGAGGAGAAGGACCCCTATACCCGCGGCCACTCCGAGCGCGTGGCGGCCCTGGTGGTCCAGATCGCGCACGTCCTGGGTCTGCCGGAGGCGGAGATCGAGTACCTGCGCTTCGGGAGCATTCTCCACGACGTGGGCAAGATCGGGATCCCCGAGTCGATCGTGCGAAGCCCCAAGCCCCTGACCACCGCCGAGTTCAAGATCATCCAGAAGCATCCGCTGAAAGGCGTCGAGATCCTGCAGCCGATCGCCTTCATCAAGGATCACATGTACCTCGTGCGCAACCACCACGAGCGATGGGACGGCCGGGGCTATCCCGACGGGCTGGCGGGAGACGCGATCCCGCTGGGGGCCCAGGTGGTTTCGGTTGCGGACGCCTTCGACGCCATGACCTCCTCGCGCCCCTACCGCAAAGGCATGCCGCCGAAGCAGGCTGCGAAAGAGATCCAGGAGAAAGCGGGCACGCAGTTCTCGAAACGGATGGCCGACGCCTTCCTCATCGCCTTCCACACCATCTCGGAGGCTGTCGAGATGGCGGAAGCGCCCAAAAGGTAAGATCTCTAAAAAAAGAGTTGCACCTCCATTCCTCCTGTGATTGAATTAACTCCAAACCACCTCGTCACAGGAGGGCCGTATGAAGCCGAAGATCTCCGTGTTCTTCCAATCCCGGGTCAATATCTTCCTCTTCCGCCACCTGAGCCCAAGGGCAGCGCGGACGTACCTGCACGCCGTCGGCTTCCTCTACTACCTGCTCAACCGCAGGGAGAAGAGGCAGATCGAGAAGAACGTTCGCGACGTGCTCCAGGGGCAGCCGGAGCGCTACGTCCGCACGGTGCTGCGCGAGACGTTCAAGGGCATCTTCACTCACTATTTCGAGAAGATGTTCTCCGCCTATCTGGATTTCCAGACGGTTTATTCCTACGTGGACCGGCGCTTCGACGTGCAGGGCATCGAGCTCCTCCACAAGGCCCTGGAGAAGGGCAAGGGCTGCATCCTCGTCACCGCGCACTGGGGAGCGGTGGAGTTCATCCCGTGGGTGCTGGGAATCCGAAAGGTACCCACGAGCGTGATCCTGGAGTGCGCCACTGCCAAGCTGGCGCGGTGCCTGGAGGGGAGGCTCTCGCACGGCGACATCCAGCTGATCAGCTCGAGCTACGGCGGGTCGATCTTCCTGCGGGCCATGCAGTCGCTCTCCTCCAACCGGGTGCTCATGACCCAGTGCGACGAAGTGGACGCCTGGCGCAAGCGCCGCAGCCAGACCATCACGCTGTTTGGCAAGACACTGTTCTTCGACAACACCATCGACGTGCTCGCCCACCGTTCCGGGGCGCCGGTCGTGGCGGCGTTCCTCCGGCGGTCCGCCGGAAACCGCTACACCCTGATCCTGGAGGACGTCTCCGTGCAGCGAAGCGCCCTGAGCACGGCCCGGGACTGCATGGAGCTGTGGGAGAAGTACGTGTCCCGCTACCCCGAGCAGTGGTACCAATGGAAGAAATGGAGCGCGATGAAGGCGGCTTGAGCAGGACATGGACGGCGCTCGCGCGCTCGTATAGACCCGCTCGGGCCCGTCGGTGTACTGTGCCCTCACTCGGAGAGAGGGCATGAAGGTTCATACGGATTACCTGACGTTCACGACGCGACGGGAGCGCGAGTACGTCAATATCACCGACCGGGTCGAGGCAGCGGTGCGGGCCAGCGGCTGCCGGGAAGGGATGGTCCTCGTTTCCGCCATGCACATCACGGCGGGAGTCTACGTGAACGACGCGGAGGACGGCCTGATCCAGGACATCGATGAGTGGCTGGATCAGCTTGCCCCCCGCCGGCCGGACTACCGCCACCACCGCACCGGCGAGACCAACGGGGACAGCCACCTGAAGAACCTCCTCATCGGCCACGAGGTCATCCTGCCGGTAACCGGCGGGCGCCTGGACCTCGGCCCGTGGCAGCAGGTGTACTACGCGGAGTTCGACGGGCGGCGCCCCAAGCGCGTGGTCATCAAGGTGATGGGGGAATAACCCGCGGTGGCGGTGGGAGCAGGCCAGAGGTGAAAGTCCTGAAGTTCGGGGGAAGCTCGGTAGCGGACGGTGAGCGTATCCGCGCGGTGACGGCGATCATTGCCGAGTCCGCGCGGGAGGGCCGGATCTGCGTCGTGCTCTCCGCAATGAAGGGAGTCACCGACCTGCTCATCTCCGCGGCACGGCTGGCGGAGAAGGCCTCCGACGGGCTGAAGCCGGCGCTGGAGGAGATCCGCGCGCGGCATTTCGACGCCGTGAGGAGCCTCTTCCTACCGGTGGACCAGGCCTCGGCCCTCACCCCCCTGGCCGTCATGTGCAACGAGCTGGAGGAGATCCTCCACGGGGTGGAGCTGATCCGGGAGTGCTCCGCCCGCACGATGGACCTGGTCATGAGCTTCGGCGAGCGCCTCTCCTGCCGGCTGGCCGTGAGCTACATGGCGGCCCAGGGCCAGGCGGCGGAGCTCGTGGATGCGAGGGAGATCATCCTCACCGACGAGCGCTTCGGGTCCGCCGGCGTGGATTTTGCGGCCAGCTACGAGCGAATTGCAGAGAAGCTCGAGGCCGTGCCGGGAATCGCAGTCATCCCGGGATTCATCGGAGCCACGAAGGGAGGAGTGACGACCACCCTTGGCCGCAACGGCTCCGACTACACCGCGTCGATCATCGGCGCGGGCGCCGGGGCCACCCTGATCGAGATCTGGACCGACGTGGACGGTGTCCTGTCCGCGGATCCCCGTCTCGTGCCGGAGGCGTTCGTGCTTCCCTCCATCAGCTCCGAGGAGGCCATGGAGCTGTCCTATTTCGGCGCCCGGGTGATCCACCCCTACACCATGGTCCCCGCGGTGGAGAAGGCCATCCCCATCCTCATCAAGAACAGCCTGAACCCTAGGGCGTCCGGCACGCTCATCGCCGCCGCGGAGACGATCCGCAAGGACGGCCGGCACCCGATCACGGGGATCGCCTCCATTGACGGGATCTCCCTGGTGAACATCGAGGGCGGCGGGATGATGGGCATCCCCGGTTTCGCCGCGCGTATCTTCTCGGCCCTGGCGCGCGAGGGCATCAACATCATCATGATCTCCCAGGCGTCCTCTGAGCACACGATCTGCCTCGTATTCCGCGCCGGAGAGGGCGAGCGGGCGCTGGCCACCCTCAACCGCGAGCTCGCACCCGAGCTCGCCAGCAAGCGGATCGACCGCTTCGAGCTGATGCGCGGCCTGGTGATCGTCGCGGTGATCGGGGAGAACATGCACGGCACCCCCGGCATCGCCGGGCGCCTCTTCAGCGCGCTGGGCAAGGCGGGGATCAACATCCTCGTCATCGCCCAGGGCTCCTCGGAGCGGAACATCTCCTTCGTGATCGAGGAGAAGAACGAGACCCGTGCGCTGCGGACCATCCACGCAGAGTTCCTGTCGGGGCGCAAGTGACGGGTCCCGACCGCATCCGCGTTTTCGCGCCGGCCACCGTGGCCAACGTCGCCTCGGGGTTCGACGTGCTGGGATTCGCCCTGGATTCCCCCGGGGACTCGGTCACGCTCACCCGCTGCGCGGAGAAGGGGGCGCACGTGCGCTCCGTCACGGGCGATGACGGCAGGCTCCCGCGGGATCCGAAAAAGAACACGGCCGCGGTCGCCGCGGCGGCGTTCCTGGAGCGGATCGGAAACCCGTTCGGCGTGGACATCGAGCTGGAAAAGCGGATGCCGCTGTCCTCCGGCCTGGGAAGCTCCGCGGCGAGCGCCGTGGCAGCGGTCACGGCGGCAAACCTTCTCGCCGGCAGCCCGCTCTCCCGGAGGGATCTCCTTCCGTTCACGATGGAAGCCGAGCGGGTGGCCTGCGGATCCGCCCATGCCGACAACGTGGCCCCTTCCCTCCTGGGAGGGTTCGTCCTCATCCGCAGCTACGATCCGCTGGACGTGGTGCAGCTTCCGGTCCCTCCGGGGCTCTCCTGCGCCGTGGTCCACCCCCACGCGGAGCTTCGGACCGAGGACGCCCGGCGCGTCATGAAGAAGGAGATCCGCCTTTCGGACGCGATCCGCCAGTGGGGCAACCTCGCCGCCCTCGTCGCGGCGCTGTACAACGGTGACTTGCAGCTGCTGGGCCGCTCCCTGCAGGACGTCGTGGCGGAGCCGGCCCGGTCCCTGCTTATCCCCGGGTTTGCCGTGGTCAAGGCAGCCGCTCTCGGCGCGGGCGCGCTGGGCTGCTCCATTTCCGGGTCGGGGCCGTCCGTGTTCGCCCTCTGCGCCAGGGCAGAGGATTCGGCGCGAGTCGGGCAAGCCATGGTGGCCGCCTTCAAGGCCGCGGGCCTGGCAAGCGACGTGTACCTGTCTGCGGTGAACCCGCGGGGCCCGGTGGAGATGCCGGTAGAGACGCCGGTGGAGCACGCCGGGGAGTCCCCCGCGTGAAGTTCGCGAGCCGGCTCCATCCGCACCAGGTCGTGAGCTTTCGCGAGGCGCTGTTCACGGGCCTGGCCGCCGACGGCGGCTTGTACCATCCGGTGGGCGCGCCCGACCTCGCGCCGCTGCTGCCGGCGCTGCGAAGCCTCCGATCGTTCGGGCAGGTCGCCGAGGAGGCATGCGCGGTCCTGCTCGAGCCGGATTTTCCCCCCGAACGGGCTCGATCCCTCGCCCGGCGGGCCTTCCCCTTCTCCCCCGTCCTGCGGCGCCTGGACGAGCGGATTCTGCTCCTCGAGCTCTTTCACGGCCCTTCGTGTGCGTTCAAGGACTTCGGCGCCCAGTTCCTCGCGGCCGCCATGGAAGCCTTCCTGGAAGTCGAGGCCCGCAAGATCCAGATCCTCGTGGCAACGAGCGGAGATACGGGCAGCGCCGTGGCCCAGGCCTTCCACGGCCGGACGGGCATCGACGTGGTCATCCTCTACCCGTCAGGCCGTGTGAGCGGCCTGCAGGAGAAGCAGCTCACGACGCTCGGAGGCAACGTCCACGCGCTGGAGGTGCGGGGAAGCTTCGATGACTGCCAGCGCCTCGTGAAGGAGGCGTTCCAGGATCCGACCCTCCGGGCCCGGCTCGAGCTCACGTCGGCCAACTCCATCAACGTCGGGCGTCTCATTCCCCAGTGCCTGTACTATCTCCATGCCGCCACCCGGCAGAGGAAGGTGGGCAGCGAGCCGCCTTCCATCTGCGTGCCCAGCGGCAACTTCGGCAACCTCACCGCCGGTGTCTACGCGTGGAAGTGGGGACTGCCGGTCCGCCGATTCATCGCGGCGACCAACGTGAACGACGTGGTGCCCCTCTACCTTCGCAACGGCAGCTTCGACCCCCGCCCCTCGGTGCAGACGCTCTCCAACGCCATGGATGTGGGCAACCCGAGCAATTTCGAGCGGCTCACCGAGATCTTCCAGGGAAGCCGGGAAGCGATGGCCTCGCAGATCGAGGGCAGGTCGATCACGGACGAGCGGACCCTGGCAACCATGCGGGACATCCATTCCCGCCACGGGGGGGTGCTCGTGGATCCCCACACCGCCGTGGGATACGCCGCTGCCCGGGACTACCTGAGGGACCGCGCGGAGCGCGGGGAATCACGGCGGGAGCAGGTGATCGTCCTCTCGACGGCCCACCCTGCGAAGTTCTCCGAGATCGTGGCCCGGGCAACCGGGGTCACCCCCGTGATGCCGGAGCGCCTTGCGCAGTGCCTGGCCCTTCCGAAGAAGTCCCGCCTGATCGGCACGACGCTGAAGGAGCTTTCCCAGTTCCTGCTGGATTCGTTCGGGTAGGGGCCGTTGCTGCAATGGGCGCTCCTGCCACCGCGGGTCATCGCCCACGATATCGCCCTTCGGGCGATGCGGGTTTGACCTAGTGCCGCATGCGGGCGCGCTGGCGGCGACGCTTCTCGACCAGGAACGGGTTCCCGCGGTCCTTCTGCCACGCCTTGTACAGCCGGCAGGCCTCGTAGTACCCCTCCTCCCCCGCGTAGGAGGAGGCCGCGTCCGCCCGGTAGAGCTCCAGCAGGAGCGGGAACAGCGGGGAAGCAAAGATGGGGTCGGTGCGGAAGGGGGGCAGGATCTTGAGGGCCGGCGGCATCATGTGGTATCGCACGAGGAACTCGACGGACCCGGTGACCTCCTGGGAGAATCCCAGCCGGCGGAGCAGGCGCCCCGCGATCTTCGCACCGATCTCCGCGTGGCCGTCGAACCGCTTGTCCCCGACGCTCTGCGCGAATGGCTTGCCGCTGTCGTGTAACAGCAGGGCCAGGGAGAGCACCACGTCCGGACGCTTTCGATGCTCCAGCGTGGCCAGCGTGTGCTCCCACAGGTCGCCCTCGGGATGGAAATCCTTGCCGTGCGGTACCCTCGCCATGTCGGCCAGCTCGGGCCACGCCTCTTCCACGAACCCCGCCGAGTTCAGCAGCGCCAGTCCCTTCTGCGGGCTCGGAGAGGCGAGCAGTCCGGCCAGGAGGTCGCGCTGGTAGGCCGCCGGCGGAAGCTCGTCTCCCCGGCTCCAGCCCAGGCGGGAGGCCTCCGCGGTGTAGTGGTAGCGCGAGACCAGGCGCGCCGCCTCGCAGATCGGCAGCCAGCGCGGCGAGGACTCGCCGGCCGTCTCCAGGCCCGGGGAGCGAAGCTCGGGATAGACGTCCAGGCGGTCGATGAACGTGGCGCGCTCGGGGTCGTACAGGAGACGCAGGACACGGAACGGCGCCGACGGGGGCTCGGTGAGTGACTCCACGCAGCGGAACACAAGGCGGCGGCCGCCGCCCTGCACGGAGGCGTCCTCCAAGGGAAGGCCGGGGAACTCGAGGTCGTCGAAGGCCTTGGCGAGAGAAACGAGGGAGGCGTCCGTCGCGATGTACAGGGGCCCGTTCCCGCTGACTCGGAAGTACCGGTCCAGGGAGGAATAACCGCACAGGAGGAAAGGTATCTTCTCCTCCTTCAGCCGCTCCATGGCGCCGGAAACGTCACCTGCGGTGACCGCGGTCATTTCAAAGCCCCTCTCTCGGTACCAAGTATGGTACACAGATTTCCCCGGGTTCGTCCACCCGGGGAGGCCGCCCAGGGCGGCCCGCCATCCTCTCGACAACAAGGCGGCTTTTGCGTACAATGAATCAACGATACGGCAAGGAGAGACAAACACTATGACAGCGATCGTATGTGATATCTGCAAGAAGCCCGTTGCCGGCGCCCGCAGGGGCGACAACTACATGACCATCCTGGACAAGGACATCTGCGAAGGCTGCTCGGATGAGCTCCTGCTCGCCACCAAGATGCAGATGAAGACCCGCCGGCCGTACACGTTCAAGGACTACAACGACACCCTGGTCAAGAATCTCGGCTCGATGACCCGCTAGCACAGCCGGGGGCTGTGCGGCGGCACGGGGGGGCCGCTATCCCCCTGCCCGAATCTCCTTGAACCCCGTGTAGGCGGCAAGCGACGCCGGGAGGCGAATGCTCCCGTCCGCCTGCTGGAAGTTCTCCAGCAGGGCGATCAGCGTCCGTGAAACCGCGATCGCGGTCCCGTTCAGCGTGTGCACGAACGGGTTCTTTCCACCCGAATCCTTGAACCGGATCCCCAGGCGCCGGGCCTGGTAGTCCGTGCAGTTCGATGCGCTGGTGATTTCCCCCCACTCGCCTTTCTCTCCGCGCCCCGGCATCCACGCCTCGATGTCGAACTTGCGGTAGGCCGGGCCCCCGAGATCGCCCGTGCACGTGTCCACGATGCGGTAGGGGATCTCCAGTCCCTGGAAGATCTTCTCTTCCACGCCGATCAGGCGATCCAGCATGGCTTCCGATTCGTCGGGATGGCAGAAGACGAACATTTCGACTTTCGTGAACTGGTGTACGCGGTACAGTCCCTTGGAGAATTGCCCCGCCGCTCCCGCTTCCCGCCGGAAGCAATGGGAAAGGCCTGCGAACTTCAGGGGAAGCTGCTCGGCGGCGAGCACCCGCCCCGCGTGGTAGCCGCCCAGCGTGAACTCCGCGGTGGCGATGAGGCACAGGTCCGTGCCTTCCACGGGATAGATGTTGCTCTCGGGACCCCGGGGATTGAAGCCGTGCCCGGCGACGATCTCCTCCCGGGCCATGTCCGGGGTGATCATCGGCGTGAAGCCTTCCCGCATCAGGACATCCAGCGCGTAGCGGACCAGGGACAGCTCCAGGATCACGGCCTGGTTCTTCAGGTAATAAAACTTCTGGCCCGCGACCTTGGCGGCGGTCTCGAAATCAATGAGGTCGAGTGCCTGGCCGATCTGCACGTGGTCCCGCGGCGCGAAGGAGAACGAGGGCGGCGTGCCCCACGTGCGAAGCTGCAGGTTGCCGGCCTCGCCCTCGGCCACCGGCGCGGAGGGGTGCGACATGTTGGGGATCCGCAGGGCTTCCTCGACGAGCTTCGCCTCGGTTTCCTCGTGGCGCTTCTCAAGCTCCGCGATGCTCTCCTTCAGCCGCCGGCCTTCCTCGATGAGGGGTGCCCGTTCTTCCGACGAAAGCTTTCCCTTCATCTTTTCCGCGTTGGCGTTGCGGGCGGCGCGCAGGGACTCCAGCTCCTTGAGCAGCCGGTTCCTCTCGTCGTACAGCCGCACGACGAGGTCGGGATCCGCCGAGACGTGGCGGTGGGAAACGTTCGCCTTCACGGCATCGAGATTGTCGCGGATGAATTTCAGGTCGAGCATGCGCCGATCATAGCGGAGTCATGTGGACGTGGCAATGATCGAACGGGGCGCCCGGCGGCCTCAGCTCTCGAACTCGTCGGCCTTGCGGGCGGCCGCCTCCACCGCCTCCATCACCGCGGCGGTGAATCCCGCGCGCTCCAGCGCCCGCACGCCTTGGATCGTGGTGCCGGCGGGGGAGGTGACGCGGCTAGCGAGCTCCATGGGGTGCGCACCCGCCTTCAGGAGGCTGGCCGCGCCCTCCAGGCCCGCCACGGCAACGGCGAGGGCCGTGCGGTAGTCGAAGCCTGCCGCCACGCCGCCGAGGGCCATGCCGTGGACGAACTGGAAGACGAACGCCAGGCCCGAGCCGGAGACGCCCGTCATCGCCCCCATGAGCTTCTCGGGGATCTCCATCGCCGTTCCGAGGGCCGCGGCGATCGCGCGCGCATCGTCGCGCAGCTGGGTCCCCGCCTCCGGGTGGAAGGAGACCCCCACCATGGAGACCCCGTTCACGGCGGCGAGGGTGGGCATGAACCGGGCCACCTGGTCGGTGCCCAGCGAGTCCGCAATCGCCTGGATCGTGCGGCCGGCAAGGATGGAGATGACCGCCTTCCGCCGCGCCGAGGCCTTCACCTCGGCGGCGAACCCCAGGAGGTCCTGCGGCTTGATCGAGAGGATCGTGAGGTCGCTGCCCTGCAGGACTTCCGCCGCGGTGGCGGCGACCGACAGGCCGTGCTCCCGGGCGGCCGCTTCCCGCCGGTCCCTCTTCGCATCGTGGACGACGAGCGAAAGCTGCGGGAGCTTCCGCGCGATGCAGGCGGCGAATGCTTCGCCCATGGTACCGAAGCCGATGATGCCGACGCGCTTCATGGGGCGGATTGTAACAAAACGCCCCGCGTGCCGATACTCCCGGAAAGAAGTATTTTCCACGGGGGCAGGCGATGAGGATCGGGATACTATCGGATACGCACGACCACCTGCCGAACATCGCGAAGGCGGTGGACGCCTTCTCGAAGGGCGGCGTGGAGGCCCTCATCCATGCCGGGGACTTCTGCTCGCCGTTTACCCTCGCGCTGTTCAAGCCGTTGGCGGAAAAGGGCCTGAAGATGTACGCGGTGTTCGGCAACAACGACGGCGACCGGGCACTCCTGGTCCAGCGAGGCGGGGATTTCTGCTCGTTCGCGGACGGGTCTCGAGTCGTGACGCTGGGCGGCAGGACGTTCGCGGTCATGCATTATCCCGACCTGGCAGACGACCTTTTCCGGTCCCAGGCCTACGACGTGGTAATCTACGGGCACAACCACAAGCTGCGCGTGGAAGGCGAAACGAGGAAGCTTCTGAACCCGGGCACCTGCGCGGGATACCTCTCGGATGCCGCGACCATCGTGGTGCTGGAGACCACGGACCTTCGCGTGGAGGTCACCCGATTGTGAGCCGGCCACCGAGCCGGTACGTCTCGCCGTTTGCCGTCGCACGACGGCGAGACGGCGCATGGACCTTGACGGGAGCCCGCAGGAATCTTATAAGTGGTAGTGGGGATGGAAAGTGGTTCAAGTTGGTTTTCGGGACTGTCGATAAGACTAGGTGAAAGGAAGGCGCTATGACCGTTGAACGGATAGGCCCGCTCGATCCGACATCGAACGTGAAGAAGCCCGAGAAAGCTTCAAAGCCCAGGGCCAAGAGCGACGTCGATTCCATCAACGTCTCGCAGGAGGCGCGCTCCAAGTCCGAGGTCTTGAAGGCCATGGAGGCGGCGAAGACTGCCGCCGATGTCCGGCTTGACCGGGTGGAAGAAGTGAAGCGCAAGCTCCAGGATCCTTCCTATCCTTCGCAGGAGGTCATCGAAAAGACCGCCGAGGGAATCCTCAAGTCCTTCGGCATCTAGCCTGCGGGGATGTCACCAGGCGCGGCCGGGAGTGCCGCCTGGTTGGCGCCAGAGCGTGGGGTTCAGGCGGAGGTATCCTTCGGGATTCTCCGCTTTTTTTTCAGCCGCGCGGCCGCGCTCTCCGGCGGCCCGCCTGCGGCGGTGAAGGAGAGCAAGCGATGCCCGACATCCTGTTCCACATTCCGACCCGCGTGGTGTTCGGATTGGATACCGTCAACCGCGTCGGGCAGCTGGCCGCGGAGTTCGGCGAGCGCGCCTTTCTCGTCACCGAGGCGATCCTCTACGAGGGGAAGGTGATCAACAAGGTCCAGGAGATCCTGGACAAGAAGGGCATGCAGCACATCGTCTTCGACGAAGTGGTGCCCAACGCCACCAGCAAGACGGTGGATGACGGCGTGACCCTTGCCCGGGGATCGCACGCGGACGTGGTCATCGGGCTGGGAGGCATCCGCACCCTGTCCATCGCGAAGTGCATCGCGATGACCGCCACGGCGGACAACGACATGGACGACTTCCTCTCGGGCGTGCAGCCGCAGAAGCCCCCCCTGGCCTTCATCGAGGTCCCCACCACCTGCCGCGACCCGTTCATCTTCACCGAGGAATACCTGATGGTGGACGGCCGCGACCGGACCGGGCGCATCGGCCGCGCCCAGAAGGGGATCACCAAGGCGGTGCTCGTGGATCCCAAGCTGAGCCTGACGCTTCCAGCCAAGTACACCGCTACCACGATCATGGACACGCTGCTGGGCTGCATCGAGGGGTACCTGTCTGCCCGTGCGAACCTGCTCTCCGACACCTACCTCGTGCGCGCCATCGAGATGCTGGGAGGGATCATCAAGGAAGGGATCCAGAGCGTGGACGACATCCGCATGCGGATGAACGCCAGCATGGCGGGGCTGCTCATGGGCCTGGGGCTGTCCACCAGCCGGCAAGGCATCGGGGCCGCCCTCTCCTACGCGATCAACGCCCGGTTCATGGCGCCGAAGTCCTGGGTGTCCACGATCCTCCTGCCCGCCGTCATAGAGTTCGCGGTGAACGTGCGCGGAGACCGGATCGCGCACATCGCGAAGCTCCTCGGCGAGGATGTCAGCGACGCGACCTCCGTGGAGGCCCCCATGCGGGCCATCGACGCGCTTCGGCGCGTGATCTCCTCCCTGGGGCTGCCGACACGCCTGCGCGAGTTCGACCTGTCCCTGGATGAGATGATAGAGGTGGCCGGCTCCGCGCGGAGCTTCGACATGATGAACTACCTGCCGCGCGTGGTCTCCACCGAGGACATCTACGAGCTGATCAAGTCGGCGTTCTGACGGCCGTGTTCCCCGTCTCCAAGCTCGGCGAGCTTTCCCCCCGCACCCGGCAGCGCAAGATCGCCCGCATCCTGCAGGGCATCGAAGTGGAGGCTGCCGCCGGGCACCCGCCGGACACCGCGTACCTCGCGGAAATCCTCCCGCACGTGGGCAGGGGCATGGGGCCCGCGGTCCTTGAAGCCGCGCACGCTCTTTCCGCGGAGCTGGACGGCGCGCCGGGCAGCCAGGGCCTGCTGCGGGCGGTCAACGCCCTGCGCCATGCCTTGCTCGCCGCCCTCCGGGCGGAACCCGCCGAATGGGACCTGGTGGATTCGCGGACGGGCCGTCTCGACCGCGGCGGCATCCGCACGCTCCCCATGGGCGCCTGGCTGGAGGATTTGAGGTCGCCATTCAACGTCGGATCGATCTTCCGCACCGCCGAAGCCTTCGGTATGGAGAGGCTGTACCTCTCCCCTTCCACGCCGGGCCCCGATCATCCCCGGGCACGCAAGACCTCCCAGGGGGCCGAGTCCGTCCTGCCCTGGCAGAGAGCCGTGCTGGAGGAGGTGGCCAGCCGCGGCGGGGTGTTCGCACTGGAGCTTGGCGGTCAGCCGGTCGACCGCTTCTTCTTCCCGGCAAGCGGCATTGTCCTGGTGGGCTCCGAGGAGCTGGGTCTCAGCCCCGAGGCGCTCCGGGCGGCCGACGCCCAGCTCGGACGGGTGAGCATCCCGCTCCAGGGTGCCAAGCGCTCCCTGAACGTGTCCGTGGCCTTCGGCATCCTGGTGAACGCGTGGCGCCGCGCTATCACGGAGGGGGCGGGGTGACCCCGGCGGCGGGAGCCGTCGCCTCATCCTCCAGGAAGCGCACGCCTCTCCAGGGCTGGAACGAGAAGAACCACTTCTCCTTGTACTGCCACGTCCGTGCCCGGCGCCCGAGGCACATCCGCTCCACGATGGGCCGCATGGTGTCCAGCAGCGAGACGGGGGCCCGGGCCGCGCCGGCGACCAGCACGCAGCGGGGCAGCATGACCGCCACCTCCCGGTCCGGAAGCTGCGCTTCCCGAAGCTCCCCCTCGTCCATCCTCACGGATGCGACCACTTTCAGGCGGCTGCCCTGCACGAGCGGCGCCGCGCTCTGAATGGTTCCCATTGGATGTTTCATTGCTCGCCCTCCTTCGACAGAAGAGCACGGGCGGAAAGCGGGCGCCGCTTGCAGCGGCGCAGGCGAAGAAAGACGGGGCGGGGATCAGCGGCGAAGCGCGCGCTCGATCTCGGGCTTGTTGAAGCCCACGATGACCTTGCCGTTCACGTCGATCACGGGAACACCCATCTGGCCCGACTTGCGGACCATCTCGTCGGCGCGGCGGCGGTCCGAGGCCACGTTGTACTCGGTGAAGGGGACGTGCTCGGTGCGGAAGAACTCCTTGGCCACCTTGCAGTACCCGCACGTGGGGGTGGTGTAGATTGTCACTGCCATCATTCTGCTCCGGTCAGGAAAAGTATATATGAATAATACTATATAGCAGCAGGGGCGTCAAGGGGCGGCGGCCGCGCGGCCGACCGGCGGACCGCCTACTGGAACTTCTGGCGCTGGTCGTCGAAGAGCTTGGAGAGCTTCTCCTGGATCTTCGAGAGCTGCTCCTCGGTCTCGATCCCGAAATCCTTCAGCACGGCGGTCTGGACCTGGTCGAACCCGATGCGCTCGCGCTCGATGTCGCAGATCGTGTTGGCCAGGTACACGCAGAAAACGATGTCGCGGGCCGCGGCGGGGGCCTGCATGGGCTCGTGGTGAAAGCGGATGGCGGTCACCAGCTGCTCGGGGAAGTTCCACTTGCGGGCGATGAGCGCGCCGACCTCGGCGTGGTTCAACCCCACGGAGAAGTTCTCCAGCATCCGGCCCGGGATTCCCTTCTCCTTGCAGACCTTCGTGATCCGCTCCAGCAGGTCGGGGTGCAGGGAGGCAATCACGATCTGGCCGAGATCGTGGAGGATGCCGCCGACGTACACGTCGTCCAGCAGCTCCTTCTTCTTCTTGAAGCTCTTGGCGATGTAGTAGGCGTAGAACGCGGCGCGGTAGGAGTGCTGCCACAGCGAGCGCATCTCGCTGTACTTCTCCCCCATCACCTTCTGGGTCCCGTAGGAGTACAGGAGGTTCCGCACCCCCTTGGTCCCCACCAGCTTGACCGCCTCCACGATGTTGTCCACGCGCTTGGGCAGCATGAACTGGGCGGAGTTGACCAGCTTCAGCAGGTCGGCCGTCATGGAGGGATCCACGCTGATCTCGCGCGCGATGTCGGTGATGTCGGAATTGGGATCGGCGATCAGGCGCTGCAGGTTCACGATGTTGTCGGGGAACTGCGGGAGGGTCTCGATCTCCTTGACGATGGTCTGGGTGAGGGTCTCCAGCTGCTCGAGGTGGATCTCGGAGAACGGGACGGTGAGGCTCGCCACGGTCTCCCCGTCCTCGCTGTCGATGGAGAAGCAGTCCTCGGTCAGGCCGATCTTCTTCATCATGAGCACGAGGATGACGATGCCGAGGCCCGCCCCCTCTGAGCTGTCCAGCACGGTGGCAAAGGCTTCTTCCAGGGAGCTGAAGGCGCGCGAGCGCGCCAGGCGGTCGAACACGCGCATCTGCTCCCGCCGCGAGATCTCCACGTTGTTGCGCACCATGATGCTGAGCGCCGGGCCATTGGTCTGGAAGATCACCTTGATGTACATTCCCAGCTCTTTCTGCTTTTGTAGATAGTGCTGGATGTTGTCGAAGGTCTCCTGCTTGAAGTTCTTCATCCCGGCCTCGTAGTCCTTGTCGTTGTTGAGGTCGAGACCCTTTTCCATGAAATACACGCGCTTGGTGTTGGCCTTCTTGGCGTTGACCGCCAGCTCCCGCAGGCAGTAGGAAAGCGGCTCCTTCAGCTTCTCCTGGCCGAACTCGGCGAGGAAGCCCTCCAGCACGCGGTCGAGATAGATTTCCGTCTCGTGGGGAAGCGTGTAGGTCTTGAACGTGAGCGGGACCGCGTTGTGAGCGGCACGTTTTATCTGGGCAAGATCGATATCACTTGACATGGGGCCCCCGTCTCCGTGTTCCTTCGGAAAGGGTAGTTGAAGGCCCCCGCGGTGTCAAGGATTCTGCGTCCCCGAGGTCAGCCCGAGCAGCCGCCGGAGGATGTCGACGTGCTCCTTTTCCATGGCGGCGAGGACCTCGAACGCCTTCTTCACCGCCGGGATCTTGCTCATGCGGCCGAGGTTCCCGTAGAAGATCCAGGTCTTCTCTTCCTGCCGGAGGGCGGCGGCAAGGTCCGGCCGCCAGCGGTCGGCCTCCTCGCCTTCCAACGGACGGATGGCGTCGAACCCGGCATACACGTGCCCCTTCAGCGCGCCTTCCAGGTCCTCCGGGGACAGCCGCCCGGCCGCTGCGTCCGAGAGGATCTGCTCGTGCATCTGCTCCTCCTCCAGCAGGTGACACAGGCTCCCCTCGAGAGCCTCGTCGCACCGCCCGGGCTTCAGGAGCTTCTCCCTCAGCACCCGGTAGGCGTCTATGGCCTCCCTTTCGAAGGCGAGGCCGTTGGCCAGCACCCGGCGCAGGATCCACCGAGAAAGGACGCCGGCCATGGCTCAGCCCCGGATCGCCTGGACCAGTGTCCAGGCCCCGAACCCCAGGAACACGAGCGCCGCGGCGAACTTCATGATCCGCTCGGGCACGAACTTCCCTGCCACCCCTCCGAGGACCACACCAATGAAGGAGGAACAGACCAGCGCGAGCGCCGCGCCCAGGAACACGGAGAGCGGTGACTTCGACTCCGAGGCGAAGGCGAACGTGAAGATCTGCGTCTTGTCTCCGAGCTCCGCCAGGAAGATCATGAGAAACGCGGATCCCAGCACCTGCAGGTTGATCGCCATGTTCGTCCCTCCTCCCCGCCGGGGCGCCCGGCGCCCTGCCATCGTAGCGGACCGCCGCGACGATTTCCAGCGGCTCGCGCCTTTCGCAGTGCCCGGCACCGGCGTATACTGTGCGCGCGGAGGAGTGCGGGATGGTAACAAGGCAGAAAGTCGCCAACGGGATATTCTGGGTGGAAGTCCCCGAGGCAGACCTGAGGATCCTTTGCGGGTGCCCGGCGGACGCGGTGAAGCACCTGATCCGCCGCGGGCTGGTCGGCCCGGCGCAGAAGGGGGGCGTCGCGTTCGAAACCGGCCCCAACGCCATCCTCCTGTCCGACACCCCGATCCAGAAGGGGAGCTTCGCCAACCTCGCCGAGTTCCCGCTCCTGCAGATGTTCTACCGCCAGGGCATGATCATCCCCCACCACCCGAACAACACGGGCCGCCGCCCCCTGCTCATCGGCCTGGGGGACCAAGTGCGCTCCCAGGGGGAGTATTTCACGCGGGGCAACTACGGCCTGGTGTCCGTCGAGGAGCTGGAGGCCTGCGGCCTGGCGCCGGACGTCGCGCGGGAGATGTTCGAGATCAAGAAATGGTTCAGCTTCGGCGCGATCCGTCCCACCTCCGATCTGGTGGACCTGCGCGCGGTGGACGCGGACACGGTGGAGCTTGCCCCGGGCTGCGTGATGCACCGAAAGGGTTTCAACCGCTACGAGTTCCTCGCCGGCGGGCATGCCGTGGAGGTGGACCTCACGCTCGGTCCCGGCGAGGAGTTCGAACCCGCCTACACGCTGCCGCCCCGGGCCGCGCAGCGGCACGAGTTCTCGGTGATCCACGTGGGCGAAGGCGACGGGTGGGACGTGCGCCGCCCCTGCATGGGCAGCATGGTCTGCTCGGGCGGGCGGTTCTACCTCGTGGACGCGGGCCCCCACCTCACCCGGTCTCTCGATGCCCTGGGAATCGGCTTCACGGAGATCGAGGGGATCTTTCACACGCACTCGCACGACGACCATTTCTCGGGGCTCACCGCACTGGTGAGGTCCGACCGGCGCCTGAAGTACTACGCGGTTCCCTGGGTCCGCGCCAACGTGCAGAAGAAGCTCGCCGCCCTCATGCGGATAGACGAGGAGCGCTTCTCGTCATTCTTCGAGGTGCACGACCTGCAGGCCGGACTCTGGAACCGCGTCGGCGCCCTGGAGGTGAAACCGGTGTATTCGCCGCACCCGGTGGAGACCACGGTGTTCTTCTTCCGCGCGGGAGAGGGCGATTCTCGGCGCACGTATGCCCACCTCGCCGACATCCCCTCATTCGAGGTTGTGGGCCGGCTCGCCTCTGCGGGCGCCGGTCGGCCCGCGATGACCGACGCCAGCCGGCAGGCGTTCCTCCGGGAAATCAGCCAACCCGTGGATCTGAAAAAGGTGGACGCCGGCGGAGGCCTCATCCACGGCGATGCGGCGGACTTCGCCTCCGACGCGTCTGCCAGAATACTCCTGAGCCACGGCGTTCCCGAGTCCCGCAGCCGCACCGGACGCATGACCACGGCGTCCTTCGGAGAAGCGGACGTGCTCATCCCGGGAGGAAGCGAGAGGTACTTCCGGGAGACGGCGCGTGCCTGCCTGGCGGCCTGGTTTCCGCGCTGCGCGCCGTCGGACATCGACCGCCTCGTGCAGTCCCCGGTCATGGAAGTATCCCCGGGGGATGTCGTTCACCCCGCCGCGGGTCGGGAGACGGACGTCCGCCTCATCCTCGGCGGAATCGCCGAGGAGACCGACCCGGCGGCCCGGGCGGTGCGCCGCCTCGGCATGGGATCGCTCGCCGGCGGCTACTCCGCCACCGGCGCGCCCGCGCGCCCGGTATCCTGTCGGGCGCGGGGCATGGTGACCGTCCTCTCCATCCCGGCCGCGGTCTACCTCCAGTTCGTCCAGGAGAACGGGGACGCCGGCCGGGTTCCCTCGCTCCTGCGCGACGCACTGGCTCTCTGCCCGGCCTTTGCCGGCATCAAGAGCGACGGAGTGTTGAATCACATTGCCGCTTCCGCGGAGGAACGCCGCCTCGCGGCCGGCACCACCGCCACGGCGGATCCCGCGCCCTCGATCCTCGTTCTGGCGCACGGCGAGGTGGACCTCAGCGTGGGATCCCAGCTCATCGAGACCTTGCATCCCGGCGGGTTCTGGGGAGAGGAGCGGATCGTGAGCTCGGCGCCCGGGCTCGCCGAGGCGCATGCGGCGACGGACTGCGTGGTCGTCGTGGTGCCCGCCGACGCGCTGGCCGACGTGCCGTCCGTGCAGTGGGAGCTCCTGGAGACGTTCGAGCGGCGGCTGCGCAGCCTGCGGGCCGGGTTCCGCTTCGAGTGGTCCGATTCATTCCGCGTGAACGTGCGGCTTCTGGATGACCAGCACCGGGAGCTCTTTGGCCGCGTGAACGTTCTCTCGCAGGCCCTCGGGGCCTCCGGCGACGTGCAAGGACACGAGCCGGAGAAGCGCAGCGTGCTGGAGTACGCCCGGCTGCATTTCCGCGACGAGGAGGCGCTCATGGAAGCGCACGCCTATCCCCGGCACGAGGCGCAGAAGCGGGCGCACGAGATGCTGATGCGGCAGCTGGAGAGGCTCGCGAGCGTGGAGGAGAAAAGGGCCCGGCCCCGGTCGGAGACCGTGGTGGACTACCTCAAGGACTGGCTGATCTCCCACACCCTGCTGGAGGACCTGCAGTATCGCGATTTTTTCGCCGCCCGGGGGATCACCTAGAGCGGGGCGTCACCGAGTGACTTGAGGAAAACCTTCGACCTGCGCTGCAGGTTGTAGGCGAGGCGCTTCTTTTCCGGCAGCGCCGACGGCTCGGACTCCACGAACCCCAGCTTGAGGAACCAGTCCGAAGTCTGGGTGGTCAGCACGAACACGGACGACAAGCCCCGCTTCTGCGCCCGCTCGCAGAGGTATCCCACCAGCTTCGGCCCCACGCCAAGGTGCAGGAAGTGCTCCTCCACCGCGATGGCGGCGATCTCCCCGGCCTTCTCGGGGAACTCGTGCAGCGCCGCGCACGCGTGCACGGAGTCGTCCACTTCGAAGACGATGTAGTCCGCCAGGGCTTCCTCCAGCTGGCTCTCGGTGCGCGGGAGCAGGATCCCGCGCTCCACGAACGGCCGCATGATCCGCAGCACGTCGGAGATGTCCTTCATCGCCATGGGACGGATCCCGCCGTAGCGGTTGGAGTAGACCATCGTGCCGGACCCGAGGTTGGAGAACGTCTCGCGGAGGATCACCCCCTCGCGGCGGCCGTCCAGGATGTGCACGCGCTCCACGCCGCCCATGCACGCGCGGCGAGCTCGCTGCAGCAGCACCAGGTCGTCCTCCCGCCCCGGGTTGAGACGGAAGAAAGCGTCCAGGTCGGCGAGGCTGAAGTTGGCCAGCCGCCCCCCGGGAGCCACCGGCACGGTGTCCGGGACCTGGAAGGCTTCCGCGGATAGCCCCTCCCGCGCCGTGAGGAAGATCAGCTTCTCCGCGCCGAGGCTGGAGGCGACCACCACGGCAAGCTCGTTGGAGGAGATGTTGTAGGGCCTGCCCACGGAGCTCCAGCCGATGCAGGGAAAGATGGGAACCACCCCGTCCTCCAGGACCTTGCGCACGGAGTCCACTCGCACGCTCTCGGGGAGGCCGGCGCTCTGGTAGTCGACGCCGTTGATCACGCCGATACTCCGCGCCCGGACCCCGTTGCCGATGACCGCGGTGGCGCCGTTCTCGGAGAGCATCGTCATGACCCGGTTGGACACGTCGAAGGCCGCCATCTTGATGAACGGGATGGCCTCCTCCGTGGTGACCCGCATGCCGCCCAGGAGCTGGTAGGACACCTCGTAGGTGCGGAGGATCTCGTCGATGCGGCTCTTGGCGCTGGGAACGAGGGCCACGCGGATTCCTGCCTCGCGCAGGAGCGAGAGGTCCTTGACGACGACCGAGAACAGCGGGTCGTCCAGCACGGCGTTGTCGATCCAGACGACGAACGTCGTGCCCTGGAACTGCCGAAGGTAGCTGAAGACCTCGCGGATGGTTTCCACGCGGTCGCCGTTCTCCGTGGCGTTCTCCCGGCTCGCGGGATCGGCGGCGTTTTCCTGCCCGCGCGCGCGTTCTGGCTCCATGCCGGGAGCGTACCGTCGGCCAATCAGGTCGTCAATGCCGCCCAGGCCGTTCTCGCGGCGCGGTCAGGAGGGGTCGATCCGGCGGCAGGATTGGCGCTCCACGAGGCGGGAAGTGTGCACCTGCCGGAGGGCCACGCCGTCCGGCTGGCCGGTCACCACGCCGATGACGGAGGCGATCAACCCCCGCATCATTGCCTGGATGTCGTACTCGAACGTGGTGAGCGGGGGCCGGGCGTACGCGCAGAAGGGATGCCCGTCGATTCCGACGATCGAGACGTCGTCCGGGATGCGAAGCCCGCGCTCCGCGATGGCCCGCATGGCCCCGAAGGCGGTGTTGTCGTTCACCGCGGCGATGGCGGTAGGAAGCTCCGCCTGCTCGGCGAGCAGCCGGCGCATGGCGAGGTAGCCTCCCTCGGTCTGGAAATCACCGTCCATCATCCACCCATCGCGGATCTGCAGGCCGTGCGCCCGCATGCCGGCCAGGAACCCGCGGTACTTCATGGCCCCGGCGTTGCGTTTTCGGTCGCCGTGGATGATGCCGATCCGCCGGTGGCCCTGGGACACCAGGTAGTCGATGACGGCACGCGCGGTTTCCACGTCGTCGAAGTTGGTCACCACGCGGTTGGGCTCCGTGCGGGCCGGCGGGCGCTGGTCGAGCACTCCCACGACGTGGCCGTCGGTCACCAGCTGCTCGATGAGCGGCTCCCGGTTTCGAGCCCCGATGAACACGCCGGCGCCGATCCGCCGCTGGTAGAAGGCTTCCTTGAGCGACTCGCGAGCCGCCCGGTCGGCGGGGTTGCGGATCACGTAGGCCAGCGTGCGGTAGCCGAGAGCCGCGGCGTTCTCGATGACGCTGGAGATCATGAAATCCGCCAGCACATCTTCGGAGAAGTGCCCCGGGTTGAAGAAAAACAGCCCCAGGGTGTTGGGCTGCTTTCCCGCCAGCACCTGGGCGGAGTAGTTGGGGTAGTACTCGTAGGCGCGGACCGCCTGCAGGATGCGCTCGCGCGTTTCGGCGGCCACGTAGGGGTAGCCATTCAGGGCCTTGCTCACCGTGCTGCGGGCCACGCCCACCAGCCGGGCGATGCCCACGCTGTCGATCTTGCCCAGCGGTCTCGCCGGCGGGGCCGCGGCCTTTCGCCGTGCCTTGCGCGCCCCCCCCTTTCGCTCCCCGGTCGTGCGGCTTCCCGCCGCGGACGCCGAGCTTCGCTTCCCCGCTTTCGACCGGCCCGAAACCCCCACCCCGTCTCCCCCTGCTCCTGAGAACGCGCGTTCTTGCGGATGGTACCACGCAGGGCGGAATAGTCAATCCGAATCCCCTCTGCTACACTTCGGCACATGAAGGCGTTGTTCATCGGCGGAACCGGCCTGATCAGCTCGGCGGTCTCCCGCCTCGCGGTGCAGCGAGGGATCGATCTCACCCTCCTGAACCGCGGGCAACGCGGCGAGTTCTTCCCCCCCGGCGCGCGGCAGATCGTGGCCGATCACCGCGACCCGAAGGCCGTGCGCGAGGCGCTGAAGGGCCAGTCTTTTGACGTGGTGGCGGACTGGATCGCCTACACGCCGGCCCAGGCCGCGCAGGGCATCGAGATGTTCTCGGGCCGCACCGGCCAGTTCTTCTTCATCAGCTCCGCGAGCGCCTACCAGAAGCCGGCCACGCACTGGCTCATCACGGAGTCGACGCCCCTCTCCAATCCCTACTGGCAGTACAGCCGGGACAAGATCGCCTGCGAGGACCTGCTGATGCGCGAGTACCGCGAGAAGGCGTTCCCCGTGACGATCATCCGGCCCAGCCTCACCTACGGCGTCACGCAGATCCCCGCCGCGGTGGGGAGCTGGAACCACCCGTGGACGCTCGTGGACCGGATGCGCCGAGGCCGCAGGATCGTCGTCCCGGGAGACGGCACCTCCCTGTGGACCATGACGCACAATTCGGACCTGGCGAAGGGCTTCGTCGGGCTCATGGGGAACGCCCACGCCATCGGCCACGCGTTCCACATCACCTCCGACGAGGTGCTGACCTGGAACCAGATCTACGGGCTGATCGCGGAGGCCGCAGGGGCGCGGCCCCAGCTCGTGCACCTGGCCTCGGATTTCATCGCCGCGTTCAATCCCGAGGACCTGGGAAACCTCACCGGGGACAAGGCCCAGTGCGGCGTCTTTGACACCACCAAGATCAAGACGTTCGTGCCCGGCTACGTGGCCACGGTCCCCTTCTCCGAGGGAGTGAAGGAGTCCGTGCGCTGGTTCGAGCGGCATCCTGAGCGCTGCACGATCGACGATGCATTCAACGCGTTGTGCGACCGAATGATCGCGGCCAACGACTCGGCCCTGCGGTCGGCTGGGCGCTGAAGGGCATCCTGGGCCGCCCGGCTCTCAGGGACACCCGTAGCCGCGCTCGAGGGCGCGGATGAGGCGGTAGAGAGTCCGGTTTACCGGCACCTCCAGCCCCGCCGAACCGGCGAGGGCCATCACGGTCCCCGCGAACGCCTCCACCTCGGTCTTCCGACGGGCTTCCACGTCCTGCAACATGGAGGTCTTCCCATCCGGGGCCAGTCTCCTCAGCGTCTCATACCACGCGGCGACGTCCGCTTCCTCGAGGCCGGTGCCCATTGCGCGGGAGAGCGCCACCGTCTCGCGCATGGCGGATTCCATGAGCTCCTTCGCCTCCGGCAGGGACTGGAACGCCCCGTACGGCGCTCGGAGCACGGCCGACGCTTGGTTGATGCCAATGTTGATCATGAACTTGTACCAGAGGCTGCGGGTCATGTCCTGCGGCACCACCCAGGCGACGCCCGCGGAATCGAAGAACTGCGCGATGCGCCGCACCCGTTCGCTCCAGGCCCCCGGCGGGTTTTGCGCGTCGCCGAAATGGATCCTCCCGGTTGCCGAGAACCGGGTGCGGTTCCCTTCCCGCACGGCATCGATTCCGAGGATCATCGCCAGGGGCACCCTCTCGGCGCCGAACTCCCTCGCGAGGATCTCTTCGCTGGAAATCCCGTTGAGGAGGGACAGGATGAGCGTCCCGGGCCCCACGTGGTTTCTCATGTCGGCGACCGCCTGCTCCAGCTGGTAGGTCTTCACGCTGACGATGACGAGGTCGGGTGCGCTGCGCTGGGCGGGAGACACCAGGGCGAAGTCTCGGCGTTCGCCGTTCAGGACGAATCCCTCGCGCCGGTAGCGCTCGGCGCGCTCGTCTCCCGCGAGGATCGTCACTGCAGAGGGGAGCCTGCCGGCCACGAGACCGGCCACCGCGGCGCCCACCGCGCCGGCGCCGACCACGAGCACGCTTCTGATTGCCGCGGGCATGATTGGCAGGGATTCTACCACACCCGCGCCGCCCTCGGGCGAGCCCTGGGCTCGGCCCCGGGGTTGCCAACTCCGTCCCGGGGAGGTATATAGAGGTAGAATCTTTTCCCAGGACATTGCCCCAACACAGGAGGTTCTCTAGGTGGAATTGAGACATCGTTTTCTCCGTATCGCGAGCACGGCGCTCGTGGCGGCTGGCGCCCTGCTTCTGGCAAGCTGCTTCAGCTTCGACGTGGGCAGCGCGATCGGCAAGCAGATCGCCCCGAAGCCCGCGCCGGCCGACCAGCCCTCGGCCCAGCCCGCTCCCCAGAACGAGCCCGCCCCGGCACCTGCCCCGAAGCAGAAGGGCGGCGGCTCGGCCATGGCCTACCAGTACCAGTTCAGCGCGTTCTACAGTGGCTTCTGGTCCATGGGCTGGTTCGGGTACAAGGACATCAACTACAAGGCCGGCCAGGGCACGGTCTGGACGTTCACCGACTCCAAGAAGTCCTCGGAGGTCATGACCCTGGAGCGCGCGCTCCTGAAGGTCAACGCGGATTCCTCGCAGTGGTGGCGGTTCAAGTTCGAATCCGGCAAGGACACCGTCCTGTACGAGTTCCTCGTGGGAGCCGACTCGGTGGTGAAGAAAGTCCGGTACAAGGATCCGGATACCGGGACCGTGGAGGAGTTCGTGCCCAGCCAGGACCAGCAGCAGCCCACCGCGGGGCCCTCCAACGCGCCGAAGAGCCGGGAAGAGATGGCGAAGTACAAGGTGGACAAGCAGAACGTGAAGGTGAAGGCGGGAAGCTTCGACACGGATCACTACCTGTACACCGACGAGAAGCAGAACGGGACTGCCGAGAGCTGGATCAGCCAGGGGGTTCCCGGCTACCTGGTGAAGTCGGTCTACACGGACAAGAAGCGCAAGCAGACGATGACGGGAGAGCTGGTCCAGGTCGAATCCGGCGTGACGACGACGCTCGGGTCGTTCTAGCCCCTTTCCGCGGCTCGAATCGGCGTCCCGCACCGGGACGCCGTTTTTTTTGCCGGCCCGGCCCTACAGCCTCACCGTGATCGCCTCGGCCCCTCGGGCCGGCACGATACGCGTTCCCTCGGGCCGAGCCTCCGCAGCGCCCCCGGTCACCGATGAGACCGAAGGCACGTTCCTGAGGCACACGCTCCACGGCTTTCTCGAGCCCCGGTGCCGGATCTGGAGCGTGGCCCCGGCCCGACTCACGGACACACCTGCCTCTTCACGCCCCTCGGTGGAGACCACGGAGGCCGTGCACTCCGTCCCGTCCACCGGCTCGAACAGGTGGAACGTCACCCCGTCGGCATAGTCGTAGTCCGGGCTGCTGTCGTCCGCCCCGATGGCCACGATGCTGCCGGGCCTCACCATGAGCGGCAGGCTGAAGTAGTCATGCGTTTCCGTCCGCCAACCGCCGCCGTCCACGGGTTTGCCGCTGATCAGGCTCGTCCATCGTCCCGGCGGCAGGTAGTAGGAGACCCTGCCGTCATCGCCGAACACCGGGGCCACCAGGAGTGAAGGGCCCAGCATGTACTGCCGGTCCAGGGCGCTGCAGGCCGGGTCCCCGGGGAACTCTAGCATCATGGCGCGCATCACCGGGATCCCGTCCCGAGAAGCCTCGGCGGCCGCGGCAAAGAGGTAGGGCATGAGGCGGCATTTCAGCTGCACGAAGAACCGAAGCACGTCGGTAGACTCCTCCCCGAAGAGCCACGGCACCCGGTAGGACTCGTTGCCGTGCAGCCGGCTGTGGGAGGAAAGCAGCCCGAAGGCGGCCCACCTGCGGTAGAGGTCCGGGGTCGCGGTTTTCTCGAAACCCCCGATGTCGTGGCTCCAGAAGCCGAAGCCCGAAAGCCCGAGGGAAAGGCCGCCGCGAAGGCTTTCCGCCATGGACTCGTAGGTGGCCGAGCAGTCCCCGCCCCAGTGAACCGGGAACTTCTGCCCTCCCACCGTTGCGGACCGGGCGAACACCACGGCCTTGCCCCGGCCCTTCCCTTCCTCCAGCACCTCGAACACGGCCCGGTTGTAGAGGTAGGGGTAGTAGTTGTGCATCCGCTGGGGGTCCGACCCGTCGTGCCAGACCACCTGCGTGGGGATGCGCTCACCGAAATCGGTCTTGAAGCCGTCTACCCCGGCCTCGATCAGCCTGCGCAACTGGCCCTGGAACCAGCGGACCGCCTCCGGGTTGGTGAAGTCCACCAGGCCCATGCCCGCCTGCCACCGGTCCCACTGCCAGACCCCGCCGTCCGGCGTGCGGACAAGGAAGCCCTTCTCCATGCCCTCGTCGAACAGGGCGGACTTCTGGGCGATGTACGGGTTGATCCAGACACTGATCCGCAGGCCCTTGTCCTTCAGCCGACGCAGGATGGCCCTCGGGTCCGGGAACTGCTCCGCGTCCCACTGGAAGTCGCACCACTGGAACTCCTTCATCCAGAAGCAGTCGAAGTGGAAGACGTGCAGGGGAACCCGGCGCTCCTTCATTCCCTCGATGAAGCTGTTCACCGTCGTCTCGTCGTAGGTCGTGGTGAACGAGGTGGTGAGCCACAGCCCGAAGGACCACGCCGGAGGCAGGGCGGGACGCCCGCTCAGCGCGGTGTAGGTCCGAAGCACCTCCCGGGGCGCCGCGCCCCCGATGACATAGTACTCCAGCTCCTCGCCGGGCACGGAGAACTGCGCGCGGGACACGACCTCGGAGGCGATCTCGAAAGAGACCCGCTCGGGGTGCGCCACCAGGACGCCGTAGCCGGCGCTGCTCAGGTAGAAGGGAATGTTCTTGTAGGCCTGCTCGCTGGACGTCCCGCCGTCCTGGTTCCACATGTCCACCGACTGGCCGTTTTTCACGAACGGCGTGAAGCGTTCTCCAAGGCCGTAGATGCTCTCTCCGACGCCCAGCGCCAGCTGCTCGCGCATGTATGGCTTTCCATCGGAGTCGATGAGGTACCCCGCGCACCCCTTCGCGCTGCCCGTGAGGCGCCGGCCGTCGTGGAAGAAGTCCACGGCCCACTCCCCCGGCCCTCCCGTCTTCACGCGCACGGAGGTCTTCCCGCTGCTCAGGGATACGGACCCTTCCAAGCGTTCGATTCGCGGGCGCAGCGCGTCCTGCCGGGCCAGCTCGAAGGACGGACCGCGCCTGCGTCCACCCTTGAAGTGGCAGAGATGCACCCGGATGACGTCCTCCATGGGGGAGCTGAAGGTCAGGGTGATCTGCGGGCAGTTCAGCGTGTCCCCGCGGTGGCGGATCAGCCGGCAGGGAGCGAAGACGGTCAGGGACGAGCCATCCGCGTGCACGTCTCGCGCCTCCAGCGGGGTGAGCAGACGCACCCCTTCGCGCAGTCCCCAGTACCCATCCGTGAACTTCATCCGTCGTGCCTTTCAGCCCTTGACCGCGCCGGCCACCATCCCCTTGATGATGTGCCGCTGCAGAATGAGATAGAACACGATGGCCGGCGTGATGGTGAGCAGCACCCCCGCCATCGCGCTCTGCCACTCGATCTTGTACTGCCCGAAGAAGTTGTATGCCGCCAGCTGCAGCGTCAGGGACTTCTTCGCTCCGCTCAGGACCAGGAGCGGGAGCAGGAAGTCGTTCCACATCCACATCGCATTGATCACGATGACGGAAACCGTCACCGGCTGCAGCAGGGGGAACATCACCTGGAAGAACGCCCGAAGCGGCCGGCAGCCGTCGATGGCCGCGCAGTCGTCCAGCTCGCTGGGCACCGTCTTGGCGAACCCGTGGTACAGGAAGAGCGAAAGCGGGACCCCCAGGCCCCAGTAGATGACCCCCAGGCCCCAGATGGAGCCCGTGAGGTGGAGGGTCCTGGACACTTTCACGAGGGCGATCATGAATGAATGGAAGGGAATCATCATCGGCGCGACGCACAGCAGGAACACGAACCAGCTGTACCGCGTTCGAGTGCGGGAGAGCTTGAATCCCGCCATGGCAGAGAGAAGCACCACGCCCGCCGTGCCCAGGCAGGTGACCCCCAGGGTGTTGAGGAACAGGTTGGGGTAGCGCATCAGGCTGAAGGCATTGGAGAAGTTCTCCACGCGAAGCCGGGTGGGCAGCGCCACCACGTTGGTCATGATCTCGGAAAAGCTCTTCACCGAGTTGATGACCACCAGGATCAGCGGGTACAGGTAGATGAGCGCCAGCGCCGCCATCACGAGGGAGATGACCAGGGCGCCGCGGGGCCGCCGCGGGCGCCCGCGCAGGATGGGGCGTGGGACGGGGCGCGGGGCGGGGCGCGGGACGGGGCGCAGGACGGAGGCGCGATCCATTCCCCCGCTCACGCCTGCACCTCCCGCCGCTTGAACACGTTCAGCTGGAACACGGTCAGCACGAGGATGAGCAGGAACAGCACCACGGACTTCGCCGTCCCGTACCCGAATCGGCTGTCGCTGAAGGCCGTCTTGTAGATGTCCAGGGCGATGCTCGTCGTGGCGGTCCCCGGGCCCCCGAAG
>Ga0153915_10000769_pt1 | contig 29574 bp, 27 predicted proteins | sample Opewatmetagenome_2_FD_107003 | JGI IMG/M metagenome (GOLD analysis project Ga0153915, IMG submission 107003) | Freshwater wetland microbial communities from Ohio, USA - Open water 3 Core 3 Depth 3 metaG | ecosystem: Environmental > Aquatic > Freshwater > Wetlands | place: USA: Ohio, Lake Erie...
CTCCAGGCGCAGGAACGCCGCAGTCGGATCGGCCCCCAGCAGGGATGCGAGCCGCCGGCGGGCATCGCCGCTGCGCCCCAGCCGCCGCAGCAGCGCGACCTCGAGCCCCCCCGCCCGCGTATCCTCCGGGGTCTCCCGCCCGACGGTCTGCAGCAGTCTGAGCGCCTCGGCCTGGCGGCCTCCGCGCGCGGTGAGCGCCGCGAGCTCAAACCGCGCGGGCGTGCGCCACCGGCCGTAGCCCTGAGCCGTCTCGAACGCCCGCCGCGCCGCCGCTGTATCGCCACGACCGAGTTGCGCGAGACCGAAGTAGTAGGCGGATTCGTAGTCGTTGCTCACACGGCTCAAGACGCCGGCGAGCCACTGGGCCGCAACGTCATACTGCTTGAGCCCCACCGACAGCCGGCCCGCCGCGCGCAGCAGCGGGAGGCTCCCGGGATAGCGATCGAGTCCGGCGCGGTACGTGGCACGCGCGGCGAGCACGCGCCCCTCGCGTTCCTGGACCTCGCCGAGCGCCAGCACGTCTCCCTCGGAGCGCTGCTCCGTAGGTGGGAACTGATAGGCCGCCTGACGCCCAAGGGCGATCAGGGAATCCGGCGTGTAGTCGTAGACCCCTTCCGTGTGCGCGATCAGCGGCGCGCCGCCGGCATCGAGCAGCATGAACGTGAGTGGCGCGCTGGCCCCAGGCAGGGGCAAAGCGTGCGACCAGGTTCGCTCGGGCGTCAACGTCGTCGTATCAGCGTAGAGCACCCCCGCGTCCCCCCTCACGCTGATCGCTGCGCCCGCAAGGCGGCGGGTGACATTGAGCCGGATTTCGAGGGCCGGGCCGCCACCCTCATCCGAGCGCCACAGGCCCACGACCGCGTCGGGAGTCGCTTGCGATACCCAGCCAAGCTCCCGGATCGGCACCCAGTATTCGGAGAATGCGACGGTCTCCCGCGGCTCGAGGAAGCCGTAGGTCTCCTGATCGCGGAACAGGCCGCGTTGGATCTCGACGTAGGCGCTGTTGTCGTCGGACAGGGCTCGGCGCCAGCGCAGCCCGTTGGCATCTCCGCCCCAGGACCAGATCTTCTTGGCCGGCAGATCCAACGGCGAAGACCAGTGCACCAGGCCCGCACTCGTCCGGGGGTGATAGACGGCCATCCACGGCTCGCGACTCCCGTAGGAGAAGCGCGAGACCGGGCCGTACAGATGGTTTCCCACCACGCTGTTGTCCGTGCCACGAGCGTCGACCGGCCAGGTGTCCACGTCCGTGAAGCCGTGCGACGCCGTGTACCGCATGGGATAGATGATCCGCGAATCGTCCCACACGCGGACGGCCGCGTTGGTCCACCAGTAGAAGCGGTGACGCAGCGCGCTGCGGTTGAACAGCGTCGTGTGCTGCTCCAGGACCGCGCGCCCCGGCCGGAGCGTGAGCTGGACCCGCCACTGCATCCCGGTGATCCGGTCCACGTTACCGATCCACACAGAGGCGCTGCCGTCAGAGTCGTTGGTGAGCGCAAAGTCCACCGGTGAAGTCGTCATCCAGTTGTGCGACACCGGGAAGTTGAACTCCACGCCGAGCGCCGCCCACGCGCCGCGGTAGCCGATCTGCGTCAGCTTGATGGATCGATTGGCATAGAACACCTCCGCGCCGCTCAGCTTGTCTCGGCAGCTGTAGAGATGGCCGCCCAGATCCGGCAGCACGGAGCATCTCAGGTACTCGTTCTCGAGGTACAACGTCCGCCAGGTCCGCGCCGCTCGGCGGTCTGTGAGGTGGTTACGAATCGTATACGGGTAATTGACGCGGGCTGGCTGGAAGAAGTCGAATGGAGGGTTCGGGTCCGGCGCTTCCTCGACGTAGGCAGGGATCATGAGCGTGTCGAGCCACGCGTGAGCCGTCCCGGGAGCTTGCCCTTGGCTCCGCTTCCCGGGCGCGATCAGTGCGGTGAGGAGCACCAGCGGCACGATTCGACGCATGCGACGCCTCCCTGCGCTGAGCGCCAGTCTCGAAAGCGCGCGCCCGACCCCCGACGAACCGGAGGCCGGGCGTCCTGCCATCAGCCGCTACCCCCGGAAGAACACGAACGTCACGATGATGAAGATCGGAATCAGGATCGTCAGGCTGTACCCCATGTAGCCGAAGAAGCTCGGCATCTTGACGCCGTTCTCCTCGGCGATCGCCTTCACCATGAAGTTGGGCCCGTTCCCGATATAGGTGTTGGCGCCCATCATCACAGCGCCGCACGAGATGGCGGTGAGCAACCCCGCGCCATTGGCGCCTGCCCGCAGCAGTTCCTCGAGAAAACGCCCTTCCGCCGTGATCCCGTCGAGACCGGCTGCGGTGGCCGAAAACGTGAGATACGTAGGGGCGTTGTCCAGGAAGCTCGACAGGCCACCCGTGGCCCAGAAGAAATGCCACGTCCGGTGCAAGCCGAAGCTCATGCCGAGCACGTCGCGCTGGCCCTGTCCCCAGGCGTTGAGGATCGCGAGGGCCGGGGCCATCGTGATGAAGATCCCGATGAATAGCACGGCTACTTCGATGATCGGCCCGAAGGTGAACTCGTTGCGCTTGCGATGACCCGTGGAGGTCGTGGCGTACGCCGCGATCGCGAGCACGGCCATCAGCGCCTCCTTTACCCCAAATGGCCAAGGCTCACCGCCGAACCCGATTCCCTCCCCCGCCGCCAGCACAGTGCCAATGATTCCAAGGAGATACAGGCCGTTATGCCAGCCGTGGATCCTCAATGGCTCGTGCTTCATCATCTGTTCGAGCTGCGAGCCGGGGCGTTCCTTCTCCTCACGATCGAACACCACCTGGTCCCACAGGTTGAAGATCACGAGCAGCAAGGCGTTCACCAGCAGCCACTGCGGCCACAGTCGCAGGGTCCACTCGAACGGCACGCCCTTGAGGAACCCCAGGAACAGCGGTGGATCACCCAGCGGGGTCAGCAGCCCGGCGCAGTTGGCGACGACGAAAATGAAGAAGATGACGATGTGCCCCTTCCGCTGGCGGGTCTTATTCGCGCGAAGCAGCGGGCGGACGAGCAACACCGACGCGCCGGTGGTCCCGATGAGGTTCGCGAACACCGCGCCGATACCGAGGAAAACGGTGTTGACGAGCGGCGTGCCGGCAAAGGACCCCTGGAGGTAAATCCCCCCGCTGATCACGAACAGCGCGGCGAGAAGGATGATGAAGGACGCGTACTCGGAGAGCTTCTCCTCGAGCAGCAGCCGGCCTTCAGGCCCCCAGGCCACCGCCAGATAGACCGCCACCGGGATCGAGATGATCGCCGCGACGATCGCCTTGTTCCGGTTGCTTTCCCAGAAACGCCCGTGGATCAGCGGTGTGAGCGCGATGACGACCAGGAGCAGCGCAAACGGCACGACGGTGACAAGGGGTAGCCGCCCGCCGACCGACGCCGCGCCGGCGCGGGCCGCTTCCTGCACCGCCAGAAGATGCTGCAACGTGGCGAGCACCACGATAACTCCCTGGTTGGAGGTACGCGGCTCGCCATATCGTAATCGGGGGTACGGGACGGTTCAACGGAAGCGGCGGCCCCGGTGCGAAGGATCGCCACGGGGCCCGACGACGGGCGTGGGGCTTCAGTGACGCACGACCCGCTCGAGGCGCTCCGCCAGCGCATGGTACTTGGTGTGCGCGTCGGCACCGGACTCCTCCCGCTCCACCCGATCGAACTCCTGCTCGACCCTGGCGTGCTGCGACGCCGGGATCGCCTGGTCCGCCATCGGGAACAGGATCTGGTCTTCCTTCTGGATGTGTGCCCGGAGGAGACGAACGTACTCTCGCGCGGCGTTCACCACCTGCGCGACGGCAGCCCGATCACCCGACGCCATGCGCTGAGCACCCTCACGCAGCGCCCGCGTGAGCGCCCGCGCCTCCTCATGCTCGGCGAGCATCACACCGATCGGCCCCCCATGGGTCGGCATCCCGGCGGCATGCATTGCCGGAAAAAGAACGCCCTCCTCCTTGTGATGGTGGCAGCCGTCGGCAAACCCCCGAATGAACTCGGCCGCGTCGAGAAAGAACGTCGCATCGATCGGATCGCCCCGCGCGAGCTGATCCGCCGCAACCGCCAATGCATCCAGCACCCGCTCGATGACACGATGCTCGTCCATCAGGATCTCTGTGGCTTTCATGGCTCCCTCCCCGCGGGTCACCGGAGTCGATGTAATAATGATAAACACATGTATAGATCATGTAAATCCATCGACCCGCCCGCGAGCCTGGTGCTCACCCGTCTGCCTCACCCCACACGACGCATTCGAATGCCTTGAGGTCTGCGTCCGGGAACGTCCACGCATCATCGGGCAGACCCGCCTTGCGACACGTCCACCGGAGGAACGTCTCCCGGTCCCATCCCTGCTCCACCGGAACCTGAGGCAGCAGGAGGCCCGCTCGCCCCCGATGGCTGATCATCAGTCCGTGCGTGCCGACGATGACCTCCTCGGGGCGAATCGGTGCGAGCGGCGTGAGCGCGCTGATCTCGATGTGGACTTGCGCCAGCTCGTCCAGGGTGACGGGAGGAAACCGAGGATCGCCCAGCGCCGATGCGACGGCCGTGCGCTGCACGGCCTCTGCCAGCGGTCTGCGCGCGACGACCTCGCCGCGGCAACCGCGCAGCTCTCGGGTGCCGCGCCGGCGCAGCGTCACAAAGACCGCCCCGGGCACCAGGAGTGCGGGTGAAGTCGTACAGTGCGGTGGATAGCGTCCGCACCTCAGGTACGCCTCGAGGGTCTCGCGGGCGAGGCCGAGGAGGCGCCGCTTGTCTTCGGGACCGAGTGGGGTGTGCGGCGGATGTCCCAGCACCGAGCTGACCTCCGGGCAATGCCTGCGCGAGGGAATCTACCGCGCTCGCCCGCCAGCCACGACCTCCCCCTTCCCCCTCGGCGACCGGCCTTCTAAGCTCCGGCCCCATGGAACACGACGCGATCGCCGTCATCGATTTTGGCGGCCAGTATGCGCACCTCATCGCCACCAAAGTGCGGCGCCTCGGTGTGCTCGCGGAGATCCGGCAGCCTGAAGATCCACTTGACGCATTCCGACCGTATCGCGGCATCATCATCTCCGGCAGCCCGAGCCTGTCGGCGTACGGCGAGGACTCGACCTACACGAAGGAGATCTACGACCTCGACACGCCGATCCTCGGCTTCTGCTTCGGCCACCAGGAGATCGCCAAGCACTACGGCGGCGCAGTGATCCACGGTGGGCGCGAATGGGGGCGGACCGACCTCCATCTCGCCACCGATCACCCGCTGTTCGCCGGGCTGGACGCGGTCGAGCAGGTGTGGATGAGCCATTACGACTCCGTCGTGGCGGTGGGACCGGCGTTCCGCGAGCTCGGGCACACCCCGGCGGCGGGCGGCGCGGTCGCCCACCGGTTTGCGGCGATCGGCTCCGATACGCTGCGGCGCTACGGGTTCCAGTTCCACCCCGAGGTGGACGACACGGTGCACGGCGACCGGATGATCGCCAACTTCGTGTTCGGCATCTGCGGGTGTCGCGCGACGTGGACCATGGACGGATTCCTCGACGAGGAGACGGCCAAGGTGCGGCGGGCGGCGGGCAAGCGATCCGTCTTTCTGCTGGCATCGGGCGGCGTCGACTCGACGGTGGCGGCGGCCATCATCGGGCGGGCGCTCGGCCCCGATCGCATGGACCTGCTCCACATCGACAACGGACTGATGCGGAAGGATGAGAGCCGCCAGGTCGTCGCGATGTTCGAGCGCCTGGGGCTGGGCTCGCGCCTTCACTTCCGGGACGCCAGCGCTACCTTCCTGACCGCGCTCGAAGGCGTGGTCGACCCCGAGGAGAAGCGCCGCATCATCGGCGACACGTTCATCCGCGTGTTCCAGGATGAGGCCCGGACGCTCGGCATCGCGGACCGCCTGCTGGGCCAGGGAACGATTTACCCCGACACGATCGAGACCGGGGGAACCCGCCGGGCAGACACGATCAAGACCCACCACAACCGCGTGCCGATCATCGAGGAGATGATCGCCGCCGGCAACGTGATCGAGCCGCTGGCCGAGCTCTACAAGGTCGAAGTCCGCGAGCTGGGGAAGAAGCTCGGGGTCCCGGACGCGATGCTGCGGCGCCACCCCTTCCCGGGCCCCGGCCTGGGTATCCGGCTGCTCTGCAGTGACGGCACGCCCGACCGCACCGACTTCGACGCCATCACGCCCCAGGTCGCAACGATCGTTCGGCGCTTCGGCCTGGCTGCCCTGCCCCTTCCCATCCGGTCGGTTGGCGTGAAGGCCGACCTCCGCGCGTACGAGCATCCGGTGCTGCTCCACGGTGCGGTCCCGTGGCGCACGCTGATCGACGCCGTGTCAAGGCTCACTAGCGACGTACCCGGAATCAACCGCTGCGTGTGGAACCTCGGCCCCGCGGCACCGCGTGCCGCCCACCCCGTCCGGGCGACGGTGACCCGCGCGCGGCTCGACCTGCTGCGGGACGCCGACCACCTCGTGATGGAGGGACTGGAGCGACACGGGATCTACGACAACGTCTGGCAGTGCCCGACGGTGCTCGTGCCGCTCGCGCTCGACGAGCGTCCCGGTGAGCTGGTCGTGATCCGCCCAGTGAGGTCCCAGCGTGCCATGACCGCGGCGCCGGTCGAGCTCCCCCCCGGGCTCGTCGTCGAGCTGCGGGACGCCATCCTCACGTTGCCAGGCGTCTCGGGGCTCGCGCTCGACGTGACGTCCAAGCCGCCCGGCACCATCGAGTGGGAGTGAGACGGCCCGGCGAAGGCGCCTCCACCGTCAGTCAGACCACCGCTCCGGAGACGGGCGCGCCGGTGACCACGCGCCACCGCTCGCCAAGTTCAGCCGCCTCGCCGACGAATCCGTCGGGCACGCCCCTGAGCCGGTCGGCGAGAGTCCGGACGCTGCTCTCGCGACGGGCTCGGCCACATCGCAGCTTGACAGCGCTCGACCCGGAAGGTACTACCGCCTCCAAGGGGATGCGCGGTCGGAGTGCATGAGGACGAATGCCCCTCCACACAGGGGCGGTGTTCAGGCGCGGACAGCACGTGACACGCGACGCGAGGACGAGAGCCTCACGAGGCTGTGCCCTGAGAGGACAAGGAGGTAGACGTGCAACACCTCAGCAGCGACCAACTGGATCGGGTCAGGGTGGAGAGGAGAGAACTTGAAGTCTATGCGGCGACGCAGATCGGCAGATACCTGATCGCGACGCAGCGAGGGTACGTACGGAGACTGATCCTCGCGATGATCGACAAGATGTTGGCACTGGGGGATCAGGACCCCGTGATGTTCGACCACTTCCTGGTGCGACAACCGAGTTTCGCCATGTGGAAGCAGTGTCGCACCGTGCCGAGCCCGCGCGGGCTGGATCGCGTCCGGGCCCAGGTGGCGAGCGACGGGCTCGAGAGCTACGCCTGGCTGAACCTGTGTGCGGACGTCATCAGGCTGTTCGGCGAGCTCGCCGAGCAGAAATGGGCGTCGGACGCCCCCGACGTCAACTGGTGCATCATGGCCAGGAAGAAGGACCTGAGACCGGGACCCGTGTTCGCCAAACCGGAGGAGAGCCCAGTCCACTATGGCCACCGACACCGGTTGGACAAGACGCTTGCCGAAAAGGCTCGAATTGACGCGCCATTCATGGCCATCCCTCGCGAGCGAGTCGAGTGGCGTGGGGTCGAGACGTTCAAGTTTGGTGTCGACAGCGTGATAGCAACTCTGGACTGGACCTACGGACTACAGATCGAGGGAGGAGATGTATCAGGCACGACCGCGGACTCCATCGCTGCCCTGCGATGGGCATCGCGCCAACAGAATCAGGTGAATCCCATTGTGCACCTGATAGCGATCGCCACAATGGTCCCTCAGGGACACCATACGATCGTCGAGTGCGCGTGGCCCCTGACACGCCAGGGATACATGGACTATGCCATCGGGTTCTACGGTACCCTGGCCCCAGGCGACCATGGCGGCCTCCAGAGTACGCTGAGGATCTTCGACAACGACGCTCGGAACAAGCACGTGCTGGCTTGCGTGGCCATGGCCAAGAGCGACTGGAAGACCTGGCCACAGCGCGGCGGCCGGATCATCGCTCCCGTGGAGGAGCTGGCGCTGCACTTTGATCGACCTGATGAGATCGAGCTCTATCGGCACCTGGCGGACGTCCGTCGCGCGTACGGCTTCTGCGCAGGCGGGAGGCCAACGCTCGACAGCCTCACGCACTTCATCGAGGCGGCAGGAACGGGTCTGCAGGGAAAGCAGATCATTGACCGGATGCTGTCGCAGTACCACCTGGTCTCGTAGCCCGCCCCGCGGGGCTACGGCACGATCAGCTGTGCGACCTGGCCGCCGAACCCGTCGGCGATGCCGCGCACGCCGTCGGGTAGCGTCCACTCGCCGTCCGCGACGAGCGCGTATTGGTAGACGCCGCGCGCGAGCGGCAATTCGACGATCCACCGCCCACCCTCCCGCCGCAGCGGGACCGCGGTCCAGCCGTTCCAATCCCCGCTGATGGCGAGCGCGTGGGCTGTTTTCCGGTAGCGCAGGGCGACACGCACGCGGTTGCTGTCGAGCGGGGTGACGGTGAGCGCGGGTGGGGCCAGACCGGTGGCCCCGCGGGTGGCGACCCGCACGCCGGCCTGGGCGTAGAGACCGTGGGCGAACCCCGCGAGGTCCTCCGGGAACCGTCCAGCCGACGCCTCGATCGAGACGACCGATGTGGCCTGCCACACGACCTCGAGCGAGCCCCACGGCCCATCCGCGAGGTCGCCGATGCGCGTTCCCGCAACGGCGGAGATCCGCACAGGCACCTGCCCACCGAAGCGCAGTCCGAGGGACATGTCTGCCAGCCTGTTGGTATCCGAGCCCGTCAGCGTGAGGGCCGCGTCCGCGCTCAGCGCGCGCGCGGGCTGCCACTGCCACCGGGCGGACAGGCTCGCCAACGGCGACCAGGTCGAGTCCACGCGCCGCACGGCGCCCCCCACCGTGCCGAGCGAGAGATAGGTCGGACCCGCAGCGAGCGCGACGAGCGGACCGGCGGCAATCGACCCGCTCGGCGTCCCCCCCTGGTACGCATTCAACGCGGCACCACCGGTGAACCCGAGGTAGGGTCCATGACGGCGCTGCGTGCGCCACAAGATCGTCGTCTGACCCGCGACCTGGAGCGCCCAGCCTCCACTCGTGAACGCCGAGAAGGCGGCGTCGAGCTCGCCAGCCCTGAGCCCACGACCGCTGGTTAGCCGTACCGCGGCGAACGCCGCCGTACCGTCCAGGCTGTCGGCGTATCGGGCGCGGCTCCCCCCCAGAAACAGCGACGCCTCCTGTGCCTCGAGGACACTCGCGCACAGGAGGGTCGCGACGCCGACGCCGCGGATCACTGCCCGCGCACGTATCCGGATCCCTTGTTCCCGTGACCCGGTGGTATGGTGCCGGGCCGCCCTTGACCGCTTCCCTGGCCTGCCGCAGGCGCCGGGAGGCCACCTCCCTGCATGATGCGCCGCGCCACATCCGCCATCGGAGTGCCTCGCCCCCTCAAGTCGGCGACTGCCGAGGGCAGCTCGAACAGGCCCTCGCTGCCACTGTGTCCGCGGTAGGTATCCTCCACCGCGCGGACCGCGGCCTCCCGATCGAGTCCCTGAGCACAGAGCGACGCGGCCACCGTGAGCCCGGCCGCCGCCTGATCCGCGTCCGACGCGGTCGCGACCAGCTCCCGCACCTCGTCCGCGGTGATGCCGCGCCCCAGAGCCTCGGCCGACGCCGCGACGACCGCTCCCGGCGGATCTGCCATGCCTGCGCGCACCGCGGCGGCGCGGCCCTCGGCAAGGCGCCCGCGCAGCTGCTCGAGAACGGCCAGCACCCGCTCCGGCGGCACGCGGTTCCGCTTGGCCCACCCTTCGAGGGCCTTGTCGATCAGCGGCTCGGGCGGCAGTCCCTGCGCCCGGGTGGCATCCACCGTGGCGCCGACTCGCTCGACGAAATCGGGCGGCGCCCCGCGCGCGGCCAGCTCGGCGCGCACGTCGCGCGTCTGAGCTGCCGCGGATCCCGCCCGCAGCACCAGCAGCACCGCGGCCAGCATCACCATGTGTCTCATGATCGCACCACTCCCCGCGGACCGACGACGAGCAGGCTGTTGCGCTGCCCGAACTCGTCCTCGACCTGCGCATGCGCCGCCGGATCCGGGATCCAGCGCCGGCCATCAACCACAAAGAGGTACTGATACTCGCCCGGCGCCAACGCCACCGTCACCGTCCAGACGCCGGCCTCCGCACCCCGCGTGAACGCCGTCGTGGACTCGTTCCAGCCATTGAACGACCCCGCCAGCGCGACCGAATGCGCGTCGGGCGCGAGCAACTCGAACCGGATCAACACCGTTCGATCCTGCGCGGCCGCGACGCGCAGCCCGGTGGCCGGGTGATCGGGGGGGCCCAGGAGCGCCGCCAACGCCGCGCCGGCCACGAGAATCACGATCAGCGCCGCCGCCGCCATCGCGGGGCGCACGGCGAGCCGCTGGGGCTCGACGAGCCAGCGCCACCAGCCCCGAGGTGCCGTCCGCCGCGCGCGCACCGCCTCCAGCACCGCACGATCAACCGCGGCACCTGGCGGGACCAGCTCAGCGGCATACGTGGCAAGCGCCGCCTTCAGCCGGTCCGCCCGCTCGCGCTCGGCCGCGTCGGCTGGCGGGGGGCCGTCCCCATCCAGGTAGCGTTGTGCTACCTCACTCCAGGTGTCGCTCGTCATAGCATCCCCTCCAACCGCTGCCGCACCACCGCCCGGGCGCGATGCACGCGCATCCGCAGGGTGTCTTCCCGCTCTCCCAGCAGCTGCGCCATCTCGGCGTAGGACCGGTCGTCCACGTGCCGCAACACGAACGCCTCGCGATGCTCCGGTGCGAGACTCTCCAGGGCCGCGGCGATCGCCATGCGGGTCTCCGCGGCGCCCACCCCGTCGTCCGCCCGGTCCGGCGCCACCGCGCGAATCGTCTCCAGCGGCAGATGCGCGCGCTGGCGGCTGCGGTGGTTGCGGCACTGGTTGGTCAGGATGCGGAAGAACCAGGCCCCGAACCGCTCGGGCTCCCGACAGCCGGCGAGCCCGTCGTACGCGCGGATGAACGCCTCCTGCATCGCGTCCGCCGCCAAGTCCGCGTCGCCGCACACCGCCGTGGCGTACCGGCCGAACGCCTTCCGGTACCGCTCGACCAGCACCGCGTAGCACTCCACATCGCCACTCAACACGCAGGCCACCACATCTTGATCGGAGAGCTCCGCCCGCGCCGCGCCTGACGCCATCCCACCTCCCCCCGGGGGCACGCCACCCGTCTGCGTTCACGGGTGGCGCTCCCCGCCACCCCCCTACGGCGCGATCAGGAAGTTCACGCCCGTCACCGCCTGGCCTCGCGCAACCGTGACCGCCTGAGCGTCTACCGTGACGCCGTCCACATCCACATTATAAGTCCCCGGCACCAGGAACCAGATGGTGTAGGTCCCGTCGGCCGCGGTGACGGCGGTGGCCTCGGCGGTCTGGAGCTCCGCGAGCTCGGGCGAGCTCGTCAGCGTCGCGCGCACCGTGGCGCCAGCGACCGGCCCGCTTGCGTTCGTCACAACGCCGGCAATGCTGCCCGCGATGTTCTGCACGACCGCCCGCACCAGGGGCGTGAAGATCACGCCGGTGGGTGTCGCCCGGGGGCCCGTGAGATGGAAGTTCCGCGCCACGTCGAAATCCAGCACGATGATCGTTTCGCCTGACGCGATGTTGACGCCTGCGCAATCGCAGGTACCGTCCTGCCACGAATCGTCGAACAGGTTCACCTTGATTCCGCTCTGCGCGCCGCTCGGCACCCTGAGGTCGGCAGACGTCGAGCCGTCACGGAACGTGAGCCCATCGGCCAGCGTCACGCGGGCTCCGGTCACCTCGAGCCGGAGCTGCAGATAGTCGCCGGCCGGGATGTCGAGCGACGCCAGCTCGGCGGTCACACCGTCCTGGAAGTCGAGCAGGTCGAAAGTCCCCCCGGTTTCCGTGAGCGTGATGGGGGCACCGTCGGCCGGAATCAGGCTGACCCGCCCAACGTCCACCTCCGCGCTCGCGAACAGATCGGTCGGCGCATCCGTGATCCGGAGCGTGAGCCGGGCGGTACCGCCCGTTCCGGTGCCGTCAGTGCAGCCCAGCGCCAGCCCCGCGCCCAGCGCCAGGGTGGCAAACAGCGTTGTCCGTCGCATGGTGAGTGTCCGGGTTGAGGTTCGTCTGAAGGACACGGGGATCGGGCGTTTGTGACATAAGTGACAAGACGGGGCGAGCGGTAGGCGGCGGATCACGCCGAGCCGCCCCAGTGGGCGTTCCGAAATGAAACGGGCGGGCTACTACGTGACCCCGAGGATCCGTGTGGCGAGCAGCGCCGCGTTCTTGGCCATCCCGATACCGACCGTCCCGACCGGACATCCGGGAGGGAGCTGCGCGATGGCGTAGAGCGCGTCCACACCGTGCAGCGGTCCGACGTCGAGCGGGAGGCCGATCACGGGGAGATCGGTGAGGGCCGCCACCGCGCCCGGCAGCGCCGCGGCGAGGCCCGCCGCAGCAATGATCACCCGATAGCCGTTCTTGCGCGCGTCCCTGGCGATTTGCGCCGTCTGCTCCGCGTTGCGATGCGCCGAGGACACGATGAGGTCGTACGCGACGCCGGCCTCGTCGAGCACCTTGCAGGCTGGCTCGACGCGCTCGCGATCGCTGTCGGAGCCGACGAGGATGAGGACGGGCTTCTGCGACACGGTCGGCTAGCTCCCCGCCGCGGCTCGCGGGGCAGCCGGGCTAGGCCGCATACCGTCCTACGAGCAGGCTGACGTTGTGCCCGCCGAACCCGAACGAATTGGTCAGCGCGACACTGACCGGCCGTTTCACCGCGCCGCGCGGGGCGCAGTCGAGATCGCACTCGGGATCAGGGTCGTCCACGTTGATCGTGGGCGGGATCACGCCGTTGACGAGCACGAGCACGCTGATCGCGAACTCGAGCCCGCCGGCGGCCCCGAGCAGGTGGCCGGTCATGGACTTGGTGGATCCCGCCACGACCCGGTATGCGTGCGGGCCGAACACCGCCTTGATGGCCTTCACTTCCGCCACGTCGCCGTGTGGGGTCGCCGTGCCATGGGTGTTGATGTACCCGACTGCCGTTGGGGCGATCTCGGCGTCCGCGAAGGCGGCCTGCATCGCGCGCATGGCCCCTTCGCCGCCGGGCGCGGGCTGGGTGATGTGGTACGCGTCGGCGCTCATCCCGAACCCGAGCACCTCGCCGTAGATCCGGGCGCCGCGCGCCTGCGCGTGCTTCAGCGCCTCGAGGATCACGATGCCGGAGCCGTCTCCCATCACGAACCCGTCGCGCCCCCGATCGAACGGCCGGGAGGCCCGCTCGGGCTCCTCGTTGCGGGTCGACAGCGCCTTCATGTTGGCAAAGCCCGCGACCGCGAGCGGCGTGATCGCCGCCTCGGCGCCGCCGGTGATCATCAGATCGGCCGACCCGCGTTGGATCAGCCGGAACGACTCGCCGATCGCATGCGCCGAAGAGGCGCACGCCGACACAGTGCAGAAGTTGGGGCCCTTGGCGCCGGTCCGGATCGAGACGATCCCCGAGGCGATGTCGGGAATGAACATCGGAACGAAGAACGCGGAGACGCGGTGGTAGCCTTCGGTGAGCGAGATCTTGCACTGCTCCTCGAACGTCCCGATCCCGCCGATGCCGCTGCCGATGATGACCCCGGCCCGCTCGGGCTCGGGAACGGCCTTCCCCAGACCGGCGTCCTGCAGCGCCTGGGAGGCCGCCGCGATGGCGTACTGGAGGAAGAGGTCATACCGCTTGGCCTCTTTCCGATCCACGTACCGTAAGGGATCGAAGCCCTTGACCTCGCAGCCGAAGCGCACGTCCAGCTTGGCCGGATCGAACCGCTTGATGGGTGCCGCCCCCGACCGGCCCGCCACGAGTCCGGCCCAGGTATCCGCAGCATTCAGGCCCAGAGGCGACACGACCCCCAGGCCTGTGACGACGACACGACGCCCCAAGCTACTTGTTCCCCATCTTCTCGTGGAGATACTTGAGCGCATCGCCGACCGTACGGAGCTTCTCAGCCTCCTCGTCGGGGATGTCGATGTCGAACTCCTTCTCGAACGCCATCACCAGCTCGACCTGATCCAGGCTGTCTGCCCCCAGGTCCTCCATGAAGCTCGCGCTCTCGGTCAGCTTCTCCCGCTCGACTCCGAGCTCCTCGGCGATGATGTCCTTGACCTTGTCCTCGATGCCGCCCATGTGAGTCCCCGTTCGATGAGGGTTTACATGACCATCCCGCCGTCTACGACCACAACTTGGCCTGTAATGTAGTCGGCGAGGTTGGATGCAAGAAAGAGCACCGCATTGGCAACGTCGTCCCGGTGGCCGAGACGGCCCAGCGGGACCTGGCGCAGCAGCAGCTCGCGCTGCTGCTCGGTGAGCGCCCGGGTCATGTCGGTGTCGATGAAACCGGGTGCCACCGCGTTCACCAGGACGTTGCGCGACGCGAATTCCTTGGCGACGGCCTTGGTGAGCCCGATCAGGCCGGCCTTGGAAGCGGCGTAGTTCGCTTGCCCGGCGTTGCCGATGAGGCCCACGACGCTGGCGATGTTGATGATCCGGCCCCAGCGTCGCTTCATCATGCCGCGCGTGGCCGCCTTCGTCATCAGGAAGGCCCCTTTGAGGTTGACGCTGAGGACCGTGTCCCAGTCTTCCCGGGTCATCCGCGCGAGGAGGCCGTCCCGCGTGAGGCCCGCATTGTTGACCAGGATGTCGACCGGACCGAGCCCCTGCTCCACCGCCTCGAGGGCCCGCACCACCTGGTCCTGGTCGGCGACACTACCACCGACCGCGAGCGCGCGCTCCCCGAGCGCGGCGGCCTGCTGGCCGGCGCCGGCGACGTCAACGTCGACGACGGCGACCTTGGCTCCGGCCTGGTAGAGCTTGGCGGCGATCGCGGCACCGATCCCGCGCGATCCGCCCGTGACCAGTGCAACCCTACCCGACAGATCAATCATGCCAGCCCCTTTTCCAGGAAGACCTCCACCTCGACGGCCGTGCCGAGGTTGGCCACCGGCACGCCCGGTGCGATCCGCTGGGCGAGCCCCGCGAGCACGTTGCCCGGTCCGAGCTCGAGGAACGGGGCACCATCGCCCAGCCGGGCGAGCGCCTGCACCGACTCGACCCAGCGGACCGGCGCGGTGAGCTGCGCGCCGAGCAGGCGCCGGGCCGTCGCGCCGTCACGCACGGGCTCCGCGGACGCGTTCGCCACGACGGGCGCGCGTGGATCACGCAACGGCACCCGGTCGAGCGCTTCCATCAGTCCCGCCGCTGCCGGCGCCATGAGTGGCGAGTGGAACGCGCCGCTCACCTTGAGCGCCACCACCCGCTTCGCCCCCGCCTCCTTGAGCGCGACACCGGCCCGCTCGATCGCCGGGGGGTCACCCGAGATCACCACCTGATCGGGCGCGTTGAGATTGGCCGCGACCACGACCTCCCCGTCCCGGCTGGCCGCCACGCAGATCGCGGCCACACGGCCGGCGTCGAGTCCCAGCACCGCGGCCATGGTCCCCGGTCGCGCCCGACCCGCCGCCAGCATCAGCTCGCTCCGGACCCGCACCAGCCGCACGGCATCGGCCAAGGTCAGGGAGCCGAGCGCCGCGTACGCCGCGTATTCGCCGAGGGAGTGGCCCGCCGCCGCGACCGGCGCGAGCCGCTCGCCGACCACCGCGTGCACCGCCAGCGTGTGCACCAGGATCGCCGGCTGCGCGTTGTGCGTGAGGGTCAGCTCGGCCTCCGGGCCGGCCCACATGACGCGCGACAGCGCGGTGCCCAGGGCCGCATCCGCCTCCGCAAACACCGCGCGGGCCGCGGGGAACCGCTCCGCCAGGTCCTTCCCCATGCCCACCCGCTGGGCCCCTTGGCCCGGGCACAGCAAGACCGCTCTCACCAGCGCAGCACCATGCTGGCCCAGGTGAAGCCCCCCCCGAAGGCCACCAACAGCACGGTCATGCCCGGCTGCACGCGGCCGGAGCGGACCGCCTCGTCGAGCGCGATCGGAATCGACGCCGCCGACGTGTTGCCGTACCGATCCACGTTGACGTAGACCTTGTCCATCGGGATCTCGGCGTGCTTGGCGGTGGCCTCGATGATGCGGATGTTGGCCTGGTGCGGGATCAGGACGTCCACGTGTTCGCCGCGAAGCCCCGCGGCGGTCAGGGCATGGTCGCAGGCGTCGGCCATCGAGCGAACCGCCGACTTGAACACCTCGCGGCCGGCCATCTTGATGAAGTAGGACCGGTCCGCCAGCATCTGCTCGCTGGGAGGCTCGAGGCTGCCGCCCCCGGGGCGGTACAGCAGGTTGCCCAGCGTCCCGTCAGACTTGAGGTACGTGGACAGGATGCCGCGACCATCCTCGGCCGGTCGCAGCACGCCGACGCCGGCGGCGTCGCCGAACAGAATCGCCGTGGATCGGTCCTGCCAGTCCATGATCCGCGTCAGCCGATCGGCCCCGATCACGAGCACCGTCTGCGCGGTGCCGGCGGCGATCATCGATTCGCCGACTGCGGTCGCGAAGAGGAATCCGCTGCAGGCGGCGCCGATGTCGAACGCCGCCGCGTTCTTCGCGCCGAGCGCCGCCTGCACGTCGCACGCCTGCGAGGGAAGCAACCGGTCCCACGACGCCGTGGCCACGACGATCGTGTCCACGTCCTCGACCCCCAGCCCCGCCTCCGCGAGCGCCCGCCTCCCGGCGTCGCTCCCCATGTAGGCGATCGTCTCGTGATCCTCCGCCATGTGCCGCTCGCGGATCCCGGAGCGCTCGTGGATCCACTGATCCGATGTGTCGAGCATGCGCTCCCAGTCGGCGTTCGTGAGGATCTTGGCCGGCACGTAGCGGCCGGTCGCGACGAACCGGGCGACGGGGCGCTTCACGCTGCCGTTCCGTTCGCCATGTCCGCCCCGATGTGCTCGCTGAGGTTGCGGCCCACGGCCCGGGCGGCCACCGAGACGGCGTTCTTGATCGCGCGGGCCGAGGATCGGCCGTGACAGATGACGGAAACGCCGCGCACGCCCAGCAGCGGGGCCCCCCCATACGTCGAGTAGTCGAGCACCGCCGATACGCGCCGCATACCTTCGCTTTCCAGCACGGTCGCTGCCATCTCCCGCCGCAGGAGCCCCGTGAACAGTTGGGCGACCGACTCGTAGAACTTGAGGACGACGTTGCCGATGAAGCCGTCGCACACCACGACGTCGACGTCGCCCCGTACGACGTCGCGGCCCTCGACGTTGCCAACGAAGCGGAACGCATGCGTCTCGGCCCGCAGCAGGGTGTGGGCTTCGCGGACCGTCGCGTTCCCCTTTTCTGCTTCTTCCCCGATGCTGAGCAACGCGACGGCCGGATCGCTCCGCCCCAGAACGTCGCGCGCGTACACGGCGCCGAGGTGGGCGAAGCCGCGGAGCTCGCGGGCGCTGGAGTCGACATTGGCGCCGACGTCGAGCACCAGCACCGGTTTCGACGCCGTGGGAAACAGGGCGCCGATGGCCGGACGCTCGATGCCGGGGTGGAGCCCGAGGATCAGGGCGCTCGCCGCCATCACGGCGCCGGTGTTGCCGGCGGAGATGAACGCGTGGACCTTGCCTTCGCGCTGCAGTCTGAGGCCGATCCCGATCGACGATTGCGGCTTACCGCGCACCGCCGCGAGCGGCTTCTCGGCCATCCCGATCACCTCGGGCGCGTCGACCACCTGGATCCGCTCGGGCGTCCCGCCCGCCCTGGCAAGCTCCGCCTCGATGTCGCGGGCCCGGCCGACCAGCAGGATCTCGGCGGACTCCGGAAGCCCGTCCAACGCCTCGAGCGCCCCCCCCACCGGGGCCCCCGGGGCGAAGTCCCCACCCATGGCGTCGAGCGCGATCCGCACGGCGATCAGGTCTCCTCGGCGACCTGGACCCGCTTCTTCCCCGCGTAATACCCGCACGTCGGACAGACACGGTGCGGCCGCTTGGGGTCACCGCAGCGCGGACAGGGCTGCAACGCCACGGGAGCGGCCTTGTAGTGCGTCCGGCGCTTGCGCTTCCGGCTCTTGGATGTCCTGCGCTTCGGTACCGCCATGACTACCTCGTTTCGTCGTCAGCCCGCGGTGCCTCGAGCGACGCCCAGCGGGGGTCGCGCTCGGACGGGCACCGGCAGGGCCCCTCGTTAAGGTCCGTTCCACACCGCGGGCAGATCCCGCGGCAGTCCTCCCGGCACAACACGAACTCCGGCGCCGCGAGGATCAGCTCCCCGCGGATCACTTCGCCCAACTCCAGCTCCAACGTACGCGACGGGATAATCACCACCGACGGATCGTCGACCCCCTGGTCCTCGGTGAACAGGAGATCGACGGTTTCGTCGATCACGGCGTCCACCGGTACTAGGCAGCGGCGACAGGCGACCCGCACGCGAGTCTCGAGCCGCCCTTCCCAAAAGAACGAGCCCGGGCCGCTCGCCATGATGCGGCCCGAAACGCGCACCGGCTCAATTGGCGTGAACTCGAGGTCGGCGAGCCCCGGATCGTCCGGCTGGACGACGGCGTCCGTCTCGAGCGGGCCCGCCGCAAGGGCGCGCAAGTCCACTCGTAACATAGCCGTTAATCATATGGTTCCCATCAACTTGGGTCAACTCGCCCGATCCTGGCCCCACAAGCCCGTCCGCTCGGCTTCGGGGAAGAAGAACGCGATCTCCCGCGCCGCGTTCTCGTCCGAATCGGACGCGTGGATGGCGTTCCGCTCCTTGTTCTCTGCGTACAGCCGCCGCACCGTCCCCGGTGCCGCCTCGGCCGGATCGGTTGCCCCGATTACCTCGCGGAGCTGGGGAACCGCATCGGCCCGCTCCAGCACCAGCGGAATGCACGGCCCCGACGTCATGAACACGCAGAGCGAGTGGTAGAACGGGCGGCCACGGTGCACGGCGTAGAACGCCTCGGCCTCGGCCCAGCGGAGGCGGGCCATTCGCATTGCCCGAACCGTGAAGCCCGCCGCCTCCACGTGCGCCAGGATGATCCCCGTCTTGCCGCGGGCCACGGCGTCGGGCTTGATGATGGCGAGTGTCTGCGTCATGCCTGGATCCGTCCCGGGTTCTTGGTTCCCGATCTCGCGCGGCTGGCCGGTCGAAGCCCTGCCGCCTCTCCCGCTCCTGCCGCTCCTGCCGTCACGGCCCGAACAGACGACGCACGATGTCGTCGCGGGTCAACAGCCCGACCAGGGCGCCGTCGCGCACCACCGGGACCCGCTCGAGCTTCTTGTTCACCATGAGCGCCGCCGCGTCGGCCAACAGCTGGTCGTCCGACAGACACAGGACGCTCCGGTCCATGGCCTCCCGGACTGTGACTTCCCGCGCCTGCGTGACGGACAGCCTGCCCTTTGGCTTCGCTCCCACCGCCGGGTATTCGCCGCTCAGCTTGCCGGCGTAGCGTGGCAGCAGGTAGCGCAGGATCTCCCCGTGGCTGATCACCCCGAGCACTTCGTTCTTCTCCGAAACCACCGGCGCCGCCGGAACGCCGTGCGCCACCAGAAGGCGCGCCGCCTCCGTGAGTGGCGTATCGGGCTGGACCGTCACCAGCCGGCCGACCAGCACATCCCGCACGAGGAGCTCCGCCGGGACGTCCACCTCCGCCAGCAACGGCGACGCCAGCACCTCCTCCGGCGTCGCCGCCCGCTCCAGCATCTGGACGATGTCTTCCCGCGCCAACGCCCGCGCGAAGGCGGCGAGCGCGCGCAGGTAGGCCGAGCCCTCCCCCGGGGGGGCGAGCAGCAGTAGCACGATGCGCGCTTCCTTGCCGGGGTCGTGCAGGCGGTGGACCGGCTGGGCCGTCACGCCGAGTACCGCGGTCACTCCCTCGACGGCCTCGGTGCGGAAGTGCAGCAGGAACGCCTGCTGCCCGACGGTGACGGCCTCGCCGGGCAGCGCCTCCGCCAACAGCTCCTCCAGCCGCTCGGGGTCGAGCGCGCGTCCCGACGCGATGGCCGCATGCGCCAACGGACGGGCGACGTCCCGCACCGTTTCGCCGGGCACGGCGAGCACGATGCGGTCGGCGGAGAGGAGCTGGGAGAGCTTCACGCGGTGATCCGCCGTTCCGCGAGCAGCTGCACCACGTCGGCCGGCCGTTTCATCACTCCGATGCCGGCGCGCTCGAACGCCGCGATCTTCTCCGCCGCGGTGCCGCTGGCCCCCGAGATGATGGCGCCCGCGTGCCCCATGCGCCGGCCGGGGGGCGCCGTCTGGCCCGCAATGAACCCGACGATCGGCTTGCGCACCCGCTCCCGGGCGTAGTCGGCGGCCTGCTGCTCGTCGGTCCCGCCGATCTCTCCGATCATCACGATCGCGGTCGTGTCGGGATCGGCCTCGAACGCCGCGAGGCAGTCGATGAAGTTCGTCCCGATGATGGGGTCCCCTCCGATCCCGATGCAGGTCGACTGCCCGAGTCCCGCCTGCGAGAGCTGGTGGATGATCTCGTACGTCAGCGTTCCGCTGCGCGATACCACGCCGATCCGGCCCTCCCGGCAGATACCTCCGGGAATGATGCCCACTTTTGCGCGTCCAGGGGAGATGGCGCCGGGGCAGTTGGGGCCGATCAGCCGTACGCCCCGCTCCGTGAGATACGGCATGATGCGGGTCATGTCGAGGACCGGGACGCCCTCGGTGATGCACACGACGAGGCGGACACCGGCGTCCGCCGCCTCGTAGACCGCGTCGGCGGCGAAGCGCGAGGGCACGTAGATCACCGCGGTGTTCGCCGCCGTGGCCTGCACCGCCTCGGCTACGGTGTCGAAGATCGGGACCTCTTGCTCGAACCGCTGGCCCCCCTTCCCCGGCGTCACACCCGCCACGACCCGCGTGCCGTACTCCGTCATCTGCCTGGTGTGGAACGATCCGTCGCGGCCGGTGATGCCCTGCACCACCAGCCTGGTGTCGTGTCCGATGAAGATGCTCATGCCGCCCTCCCCGCCAGCCGCACGGCCTGCTTGACCGCTTCGTCCATGTCGGTCAGCGCCGAAAAGCCCGCCCGCTTCAGAATGTCCACCGCCAGCTGCTCGTTCGTCCCGGTGAGGCGAATGACGATCGGCACCTTCAGCTTGGCGCGCGACGTTGCGGCCACAATGCCGTTCGCCACGTCGTCGCACCGCGTGATGCCGCCGAAGATGTTGAACAGGATGCACTTCACGTTGGGATCACTGGTGATGATCTCGAGCGCCGCGACGACCTTCTCGGGGTTGCTGCTCCCGCCGATGTCCAGGAAGTTCGCGGGCTCGCCACCGTAGAACTTGACGAGGTCCATCGTGGCCATGGCAAGGCCGGCCCCGTTCACGCAGCAGCCCACCGCACCGTCGAGCTTGATGTACGAGAGATTCGCCTCCCGCGCCTTCACCTCGGCCGGATTCTCGGCAGTGGCGTCGCGCAGGGCCGCGATGTTCTCGCGCCGCTCGAGCTCGTTGTCGTCCACGGAGATCTTGGCGTCGAGCGCCACGACCTGCCCGTCCCGGGTGGTGACCAGCGGGTTGATCTCGGCCAGCGAGCCGCCGGCCTGGATGAACGCCGTGTAGAGCCGCTGCATGATCGTCGCCGCGGACCGCACCTGGCCGAGATCCTTGTACAGGAAGAACGCCAGCCGCATCGCCTGGTGCGGCAGCACGCCGTAGCGCGGATCCACCGCGAGCTTCATGATCTTCTCGGGCGTCTTGGCCGCGACCTCCTCGATGTCGATCCCCCCCGCCGGGCTCACCATGAACACCGGGCGCTGGCTGGCGCGGTCGACGATGACCCCGACATAACTCTCGCTGGCGATGTCGGCGGCCGGCACGACGAGCACCTTCTGCACCGTCAGCCCCTTGATCGACATGCCGAGGATCTTCTCGGCGTGAGCCCGCGCCTCGGCGGGCGTCGCCGCGAGCTTGACGCCACCGGCCTTGCCCCGGCCGCCGGCGTGGACCTGCGCCTTCACTACGACCCGGCCGCCGATGCGCCGGGCGATGGCCTCGACTTCGGCAGGCGTGGTCGCGACGTCCCCGTCCGGCACCGGTATCCCGGCCGCCTTGAGCAGGGCGCGCGCCTGATATTCGTGCAGATTCACGCGTCGTCTCCCGTGATGGTGGTTCCCGTCTCGCCGCGCAGCGCCGCCGCCCCGTCGCCGAGGTGGGCGATCACCGCGCGCCGCCCGCCGCCGCGGACGAACGCCACGGCAGCTTCGACCTTGGGTTGCATGCTCCCGGCCCCCAGCCCCCCACTCGCGAGCAACGCCTCCGCCTGCCGGAGCGACAGGGTGCGCAGCGCCCGCTGTTGCGGGGTCCCCCATCCTTCATAGACCGCATCGACGTCGGTGAGACTCATCAGCGTGTCGGCCTCGAGTCGCACCCCGAGGATCGCGGCGGTGCGGTCCTTGTCCACCACCGCCTCGACGCCCTCCCAGCCCAGCGCCGGATGGCGATACACCGGCGACCCGCCGCCCCCGGCGGCGATCACGATCTTGCCCTCATCCACCAGCTGCCGCACCGCGTGCCATTCGACCACGTCCACCGGCACCGGACTCGGCGCGAGGCGGCGCCACCGGCCGGCGCCGTCCCGGCCGAGCGGGATCCCGCGCGCGCGGTAGCGGGCCAGCTCCGCGTCGCTCAGCGCGTGCCCGATCGGCTTCGTGGGCACCAGCCCCTCCGGCCCGATCGCCACCAGGGTCTGCGTGATCGTGGTCAGCACCTGACGCGCCACGCCGGCGTGGTCCAGCGCGTTCTGCAGCGATTGCTGGATCATGTAGCCGATCCACCCCGCGGTGGCGGACACCAGCACGCCAAGCGGGAGCGGCTCCACCCGATCGTAGGCGATCTCGTTGCGCTCGAGCTCGTCGCCCACCTGCGGTCCGTTGCCGTGCACGATGGCAATGCGCCACCCGGCGCGTGCCAGGTCGACGACCCCGGCCATGGACTCCCGCGTGTGGCGGAACTGGTCGGCGATCGTGACGCGCTCGCCGGGCGGCTGCAGCGCGTTGCCGCCGAGCGCCACGACGACCGTTCCAGGGGTGTGCGCGCGATCGGTCAACCTGGCCGCTCCTCCCGCCGAGCGGGACCCTCAGGGGCTCGTGTCACGGTTCGCCGCAAGCGCGCGCTGGAGGCTCTCCCACGCGTCGCCGAACGCCTTCCAGTCGCCCGCCGCGCGGGCCGAATCCAGCCGGCGGAATGCCGCGCGCGCAGCCGCCAGCGCGTCCGCCGCGCCGGCCGGCGCCATGGGCGGTACGACCGGCTGAACGCGTCCCATGGCCTCCGCGAGAGAGCGGCCCCGCCCGACGGCTCCGCGCCAGCCCAAGGCGACCTCCGCCAGGGTTCCCGAGGCGTAGAACGCCTGCAGCGCCACCGCCCCGTCGGCGAACGGCACGATGCGCACGATCCCTTCGACCACGGTATCCCGCGTCGGCTCGGTGCGGAACTCGCGCGCCAGCTCGGACGGGCCGGGCAGCACGTACGGCTGCGGGTATGCCAGCACCGTGAGCCGCTGGACGCCCTGGCGCATGGTGCCTTCAATAATGCCGGCGACGCGAGGCTCGAGCAGTACCTCGTCCACGGCCCGGAGGCGGAGTCGCACCGCGCTGTCGCCCGGAGCCGGACCGACCCACCAGAACGGTTCCGCGGGGCGCGCCCGGCCCGGCTCGGCGCGGAGCAGCTTGACCTGCTCGAGGAACTGCTCGTACGGGTAGCGGACGTGGCGCAGCACGGCCGGCGGGATCGCGCTCGCCTGCTTGACGAGGCCGGGCAGCAGGGTAGCCCAGGCGCGGCTCAGCGGGTCGGCGTCGGGGAGCAGGAACAGCTCGGTGGCGCCTGTGTGGGCATCCACCAGGCCGAGCAGGCCCGCGCGCAGGTATCGCACGTCGTCGCCGCGCCACGTGATGCGTCGCGACAGCGGGAAGGCCTCGGCCGACACGTAGCCGGACGCGAGCCAGAGCAGCCGCCCGTCGGCGACCACCGGGTAGGCCGGGTCGAACCGGGCGAACGGCGCGTACCGCGCGAGGCGCGTGCCGATTGCCCGGTCCGCCAACACGATGGTGGCACGCCCCACCGCCGCCGACGTCAGCAGCCGGGGCGCCTGCAGCGTCCACGCCAGCGCGAGCCGGCGCCACACCCCCCCCGCCACGATGCCCGCCAGATGATCGGGCGGCGTGATCGCGAAGTCGGTGAGGCCCGGCGCGAACCACACGGTGTCGTTGCGCAGCGCCAGGTCGGTCGGCTGCGCGACGGCCGAATCGGGGCGGTCGAGGCGTGGAACGTAGAGCGGCATCCCCTGGTCGGTCGCGGCCGCCGCGTCGATCGCGACGGCACCGATCGCGAAGCCGAACGGCTCGCCGTGGCGACGTTCCCAGCTCAGGTCCCGATCGACCGCGCGGGCCCGCGCGGTGTCGGTCTCGCGGACGCCGAGCAGCACCGGGACGGGGCGCCCGCCCGCTCGGGCGTAGACCGCGAGGCTCGTCTCGAACACCGCGTCCGCGCTGCGGGGGTCTGGGACCGGCCGGGCGTCGGTCAGCCGCAGGGCCGGGATCGCCCCAGACGCCTCCCACACGGGCGCCTGCTGCAGCACCGCGGCATGGCGCGCCACAAACGCGTCGTCGGGCATGGCCAGCTGCAGGTGCACGGTATCGCCGCCCAGCGCAAACGCGCTGTCCGTGAAAGCGGCGGCCGCGGCCTCGAGCTCGCGGGAGCGCCGTCCCTCGGACCCGCGGGCGGCTCCGACGAAGCCGGGCAGCACGTAGTGCCCCACGAACGAAGCGAGGAGCAATGCGAGCCACGCGGCGCCGACCACCGCACCACGCTCCACGGCGAGCCAGAGCAGCGACATCACGGCGACGATCAGCGCGAGCGCTCCCAGCACGTGGGCGACGGGGATGCGCACGCCCGTGAGGACGGCGTCGTACTTCACGTTGCGCAGGCCGCCCACCAGCTCTGCGGGCTCGAGCCGGTATCCCCAGGCGAGCACCAGCGCGAGCACCGTGAGCAGCACCGCGAGATGCCGGCGCGCCAGGTCGGTGTACACGAGGCGGCGCTCTTCCCACCGTATCGCCCCGATCGCGCCGTAGAGCAGCGCCACGAGTCCGAGCACGACGCCCACCAGCAGCAGCACGTAGCCGTGGGCGACGCGCGACCACGGCAGCCGGAAGAGGTAGAAGCTCGCGTCGCGGTGGAGCACCGGGTCCTGGATCCCGACGACCACGTTCGACTCGACCAGAGCGCGCTCCAGCCACCACGCGCCGGTGTCGTGGCTCAGGGCGAGCGCCAGGATCGTGCCGATCGCCACCGCGCCGCCGAGCAGATACTTGCGCGGCACCGATTCGACGATCTCGAGATTGCCGAGCCGGCGCGGCACCTGCACCGAGCCGATCTGGCGATAGACGACATACACGTTGCCGATGCACCACGCCGCGGCGATGACGAGGCCCGCCGCGTCGAGGGCGAGGCGCAGGGCCGCGATGTCGCCATGCGGCTCGGCGACACCGAGCGCGTCGGCCCAGAGGCGGCCGGTGGCCGCGACGGCGAGCCAGCGGCCCACGAAGAGCGCCGCGAGCGCCGCCCCGAGGACGAGCTTGAGCCAGAGCCCGCGTTTGGGCATCGGGCTAGGTGGCGATGCCCTGACCCCGGAGCCAGGCCTCGACCTCGCCGCGGTAGCGGGCAAGCTCGGCTTCCGAGGTCGCCTCGAACCGCATGACGAGGACGGGCTGCGTGTTCGATGCGCGCAGCAGCCCCCAGCCGTGCGCGAAGCTCACGCGCACGCCGTCCAGGGTGAGGGTCTCGTACCGCGTTCCGAAATGCGCCGCCGCCTGCTCCACGACGGTGAACTTGCGATCGTCGGGGCAGTCGATCCGGATCTCGGGGGTCGAGAACGTGCGGGGCACGTCGGCGAAGTGGCGGGACAGCGGACCGCCTTCCCGCGCCACGAACGCGAGCAGCCGGGCGGCGGCGAACAGGGCGTCGTCGAAGCCGTAGTAGTCGCCGCCGAAGAAGATGTGGCCGCTCATCTCGCCGGCGAGCGGGGCGCCGGTCTCCTTCATCTTGGCCTTGATCAGGGAGTGGCCCGTCTTCCAGATGACGGGCGTGAGCCCCGCCGCGGCCAGCTGGTCACGCAGCACGTCGGAGCACTTGACGTCGAAGATCACCGGCCGCCCCGGTCCCATGCGGTGCACGAGATCGCGCCCGAACAGGATCAGCAGCTGGTCGCCGAAGACGATCGTGCCCTGCTCGTCCACCGCTCCGATCCGGTCTCCGTCTCCGTCGAACGCGATGCCCAGCTCCGCGCCGGTGCGCCGCACCGCGGCCTGGAGATCGCGCAGGTTCGCCGGCACGGTGGGATCGGGGTGGTGATTGGGGAACGTGCCGTCCGACTCGCAGTACAGGCCGATCACGTCGGCGCCCAGGCGGGAGAGGGTCGGCACCGCGACGATGCTCGCGACGCCGTTGCCGCAGTCCACCACGACTTTGACGGGCCGCGCGAGCGGGCCGTTGCGCGACACGATCGCGTCGGCGTAGCGCCGCAGCACGGACGCGTCGGTCTCGAGCCGTCCGGCGCCGCTATCGAGGGCGTCGGTCTCGATCAGCCGGCGCAGGCCCTGGATGGCCTCGCCGTGCAGCGTCTCCCCGGCCGCGAGCATCTTGAAGCCGTTGAACTCCGGCGGGTTGTGCGAGCCGGTGACCTGGAGGCCGCCGTCCACCGCGAGCTCGTGGACCGCGAGGTACAGCGCCGGGGTCGGCAGCAGACCGACATCCACCGCGGTCCCGCCGCCGAGCGCGATGCCGTCGCGCACCGCGCTCGCCAGACGCTCGCCCGACGGGCGATTGTCACGCCCCACCGCGAGCCGCGCGGCGCGGCCGATGGCGCTGCGGGTGTGGGTGGCGAGGGCGCGACCGACCGCGTGCGCGACGACCGGCGTCAGCTCCGCGTCGACGACGCCGCGAATGTCGTACTGGCGGAAGATCCCGGTGGGTACCTGCACAGGTGCGCCTCGCTGCCTCGACGCGTCAGTGGAGCGAGCTGATGATCACCGCGCCGGCGGGGCGGAGGCTCTCCCCGGTCGTCCGGGCGACGTCCAGCGCGCGGTTGGGCCACACCCCGAACAGCAGGAGGACCAGGGCCGCGGCCAGCACCACGGCGCGCGCCCCGCCCGTGAGCGTGGCCCCCTCGGCCACCTCGGGCCGGTCGGCGGGCTTCATGTACATCGCCATGACGACCGGGAGGTAATACCCCGCGGACAGGACGCTCGCGCCGACGAGGATCACCGCGAGTGAGCTCTGCCCGGCAGTGACGGCACTCGTGAGGATCAGCCATTTCCCAATGAAGCCGGCCGTCCCGGGGAAGCCGAGCAGCGACAGCATGAAGACGGCCATCGCGAACGCCAGCCACGGCCGCCGATCCGACAGCCCGTTCAGGTCGTCGACGAGCAGGTCGCTCTCGCCGTTGCGCCCCACCGCGCCGACCACCGCGAACGCGCCCACCGTCATGAGCGTGTAGGCCAGCGCGTAGAACAGGAACGCGGACACGCCCTGCGCCGTCCCCGTCGCGACCGCGGCCAGCAGGTACCCCGCGTGCGCGATCGAGCTGTACGCCAGCATCCGCTTGAGCCGGCGCTGCGCCAGGGCGATGAGGTTCCCGACGACCATGGTGACGGCGGCGAGCCACCAGATCATCGTCTGCCAGGCGACGTGGGCCTCGCCCAGGGCGACGATGCTCACGCGCAGCAGCGCCGCGAACGCGGCGGCCTTCACCGCGGCGGCCATGTACGCCGTCACCGGCGTCGGCGCGCCGTCGTACACGTCGGGTGCCCACATGTGGAACGGCACGGCCGAGACCTTGAAGCCGAAGCCGACGAGCAGGAGCGCGACGCCGAAGCCGAACATCGGGCGATGCACGACGGCGGACTGCGACAGCTGGAAGCCGATCGCCGTCAGGTTGGTGGTGCCGGTGGCGCCGTACAGCAGCGCGATGCCGTACAGCAGGAACCCCGAGGCGAAGGCGCCGAGCAGGAAGTACTTGAGCGCCGCCTCGGCGGACTGCGGGCTCTGGCGCCGGATGCCCGCCAGCACATACACGGAGATCGACATCAGCTCGATCCCGAGGAACAGGACGAGCAGGTCGGCCGCCCCACCCATCAGCAGCATCCCGACTGTCGCGAACAGCAGCATGACGTAGAACTCGGGCACCAGGATGTGCTCGCGGCCGAGGTAGCCCAGGCTCAGCAGCACGGTGGCGATCGCGCCGATCAGCAACACGCACGCCGTGGCCCAGCGGAACCCATCGACCGCGATCATCAGCGGCAGGCCCTCGACCTGCGCACCGGCCCGCCACAACCCGATCACGACGATCAGCGCGACGACGAGGCCGGCGAGGGTGAAGCCGCCCGCCCAGCGGTGGTGGTCGGGCCGGTGGTGGCGCCAGCCGATTACGAGCAGCAGGAGCAGCGCCCAGACGGTGAGGACGATCTCGGGCAGCAGCGCCATGCTCACGCCGCTCGGCGTCGACAGGTCGATCAGCAGGCCGCTCATGGCGCGGTCCTCCCCGCGGTCGTCTGCCCCACCGCGCCGGCGCGCGCCTGCGTGACGAATTGGGCGACGGAGGGCTCGATGCGGTTGAGGAACGGCTTGGGGTAGACGCCGATCCACAGAATCATCACCACGATCGGCACCAGGATGACCAGCTCGCGGCGCGACAGATCCTTGAGGTGCTGGTTCTCCGGTTTGTCCAGCTTGTCGTAGATGATGCGCTGGAGTGACCACAGCAGGTAGGCGGCGGCGAAGATCACGCCCGTCGCCGCGATGCCCGCGGCCCAGGGCTGCGTGCGGAACGACCCGAGCAGCACGAGGAACTCTCCCACGAACCCGTTGGTGCCGGGGAGCCCGATCGACGACAGCGAGACGAGCGTCAGGATCGCCGCGAACGCCGGCATGACCCGCGCAATGCCGCCGTAGGCCGCGATCTCGCGGCTGTGGCGGCGCTCGTACATCATGCCGACGAGGAGGAACAGCGCGCCGGTCGAGATGCCGTGGTTCACCATGATGAGGATCGCGCCGGCCACGCTCTGGTTGGTGAGCGCCCAGATGCCGAGCATCACGAAGCCGAGGTGGCTCACCGACGAGTAGGCGATCAGCTTCTTGAAGTCGGGCTGCACCATCGCGACCAGCGCGCCGTAGATGATGCCGACCACGGCGAGCACGATCATGAGGTTCGCGACCTGCGGATGGAATGCGACGCTGGGAAAGAACGGCACGGCGAACCGGAGGAAGCCGTAGGTGCCCATCTTGAGGAGGATGCCCGCCAGGACCACCGAGCCGGCGGTCGGGGCCTCGACATGGGCGTCCGGCAGCCACGTGTGGAACGGGAAGATCGGCACCTTGATGGCAAACGCCAGGGCAAACGCGCCGAACAGCCAGAACGCCCAGGGGCGCACCATGTCGGCGTGGCTCAGCAGATAGGCGTAGTCGAACGAGTACCGGCCGGCCTCACGCCCCACCACCGTGTAGAACACGAGGATCGCCACCAGCATGAGCAGCGAGCCGACGAACGTGTAGAG
>Ga0153915_10000770_pt1 | contig 29546 bp, 23 predicted proteins | sample Opewatmetagenome_2_FD_107003 | JGI IMG/M metagenome (GOLD analysis project Ga0153915, IMG submission 107003) | Freshwater wetland microbial communities from Ohio, USA - Open water 3 Core 3 Depth 3 metaG | ecosystem: Environmental > Aquatic > Freshwater > Wetlands | place: USA: Ohio, Lake Erie...
TGCAACAAGGCACGACCCCTGACGTTCCGCCCCATCCTCGGCCATGCCTTGCCCCCTCGGCCGAGGAGTCGCCATCGTATGGCCATGCCCGATACCGCCCGTCGCTACACCGTGGACGAGGTGCTCGCCTTCCCCGACGACGGGAACCGCTACGAGCTGGTGCACGGGGAGCTGTTCGTGACCCCGGCACCGACCCAGAAGCACCAGCGGATCCTCGCCCGCCTGCACGTGCGTCTCGAGGCCTACATCGCGCGCCACTCCGAGGTCGCCGTCGCGTTCTTCTCGCCGGCCGACATCATCTGGGGTCCGGAGGAGTACGTGCAGCCCGACCTGTTCGTCGTCCCAACTCATGAGGTCACCGGAGATTGGCGCGACTGCCGAACGCTCCTGCTAGCCGCGGAGGTCGTGTCACCGAGCTCGGCGCGGGCTGACCGCACGTCCAAGCGACGACTCTACCAGAAGCGCGGGGTGGCCACGTACTGGATCGTGGATCCCGACGCGGCGCTGGTCGAGATCTGGCACCCCGATGACGACCGCCCCGAGATCGTGACAGACACCCTGCCGTGGCGGGTGGCGCCTGACAGCGACGAGCTCGCGATCGAAGTCCGTGAACTGTTCGAGAACCTGCCGAGGTGACGCGCCGTTCAGCCGGCGCCCGACAACGGAAGCTCGACCCGCACGTGCGTTCCCTGCCCCGGCGCGCTCTCCACCGAGATCGAGCCGCCGTGCTGATCCACCACCGCCTTGACGATGGCCATGCCGAGGCCGGTCCCATCGGGGGCGAACTCGCGCGCTTCCTTGGATCGGAAGAACTCCTCAAAGATCCGCGGGAGATCCGCCTCCGGGATACCGATCCCGGTATCCTGGACGTCAATCACGAGCCCGCCCCGGGCCCCGTGCAGGCGAAATGTGACCGTCCCGCCATTCGGCGTGTACCGGATGGCGTTCTCGACGAGATTGCTCATCATGTCGCCGAGGCCTTCGGCCTCCCCCTGCATCTCACGCAGATCCCCTCCGATGTCGGGGATGACGGTCACCCCCCGCTCCTCCGCGCGCAGCCGCCGCTTCTCCAGGACGTACCCCGCCAGGGCGCCCAGATCGACCGGAACGTGCTCCACCGCGGTCTTGCTTCCTCGGGCCCGGGCCAGCGACAGGAGCGCCTGCGTCATGACCGCCAGCTCGCCAGCCCGGCCGTGCGCCATCTCGATCAGCTCGCGCGAAGCCGCGCTGAGTGCGTCTGCAGGCGACCGCAGCACGACACTCAAGGCCGTCTTGATCGTTCCCAGCGGGCCCCGGAGCTCGTGCGCGACCTTCCGCATGTACTGGGACTTCGCCTTCTCGGCCGCAGACACCTCGGTGAACGCGGCCTGAAGATGATCCGCCTCCTCTGCCAGCCGCCGTGACAGCACCACCACCTCCAGCTCCCGTCGCCGGAGCCGGACCACGATGGCGGTGCCCAGGTACGCCGTCATGTAGAGGGTGACCCCCAGCAGGAACAGCTGGGCCCCCACGAGTGACGCATCCCGGTATGCGTCGGGCCGCCACTGCCCGTACAGGGAGTAGTGGGGGAGGAGGCCCCAGAGCTCTCCCGTCGCGACCGCCGTCACCAACAGCAGGCCGAGACTGGCGTGCACGTACGTCGCCGGCCGGGAGAGCAGCATGCTGGCGATGATGACATGAAACAAAAAGAACACCTGCGCGGGGTTCTCGATCCCGCCCGCGAAGTGGAGGAGCACGGCGAGCACGATCAAGTCGACTGTGATCTGGAGATTCGCGAACAGGGCCGCCTCGCCGGCCTCCCGACCGTGCGCCAGCCCGGTCGGGAGCGGCGGAAGGAGGAACTGCGCGACGCCCCCGGCCCGCTCGGGGACCCTCATTACCTTGGCGGCTCGCGCCCTCCGCACGCCATGGGCGCGGATCAGAGGGAACGCGAGCGAGACGCTCAGGTTGTAGGCGGCCAGAATGGCGGCGATGGCATACAGGGGCCCCGGGTGGAACTGGATGGGCAGGACCCGGCGACCGACTTCCACGAAGATCGGGATGCCCGCGATCGCTACCCACCGGAGCCGAATGAGCCAGCCGATGCGCGCGATCAGCTCCTCGGTCGCGGGCAACACCGCTGGCCGACCCGGCTCGTCTGCGGCACGGGCTTCCCCACCCGCCATAGACCCCCTCGAACTGCGAGCGGTTCAGGGCCCTCGAACGGCGGCCAGCACCCGCTGCACCTCCTGCACCAGGGCGGCCGGCTCGACGGGCTTGTCCACGAAGCCCTGGACGGGAAGGTACTCGCCGGCGCTATAGGTGCCGTCGCCGGAATCCGGGTAGAACCGGAGCGGCGTGGTTCCGTGAATCGCCGTGAGGATAATGATGGGTACGCTCTTGAAGTAAGGCCCCGGGCGCCGCCGGAGGTGCCACACGACGTGGAACCCTTCGGTGCCCTCGGGCATCATGACGTCGAGCACGATCAGATCCGGCCGCGCGGTGTCCGCCGTCGCGAGGGCCTGGGACGCGTCGAAGGCCGGCACGACCTCGTAGCCCGCGTCCTCCAGCACGATGGTGAGCACGTGCACGAGCTGGCGGTCGTCGTCGACCAGGAGAATCCTAGTCTTGCCTGCCATCGTGGCCCCCCGCGAACGAGGAGTGTCCCTGCGCCAGCTCCTCGAGCGTCTCCTGGCTCAGGACCTCCTCCGCCACCTTCTTCGGCACCAATCCGAGAGCCAGGGCGACACCATAGAGGATCGCCTCCGGCCGGGGTGGGCATCCAGGAATGTAGTAGTCGACGGGAATGACGCGGTCCGCGCCGCCGAGCGTGCTGTAGGTGTCGAACCACGCGCCCCCGCCGCATGCGCACGACCCGACGGCCACGACCAGCTTCGGCTCGGGGACCGCCTCCAGCAGCCGACGGAGCGCCGGGGCCACTTGGCGCGTCACCGGTCCACTCACGAGGATCACGTCCGCATGCCGTGGCGATCCGACGAGCTTGATCCCGAACCGCTCCGCGTCGTAGTAGGGCGTCAGGACGTTGATCACCTCAATATCGCACCCGTTGCACGCTCCGGTGTTGGCGTGGTACACCCACAGCGCCTTCGGGAACGCCCGCTTGCAGAGCTCCTTTAGCACGGCGACTATCCTCCCAGCACCGCCAGCACGCGGGCGGCCCGATCCAGCAGCGGGTAGGCCACCTGCGGCACGACGCCGAGCACGAGACACGCCGCGGCCAGCACCACCATCGGGATCCACAGGGCGGCCGGCACCTCGCGGATCTCCCCCTCCCCCCGCACGACCGGGTTCCCCGCAGGGGCCGCCCAGAACACGCGGTAGGCGGGGCGCACCAAGGCGACCATCGTCAGCACGCTCGTCACCACCGCGATGATCGCGGCCCACCAGAGGCCGGAACCCGCCAGCGCCAGGTACACGGTGAGCTTACTCCAGAACCCGTTGAACGGCGGGAAGCCCGAGATTGCCAACGCGCCCACCAGGAAGCACGCGCCGGTCACGGGCATCCTCCGGCCCAGCCCACCGAGCTCGCTGATGCGGCGGAGCCCGGTGGCGTGGATCAGCGCGCCGGCACACATGAAGAGCAACGCCTTGAAGATGGCGTGGTTCAGGAGATGGAACAGGCCCCCGAAGACACCCAGATAGCTGCCGAGGCCGACCCCCGCCAGGATGTAGCCCATCTGGCTCACCGACGAGTAGGCGAACAGCCGCTTCAGGTCGTCCTGGCTCAGGGCGAGGACGACGCCGACCACCATGGTGAAGACGCCGAGGGCGACCGCGAAGACGGCGAGCGCCGGCCATTCGGGATAGAACAGACTCACGGTGCGGGCGAGGGCGTACAGCGCCATCTTGATCATGACCCCGGAGAGGAGCACGCTGACCGGGGTCGGCGCCTCGGCGTGCGCGTCCGGCAGCCATGGGTGGAACGGCGCGATTCCCGCCTTGGTCCCGAACCCGACCAGGAGCAGCGCCGCGGCGAGGAGCGCGGTCTTCGGCGGGAGGAGCCTCGCCACGTTCCGCACCTCGCTGATGAGCAGCGCATGCCGGCCGTCGAGCACGCCAGTCGCGGCGGCGGATGCGTAGACGAGCACGCAGCCGAACAGCGCGAACGTGATGCCGATGGTGAGCAGCATCAGGTACTTGTAGCCCGCCTCGAGCGCGCGCCGGTCCCAGAAGAACGCGACGAGCAGGCCGGACGTGAGCGTCGTCGCCTCCACGGCCACCCAGAGCATGACGATGTTGTTGGTGACGCAGCCCCACACCATCGTCCCGAGGAACCAGAGCAGCAGCCCGTAGAAGACTGACAGCCGGCGCTCGACCCGAGCCACGCCGACCCGCTGTCGGAAGGCGGGCCGCTCGACGTAGCGCAGCGAGTAGACCATGGCGAGGCAGCCGACGACGCCGATCACGAATACCAGCAGCGCCGAGAGGCCGTCCACACGGAGCTCGTTGGCCCATCCGGTGAGGACGCTCCCGCGCGCGACCTGGACCGACATCACGACGCCGATCGCGGCCAGCGCCGCCGACGCGAGCACCGCGATCCCCTGGTGGAAGGCGCGGCCGAGCCGCCCGCCGGCGAACACGACGATCCCGGCCACGACCGGTACGAGGAAGGCCACCGCCGGCAGCAGGGATGCGACTTCGCGTAGCGACTGGTTCATCGCTTACCCATCCTCGGGCACGATCCGCCCCCCATCACCCTCGCAGCTCGCGCATGGCCATCGTGTCGGTCGTGCCGAACTGCTGGTACATGCCCGCGATCACGTACAGCAGGAGGAACACCGTGATCACGACCTCCGTGGCGATGCCGAACAGCGCCGTTTCCGGCAACCCGGGCACCAGGCTCACCAGGCTCAGGTGCACGCCGTTCTCGAGCAGGCAGAGGCCGATCACCGTCTTGACGGCGTCCCGCCTGCTGAGGATCGCGTACAGCCCCAGGACGAAGACGGTCGCCGCCACCGCGAGATTCGTGCGGAACACTTCCTCCCGGGCCAGGGGCGTCGGCGCGAGCAGGTCCGCCTGGCTGTGCGTCAGCTCGAAGAAGCCCACCATGAGCACCGCCGCGACGGCGACGGACGGCGCAAAGCCGATCAGCGGCGGGAGCTCCATCTCCCGAGTCTTCCGGATGTACCAGAAGAGGAAGAGCGGCGTCAGCACGGCCTTCGTGACGAACGCCGTCCCGGCCCACCAGTAGAGCGCCGGGTTGATCGCCGCGAAGCTCAGGATGAGCCCCACGATGAGCAGGGCCTGCGCGCAATAGGCCGCGGCGGCGACGCGCAGGCGCCGGCTCTCCGCGGCAGCGACCGTGGTGATGAGCAGCGTCAGGCTCAAAACGCGGATCAGGTCCACGTTCAGGTCGGCAACGCTCATGCGCGCGCTCCGATGCCATCGCGGAAGCCGGTGACCGTCATCCGCTCGAGCGGCGTGGGCGGGTAGAAGCATCGCCCGCAGCGCTGACACGGTCCCATGAAGACCCGGAGATGGATCACCATGTCCTCGCGACGGTTGGTCGCGGTCTCGAACTGCGCACTCATGCGGATGGCGTCCTCGGGGCAGACCTCCTCGCAGCGGCCGCAGTACGTGCAACGGCTCCAGTGGAAGTCCAGCTCCCGCGTGAGCTGACCCGCGTCCCGCACGACGATGACGCCCGCCGGGCAGACGTGCGCGCATCCGCCGCATCCGAAGCAGAGGTCCGGATCCACCGTGATCTTGCCGCGGAAGCCGGGCGCCGGATCGTGCGGCGCGAACGGGTACCGCAAGGTCACCCGGCCCGCTTTGAAGCAGATCAGCGCTTCCCGGAGCTTGCTCAGCAGCATGGCTCCCCCTACATCCCGATCACGGCGAACGCGAGCGCCGCGACCGCAGAGAACGCGACCCGCAGGTAGTACCGCATCGCCTGCTCCACCCGCAGGCGCGGATTCACCACGTCCACGACGGCCACGAGCACTAGCACGACAAGCACTTTGACCAGCGCGAGCACGAGGTCGGCCGGGTACAGCCCCGCCCGCGGCCAGGGCACGTAAAGCTCCACCAGGAGGAACGCGAACACGAGTTGTTTGGCCCAGAGCGTCCACCGGAGGAGCGCGAGTCGCGGCCCGCTGATCTCCACGAGCGGACCGCCCATCAGCTCCTGGTCCGCTTCCGCGATGTCGAACGGGAGCTTCCCCGCCTGCGCCTGGAGCGCCAGGAACAGGGCGATCCCGGCGATCCCCATGCTGATCGTCGGCCCATTCGCCACCTGCCAGTCGAGAATCTGGCCGGTCGCGAGGGAGCCGGCCTTGAACGCCCCGACGATCAAGGCCACCGCCATCACGGGCTCGACCGAGAGCAGCATCATCATCTCACGCGAGCCGCCCATGAACGCGTACGGGCTGCCGGTGGCGAACGCCGTGAGCATCAGCAGCACGGCGCTCATCGACGCGACGTAGATCAGCACGATCACGTCGCCCGACGTGCCCAGGGGCGCGCGGGTGCCCATCGGCACGAGGGTCGCCAGCACCAGCACCGAGCCCAGGGCCATCGCGGGGGCTGCGGCAGTGAGCCAGCCCCGGCTCGTCCGCAGATCCTCTTTCCCCAGGAGCTTCAGCAGGTCCAGGTACGGCTGCATCAGCGGCGGCCCCATGCGCGAATGCACCAGTGCCTTGAGCTTCCGCAGAATCCCCTCGAAGAGCGGCGAAGCGAGGAGCGCGATCAGGACGTTCGCCGCGGCGAGGCCGAGCATCTGGAGCGTGTTCACCCTCACCCCCCCTCTCCGCGGGGCTTCTTCTCCGCCCACATGCGCAGCAACTCCTCCTGGGAGAACACCCGGACCTCGCCCTTGCGGACGTCCACCGCCTCCACGCGCTCGGTGCACGAGAAGCAGGGATCGAGGCTCCCGACCGTGATTGGAACGTCGGCGAGCATGCCGCCCTTTACCATCACCGGCACGGCCTGGAGATTCGGGTAGGTCGGCGCCCGCACGCGCCACCGGTACGCGCGGTTGTCTTCGCCGGTCATCACGAAGTGCACGGCCTCGCCGCGCGGCGCTTCCACCACGGAGATGCCCATCCGGCCGGCCGGGATCTCCTGGGTGATCTCGGCGCGGATCGGGCCCGCCGGCATCTCCGCCAGCGCGGTCCGCACGATCCGGATCGAGTCCGCGAGCTCGTCGAGCCGCACCACCACCCGGGCCCACACGTCGCCGTCCGACTGGACGCAAACGCGCGGCGGCACCTCGCCATACGCCGCGTAGGGATGATCTACGCGGGCGTCGATCGCGAGGCCGGAAGCGCGGGCCGGGGGACCGACGACCGCGACCTGCTCCGCGGACGCCTTGGTGAGGACCCCCACGCCCTTGGTTCGCGCGTGGAGGACCGTGTCGCCGACGATCGCCTTGCGCACCGCCGCCACTTCCCGCTCGACCGGGACCAGCACGTCCCGCAGCTTGTCGGCCAGCTCCGGCGTGATGTCCCGCCGGACGCCCCCGACGCAGTTCATGCCGTAGGTCTTGCGGTTCCCGCTGATCTCCTCGCTGAGCCACATGATCGGCTCGCGGATCCGCCAGCTCTGCATGAGGACCGTATCGAAGCCGATGATGTGCCCCGCGATGCCGAGCCAGAGGAGATGGGAATGGATCCGCTCGAGCTCGAGCATGACCGTGCGGATGTAGCGCGCCCGCGCCGGCACCTCGATCCCCGCCGCCTTCTCCACCGCCTGGCACGAGCACGTGGAGTGAATGAACCCACAAATCCCGCAGATCCGCTCGGCCAGGAACGGGAGCTTGTCGTACGTCATCACGCTGTCGCCGAGCTTCTCGATCGCCCGATGGTTGTAGAACCCGCTGTAGTCGCAGCCGACGATCGTCTCCCCCTCCACGAAGAGCCGCCAGTGCGCCGGCTCCTCGAGCACCGGGAAGAACGGCCCCATCGGGATCACCGACGCGCCGGCCGGCGGATCCACGAACGGCGGCCGCATGTCGGTCACCGGCGGCGGGCGGAAGTCGTAGCGGAAGTCGCGCCGCAGCGGGTAGGTCTCCTTGGGCCAGTCGTCCGGCAGCAGCAGTCGGCGCGGATCCGGATGTCCCTCCGCCTCCACGCCGATCACGTCCTGGAACTCCCGCTCGGCCCAGTTCGCCGCCGGGATCACCGACGTAATGGAGTCGATCTTCGCCACCGCCGGGTCCACCGAGCTGTTCAGGGCGACGAACAGGTGCGCCGCGTCCAGCGAGAAGAGATGGACGATCGCGTACCCTCGCCCGAGCGGGCGCTCGTCGATCCCGACGGTGATGAGGAACCGGGCCCCGGCCTCGTGCCCCAGCGCCTCGGCGGCGGCGCGCACGGCGCGTGGCGCGATATCGCAGCGCACCGTGTCCGCGTGCGGCCGGTCGGCCACCAGGAGCGCGGGCCCGATCCGGCTCTTCAGCAACTCCGTCACGCGTGTCGCCGCGTCGGACTGGACGCTCACCGTTGCCTCCTTACCGCACCGTCAAGAGGAGGATCGCCACCACCACCACCGCTCCAACCACGATCCACGTGAGATAGATCTGCGCCACGCCGGGGTGGGTGCGACCGGCGGCGTGCGCCGCCCGCTCCACCGCCCGCGCCACGGGCGCGTACAGCCACCGGTCCAGATCGAACGCCCGGCGGAGCGACGGCGGGAACACCGGCGCCCGCCCCTCCACCGTGGGGTAGATGCCCTGGAACGCGTGCTTGAACGGGAGGAAGAAGCTGCTCGCGGGATACCGCACCGCAGGGATCGTGTGCTCCTCACCACCCGTCCACACGTCCACCTCCCGCACCCGGGCCGCACCCGCCCGCTGGATTCCGTAGGCCAGGAGGCTCAAGGCCACCAGCGCCCCGACGACAATCAGGGGAGTCCAGAGGGCGAGCGGCGCCCCACCCGCGGCGAGGCTGAGACCCCACGCGCCGCCGGTCAACGAGGACGCCGTCGGTAGGTCCACCGCCGACACGCTCGCGATCGCTGCGTACGCGAGGCGGAGCGGCGCCTGCGGGAACACCCCGAGGAGGACGCACAGGGCCGCCAGTACGACCTGCGGCGCCGCCATCGCCCAGGGGACCTCCCGCACATGGCGCGTCTCGTCGGCGCGGCCGAGGAACACCGCGCCCAGCACCTTGAGGAACGACGCGAGCGTGACCAGCGAGATGAACAGCCCCACGATCCCGAGCGCGAGGAACAACGGCGCGTGGATCCCCACCAGCACGCAGGTGGCGAGGATAAGCCACTTGCTGGCGAAACCGTTGAACGGCGGAACGCCCGCGATGCTCAGGGAGGCCACCGTGGACGAGGCCGCGGTCACGGGCATGCTCGCGCCCAGGCCGCCGAGCTTGTCCATGTTCCGCTCGCCGGTCCGGAACAGGACCGAGCCCGCGCCCAGGAAGAGGCACGCCTTGAAGCACGCGTGGTTCGCGGCGTGGAACAGCGCCCCCATGAACCCGAGCGCCGCGAGCGCCGGGTTGGTCGGGAGGCTGTACAGGCCGACGCCGATGCCGAGGCAGATATAGCCGATCTGCCCGATCGTGTGGAACGCCATCAGCCGCTTACTGTCTGCCTGCTTGAGCGCCATGAGCGTGCCCACGAACAGCGAGCCCGTCCCCGCCAGCGCGATCACGATGCCCCACCCGCTCAGCGACCCGTCGACCGGCACGAAGCCGCAGAACACTCGGAGCAGGCCGTAGATGCCGAGCTTGACCAGCGCGCCCGAGAGCATGGCGCTCATGCCCGAGGGCGCGACCGGGTGGGCGTCCGGGAGCCAATCACCCATCGGCAGCACGCCTGCCTTCGTTGCGAAGCCCATCAGGAAGAGCAAGGCGACCAGATTGCCGAGCACCGGCTGCCGGCCCATGAGCGTGGCGAACGCGCCGCGCATGGCGTCGAAGCTGAAGGCGCCCCCGGTCTTCCACAGCACCAGCGCCGCCGCCACCATGCAGAGCGTCGCGCCATGCGTGATGATGAAGTACTTCCGGCCGGCCCGCTGGCTCGTGGCGCTCTCGCGCTCGAAGGTGACCAGGAAGAACGACGTGAGCGTCATGAACTCCCAGAACACCAGGAAGAACAGCAGGTCCCCCGCCACGAGCACGCCGATGATGCTCGCGAAGAACAGGAGCATGACCGGATAGAACTTCGCGACCGTGTCCTTCGGGAAATGCGTCATGTACTGCACGGAGAACAGCGCGCTCAGGACGCAGATCGTGGCCGCGATGGCGAGGAAGAACGCGCTCAGCGGGTCCACCACGATCGTCCAGCTCGCCTGCAGGACGTCGAGCCGGAACACCACGGCCGCCGGCCCGGCGCCGAAGCGGAACACGTCCGCGACGACGGCGAACACCGGCACGGCCGACGCCGTCGCGAACCCGAACGCGATCCAGCCGCTGAGCGTCCGACGGCGTGCCGTAACGAGGCTCGCGACGGCCCCCAGCAGGAGCAGCACGGCGCTCACTCCGAGCAGAACGACGTGGCTCATGGCGTCATCCTCCGATCAGCCGGACGAGCGGAACGCCCACCACCGGCGCCGCGAGCGAGCCGAGGATCAGCAGGACCAGGGTGATCCGCATCGCGAGCGGCGGGTCGCGGGCGACTTCGGTCGCCGGCGTGGCCGCGCCGAAGAAGATCTTCTGCCCGACGTACAGCATCCACGCGAACGCGATCAGCGTCTCGCCGAGCAGGAGCACGAGCAGCGCCGGACCGGCGAATCCCGGGAGCGTGAGCGCGCCGGCCAGCAGCATGAACTTGCTCCAGAAGCACGCGAACGGCGGAATGCCGGTGACCGCCAGCACCCCCACGAAGAACGCCAGGGCCGTGATCGGCATCCGCCGGGCGAGGCCGCCCAGCCCGGAGATGCTGCGGGTGCCGGTGACGTAGGCGATCGCCCCGGCGCAGAGAAAGAGCGTCGCCTTGCCGAAGCCGTGGCAGATGATGTGGAGCACGCCGCCCCGGAACCCCACGGTGGCGCCCATGGCACCGAGGGCGACGCCGAGGAGCACGTAGCCCAGGTGGGCGATCGTGGAGTAGGCGAGGAGCCGCTTCAGGTCGTCCTGCACGAAGTAATAGGACAGGGCCAGGAACATCGTGACGACGGCCATCACGGCGAGCACGATCGCGAGGCCCTGCGGCATGGCCCACCCGGCGCTCACGGCGCGGGCCATGAGATACACCCCGGCCTTGACCATCGCCGCCGCGTGCAGGTAGGCGCTCACGGGGGTGGGCGCCGCCATCGCGTCCGGGAGCCAGGTGTGCGCGGGCACCTGGGCGGCCTTCGCCCACGCCGCGAGCATGAGACAGCCGAACACGACCGCGCGCGACGACGACCCAAGCCGCGCGAGCGCATCGAACCCGAACGAGCCGGTCTCGACGAACAGGACGAGCAGCGCCACGACGAAGAACACGGCGCCGATGTGGGTCACCAGGAGCGCCTTGAACCCGGCGCGTAGGCTCGTCTCGTTCCGATAGAACGAGATGAGCGCCCACGAGCACACGGTGGTGAGCTCCCAGAATACGAACAGCTGGAGGAAATTGGGGGCCGTGGCGACACCGGCCATGCTCGCGAAGAACAGGAGCAGCCAGAAGTAGTAGCGCCCCTGGTCCTGCGGCCCCACCGGATGATCGCGGTTTCCCTCGGTGAGGTACGAGACCGAGTAGAGCACCGTGAGGAACCCGATCACCACGACGACGACGAGCAGCACGGACGAGAGCGGATCGAGCAGGAGGCCGATTAGCCCGTGCCCCGCCTCGTCTCCCAGCCACGGGAGCCGGCCCAGCGCGACGCGGTGGCCGCCGGGGTACGCGCCGACGATTCCGGCGATCCCGAGGCCCGCCGCCACCGCCGCCACGATGGTGGCGGTCGCGCCCGCCGAACGCCCGGGCAGTCGCACGACCGCGAGCGCGCCGAGCGCGGGCAGCAGCACCGTGAGGACGAGCGCGACGGTCAGCATACCGTCCCCTCCCCCACCCGTGCGTCGCACCCTCCGCCGCGACGCATCATCCCGACGAGGGCTTCCACCGAACGGGCTACCTCCGGGCTCACGCCAGCGCCGGGCGTCATCTGGCGCGGCTGGATCGCGAGCACGAGCACCTCGGCCGCCGCCGCGCGACGGATGAGCGTCGCGATCAACGACAGCGGGACGCGATGCGTCGTCGGCGCGTACCCGGCCAGCGCGTCGGGCTCGAGCACCGCCACCGAGCCGGCCGGTGCCCCGAGGTCCACCGCATCCACCAGCACGACCACGTCCGGGTGCGCGTCCGCGATCCGCAGCACGTCGCGCTCCGGCACGTCGTCGGACTCGACCACATCGATCCCCGGCGTCCCCTCGACCCCCCGCGCCACCAGGCATCCCGCGACGTCGTCCCCGAGCAGGGGGTTCCCGATTCCGACGAGCACCACCCGCCCCGTCAGACGCTCCGCGAGCACGTCGGGCAGCGTGGCGGCCCGCTGGGCGGCGCTCACTCGACCATCTCCCGAATCTGCTGGTAGGTGAACACCGGCCCGTCCCGGCACACGTAGCGGTGCCCGATGCAGCAGTGGTTACACTTACCCACTCCGCACTGCATCATCCGTTCGAGGGTGGAGATCACCCGGTCCTGCGCGAAGCCGCGCATTAACAAGTCCTGGATCACGAACTTGATCATGATCGGCGGTCCGCAGACGTAGACGAGCGTTGCGGCGGGCTTGAGCTCGGTCTGGTCGAACAGAATCGGCACCATCCCGACGTTGCCGGACCATCCGGGCTCGGCGCGGTCCACGGTGACGTGAAACTCCACGTCGTCCCGCTTCCCCCAGAGCTCGAGCTCGTCCTTGTAGACCAGATCCGTCGGGGTGCGGGCGCCGTAGAGAATCGTGACCCGGCCGAAGCGGGCGCGCTCGTCAAGCACGTTCCAGATCAAGCCGCGCAGCGGCGGGAGCCCGATCCCCCCCGCGATGAACAGCAGGTCGCGCCCCTCCGCGACGGACAGATCGAACCCGTTGCCGCACGGGCCCCGCAGACCTACCTCGTCGCCCGGGCCCATCGTGTGCAGCGCGTCCGTGAGCTGACCGGTGCGCCGCACGGTCACCTCGACCGCCGCCTTCCGGGTCGGGCTCGACGCGAGACAGAACGGCGCTTCGCCGATGCCGAACACCGACAGCTCGAGAAACTGCCCCGGGAGGAACGCGAACCGCTCGTGTTCAGCCGCGTCGCGGAACCGGAGCTGGAACGTCCGCGTGTCCGGCGTCTCGTCCCGCTGGCTCAGGATGGTGGCCACGCTGGGGAGGAACAGGTCAGCCATGCCACTCCCCCCTTCGGATCGCCTCGACGACCGCGGGCATGTCGGTCGTCCCCATGCAGACCGTGATGCACCGCCCGCACCCGACGCAGCCTACGTCGCCGTCGCGCTGGTAGTACTGGGCGCTCACCTTGTGGAAGAAGCGGCGCCGGACCCGGTCCTGCTTCTGCCTCCGCGGGTTGTGGCCCGAGGCCTCGAGCGTGAAGGCGGCATACTGGCAGGAGTCCCACATGCGACACCGCAGCCAGCACCCGTCCGTGCGGCGGTCCTTAACACTGAAGCAGTAGCAGGTGGGGCAGACGAAGTTGCAGCCGCCGCACTCGAGGCACCAGTCGCCGATCGCCTCCCAGAGCTCCGGCGCCACTCTCCCTGTGGAGACGCGGCGCATCGCCGACGCGAAGTGGCAGGTCACCGGCCCGAAGCGACGGCGCGCCGCCACCTCGAGCTCCAGCCGCTGCGACACTTCCTCGGCCGTCGCGCGGCGGAACAGCGAGTCGCTGCCGTCGAGCAGCGCGCGCCCCTTGTCGCTCCCCACCTCGACGAACATCCGTCCGCCGACGGGGGTGAGCTGCAGATCGAATCCCTCCCGCAGAAACGGCCCCGCGTCGCAGCAGACGCAGAATCCCAGCCGGCATGGCTCGGAACACGTCAGGCAGACGAGCGTCGTGTCGTCGGCCCGCCGCAGATAGGCGGCGTCCGGCGGGTCCTGGGCGTGCATCCGGCGCAGATACGCCAGCGCCTTCACGTCGCAGCTCCGCACGTTGAAGAGGATCTGTCGGCGCCCGTCTTCCGCGGGTTCGGGATACAACTGCCCGCCCTTCGTCCGGATCCTCGCGAGCGGCTCGGTCTGCGGCAGCAGGAATTGCTTCGGGGGCTGCAACGAGTTCCCGAACTGCCACAGGATCTGCTCCGGGGAGGAGATCGTGGCGAGCACGACGTCGCCGCCGGGGCCGCGGGTGGGCCCGATCACCTCCGCCCGGGCGGTGAGTGCTGCCACCCACCTCACGAGGTCGGTCTTGCTAATCGTGACCGCCTGCTCAAGCGTCATCACGCGGGCCCCTCCGGCATCGGGTTACACCCGCTCCACCCTCACCGCGACCTGCGGCTCGTGATTGAGCACCGGCTCCAGCCGATCGCGGAACGCGAACGGCACCAACACGGTCCCAGGCTCCACGTCCTCCCGCAGTCTCACCGGGACCAGGACCTCGCCCCGGCGGGAAACGAGTCGCACCTGCCATCCCTCGCGAATCCCGAGTCCTCGCGCGTCAGCGCTGCTGATCTCGACCAGCCCGCGCGGGAAGAGCTTGCGCAGCGACGCGTGATCGCGCCGCAGTGTTGGCGACGCGACGATCAGCGGGTCGTCCCCCCACTCGAACGCCCCCACCCGCACCAGGCGGAACGGAAACGCCGCGTCGTCCACGGGCTCGCTCGTCGTGCCAGCCGGGTCGTCGCCAGCCGACGCGACGGTTGCGGGCCGTCCCGCCGTCCGATGGACCGACACCTCCGGAAGCCCCTGCAGTGCCCACGCCCACTCCCCACCGCTCTCCCGCTCGCGCACCGGCGCCTCTGCATACGCGGGCACCGCGCCGCGAATCTCGTCGAGCACATCGTCCGCCGACCGGTAGACTTGCGGGAGGCCAAGGCCGGCCCCGAGCTCAGCGAGCACCTGCCAACCCGAGCGCGCGCCCTCCGGCGGAGGCGCCCCGGGCCGCAGCCACTGAATCCGGCCCTCCATGCTCGTGAACGTGCCGTCCGTCTCCGCGGGGCTCGCAATCGGGAGCGCCACGTGCGCCGCCTCGACGGTCGGCGTGACCAGCGCGTCCAGCACGATCAGGCAGTCGAGCTCCGCCAGTGCCCGCCGGGCGCTCGCGTCCGACGGCAACGAGACTGGCGGGTCGTCGGCCACTACGATGAGCCCCGCCACCTCGCTGATCATCCGCTCGACGTCGAGCCCCCGCTCGAGAGCCGGGTCTCGTCCCCACGCGCGAGCGAGACGGCCGCGGGCGGAGTCGTCATCGAGCGCGCATGGACCCGGCAGCTGATCCGGCGCAGCGCCCATCTCGAGCGCGCCCCGGGTGTTGCCGCGCAGCGCGAGCGGCAGGATTACCGACCCCGGACGCCGCAGATGTCCGGCGGCAGCGGCGAGGCCGGCGAGCGCGTTGCCGATGGCACGCAGCCCGACCGAGGAGCCACCGGTCGGCGCGACGACGATCGCGGAACGTGACGCACCGGCGTACGACTCCGCGACCTTGCGAAGCTGATCGAGCGGCACGCGGAGCGCCGATGGTGTCGCGCTGCCGGCCGGCCCACCCGCCGCGCCCAAGCCGGCGGCCACCAGGTCGAGTCCGGCCGCGAACGCCGGCTCGTCTCCGGGGACCAGCGGCAGGTGGAGCCATGCCAAGCGGCTCAGTTGCGTCCTCACCGGCCCCGCCGTCACGAGGCGCGCCCCCCGCTGCAGGGCCTTCATGATCGCGTACGCTGCTCGAGGGTGGGTGAGCGCAAGGTCGTCCTCGACCAGGAGGATCACGTCGCACGCCTCGATATCCGCGAGTGCCGCAGCCGGGTCGCGCCCCCGCTCGGCCTGCGAGATCCCCGTCACGAGATCCTGGTAGGGAGCGCGCAAACAGGAGTCCACGTGCCCCGTGCGGAGCGCCGCTCTCGCCAGCCCAACGGCCAGGAAGTTCTCCTCGTTCGTCGCGCGGCCCGAGCCGAGCACGCCGATCGGCTTTCCGGAGGCGAGGACGGCCTCGATGCGCTGCACGGCGACCGTCAGCCCGCGCTGCCAGGTGGTGGGCGCGAGCGAGTCGCCGTCCCGCACCAGCGGCTGCGTGAGGCGGCGACCCCAGAGAGACGGCTCGTGGGCAGCCCACCCCCGAGCGCATAGCCGCCCGCCAGAGACGCGGTGATGTTCACTCGGCATCACCCCCCTCAGCTCGCCGTCCACGCTCTGCAGGTAGAGACCGCACCCGCAACCGCAGAACGGGCAGACGGTCAGTTCGCTCGCCCGGCCGGTTCTCACCATCGGTTGGGCCTCCCCGCGCGTCGCCCCGTCGTGCGCCACGCGATGCGCCCGACCGACGGCCCGCGGGACGGACACCACAAGCCCGAGCGGCGACCGTTCGGTTGCGCGAGGGATCGAGCGATTGAGGGAGAAATGCGTTCGCGCAGGAAAGCGGTGCGAGACCCACGGAAGCCGTGCACTCCGCGCCGCCTCAAACGCCGCGGCCCGGCGCGGCACGGGCCGCGCGGCCACCATCTAGGAAACTGCAGGTACCGCTCGACGCCAATGAACAAACTAGGCGCCGGAGTCATGGTACCCGCCGAATTACCCGACCCGGACACCATGAGTTGTCCTCGCACTACAAGATCGTCACAGGGCGTGAAGGGATACTGAATCCGGAGTGAAACCCCCTACCGCACCCGCCGGCGCGGTAGGGGAGTGCATGGGTCGGAGTTCGCGGTGGGCGATCCTACTTCTTCTTTTCCTCCTCTTCCCTTTCCTTCGCTCGCTCGGCCGCGATCTTCTGCGCCACGTCCGGCGGCACCTCCTGGTAGCTCGCGAACGACGCGCGGAACGTCCCCCGGCCGTGCGTCATCGAGTGCAGCGTGGTCGAGTACTTGTACATCTCCGCCTCGGGCACCATGGCCTTGATCTTGGTCAGCCGCCCCTCGGGCTCGCTGCCCAGGATCTGCCCGCGCCGGGAGGACAGGTCCCCCATCACCTCGCCCAGGTTGCCGTCGGGGGTCAGCACCTCGATCTGCAGGATCGGCTCCAGCAGCACGGGCTTGGACTTCGCGGCGACCGTCCGGAAGGCCTGGATACCGGCCATCTTGAACGCCATTTCGCTCGAGTCCACGTCGTGGTAGCTGCCGTCGAAGCACTCGGCCTGGAAATCCACCACGGGGTAGCCGGCGACCGCGCCGCGGTGCGCCGCCTCCTGGATCCCCTTGTCCACCGCCGGGATGAACTTGTTCGGGATCACACCCCCCGTGATCGAGTCCACGAACTCGTACCCGCTGCCCCGCGGCAGCGGCTTGATCTTGATCCAGCAGTCGCCGTACTGACCCCGGCCGCCCGTCTGCTTCTTGTGCTTCCCCTGCCCCTCCCCCGACCCGCGGAACGTTTCGCGATACGCGACGCGCGGCCGCGCCAGCTCGGCGCTGACGCCGAACTTCCGCTTCAGCCGGCCGACGATCACCTCGAGGTGCCGCTCGCCGCGGCCCCGCACGATCGTCTGCCCCAGCTCGCCGCTGTACTCGTGGTGGAACGTGGGGTCCTCTTCGTGCAGCCGCTGGAGCGCCGTGGAGAGCTTGTCTTCCTCGCCGTGCTGATGCACCTCGACCGCCATCGCGATCAGCGGCTCGGGGAGCGGGATCTTGGGCAGCACGACCGGGTTGGCGCGGGTGGACAGCGTGTCGTTCGTGTGGGTGTCCTTGAGCTTCGCGACGGCGCCGATGTCACCCGCGTGCAGGGCGGGCACCTCCGTGCGGTCCCGTCCCTGGGCGACCGACAGGTGGTTGAGCTTCTCCGCGGCGTCGCGCGGCGCGTTGAACACCTCCGCGCCGTTCGCGAGTGTGCCCGACAGGAGGCGGAAGAACGTCACATCGCCGACGTGGGGCTCGGAGACCGTCTTGAACACCTGCGCCGTGAGCGGGGCGTCGTCTTTCACCGGAACGGCGACCGGCTCCGCCGTGCCCCAACGCTGCGCCGTGACGGGCGGCAACGCGGCCGGCGGCGGCATCAGCTCCACCAGCTTTCCCAGCAGGGCGCGCGCCCCGTAGGTCAGCTCCGCCGCGCCACACAGCAGCGGGAACAGCTCGCCGCGCACCATGCCGGCCTTCATCGCCGCGATCGCCTCGTCCCGCGAGATCTCCTCCCCACCGAGGTAGCGCTCGAGCAGGGTGTCGTCGGTCTCGGCGATCCGCTCGATCAGCTCCTGCGAGTACTGCTGGAACCGCTCCTGATACTCGGCCGGGATGTCGACTTCGTCGTACTCGCCCGACTTGGTGCCCTTCTTGTAGAGATGACACTTCCGGGAGAACAGGTTGATAATCCCGTGGAAGTCCGCGCCCTCGCCCACCGGGATCTCGATCGGGATCACTTTGGGGGTGAGGCGTTCCTTGATTCCCGTGTAGACCTTCTCGAAGTTCGCGTGTTCCTTGTCCATCATCGAGACGAAGAACATCCGCGGGATGCCGCGTCGCTCGGCGTACTCCCAGACGAGCTCCGTACCCACCTCGACCCCGGCCGTCGCGCCGACCACGATCAGCGCGCCGTCGGCGGCATGGATGCCCGCCACCGCGTCACCGACGAAATCGAGGTAGCCGGGCGTGTCCACAAGGTTGATCTTGCACTCCCCCCACTCCGCGTAGGCGAGCGCGAGACTGATGGAGTACTGTCGTTCGATCTCGTCGGGGGTGTAGTCGGTGAGGGACGTACCGTCTTTCACGGATCCATGCCGTTTGCTGCTGCCGGCCACGAACGCAAGGGCATCAACCAGGGAGGTCTTGCCGCATGCGCCGTGGCCGACGACAGCCACATTCCGGATCCGATCACTTGTATAGTCCCGCATGGGGGACGCCTCCGCTTGGGGGGACCGGGAAATTGACCCGGGGGACGGGGGCTGTCAAATGGGCCGGGGAGCCGGGCACAATGTGTCCCGGGCCCTGTTTCCCTATCACCTTCCCCCCCCTATTTTGTTCTCGTGCCTCCCACCCTGAACGACCCCGTCCTGCGGATGGTGGTGGCCGCCGGCACCGCCCCGGACCAGCGCCGCTTCTGGAGCCACGTCGCCGACATCCTGCTCGACGCGCACGACGTCCGCTGCGTCACGATCGAGTACTGTGACCGCTGGGGCGCCGGGTCCGTAGCCGCCGGAACCCCGAAGGACAACCACACGCTGACCGAGACGTACCGCGAGGGCGACGAGCGGTACGCCACCGTTCACGTCACGCCGCCGGCCCGTGACCGGGCCAGTCTCCAGGCCCAGCTCGTCACCGCCGTGGAGCTGGCGGGGCTGGTCGGACGCCGGGGGGTGCTCGAGCACGAGCGCCGCCTCGGCACGTTCCTGGTCGAGCTGTCACGCTGGATGAAGACCGTCGTGGCCGACCCGCAGCAGCTGCTCCAGTACACGATCCACAGCGTGATGAGCCTGACTGGGGCGCACGGTGCCATCGTCGTGGAGCGGAAGGCGGACGGCACCCTGTACGTCGAGGCCGCGGTCGGCGAGGCGGACATCTTCAACCGGGACGCCGAGCAGCTGCGCGGGAGCATCTTCGCCCGGGTGTTGAAGGCGGAAGCGCCTCTGCTGGTGGGGCGTCTGGCGGACGAGCCCGATGCCCCCGTCACGCCGGAGCTGCGCTCCGCCCTCGCTGCGGCCATGCTGGTACCGCTCCCCACGTCGGGCGACGCCGCCGGCGTGCTCGGGGTGTTTCGCGTCAAGGGCCGCCAGGGCGGCGACGAGCGCTTCCGTCTGCAAGATCTCACGTATCTGCAGGCGGTAGCGTCCCACATCGGCACCGCGCTGGAGCTGACCTGGGCGATCCGCGCAGCCCGGCGAGCCGCTCAGCGCGCCAGCTCGATGGTGAACGGCAGCCCGACGCCGCTGGCGCTGATTTCGCCGACCGGCCAGGTGATCGAGGCCAACCGCGCCCTGGCGGCGCTGTTCGGGTACGACAGCCTCGACAAGGTGCGCGGCACACACCTCGATGCCTTCCCGATGACGCTCGACCGGGTGACGGCGCTGGAGGCGCTGGATCTCGCGGCGGGCGGCGTGCCCTGGCGCGGGCGGGCCGGGGTGATGCGCGGCTCCGATGAGCGGAAATGCGAGGCTTTCTTCACCCAGCTCGAAGGCGGCGAGGCCGAGTTCCTGCTGACCATCAATGACCGCACCGAAGAGCTCCGCGCCCGGCGCGAGCTGGTGGCGAGCGAAAAGCTCGCCACGGTCGGCACGATCGCCGCCGGCGTGGCGCACGAGGTGAACAACCCGCTCGCGGCGATCCGCATGGAGGCCGAGCTGCTCGGCATGCAGGCCCCCGCGCCGGAGGTCGCCGCGGCCAGTCAGGCCATCATCCGTGAAGTGGACCGCGCGGCCCGGATCGCGAAGAGCCTGTTGCGCCTGGCGACCCAAACCCACGGCCGCATGGAGCTCATGGCGGTGGGACAGGTGCTTCAGGACATCGTCAACGTGCGCGCCCCGCTGGCCCGGGAAACGGGGATCGAGCTGCGGATCACCGTCCAGGAGGGTCTACCCGCCGTGCTGTCCCGCGGCGGCGACATGGAGCAGATCTTCCTCAATCTGCTGACCAACGCGGAGGACGCGGTGCGGGGGCGGGCACCCGGGGTGATCGCGCTGACGGTCGAGCGGTCCCAGGAAGGCGTGCGCGTCTGCGTGGACGATACCGGCTCCGGCGTGCCGCGCGACCTACGCACCAGGATCTTCGATCCCTTCTTCACCACCAAGCCACCCGACAAGGGCAACGGGCTCGGGCTCGCCATGTGCCTGCGTATCGTGAGCGAGCTCGGCGGGAAGATCTGGGTCGAGGACAGCCCGCTGGGCGGCGCGCGCTTCGTGGTGGAGCTGCCCACTCCCATCCGCTAGCCAAACGGACTGCAGCCGGTTCAGGGATCGGGGACTAGCCCTCGCGCCCCGGTCCGGCCTCGCGCACGATCGAGCGGATCGGGCGGTCGTAGAACACGTAGTTCCACGCCCATTGCAGCAGCACCACGATCCGGTTCCGGAACCCGATCAGGAAGAAGAGGTGGACCCCGAGCCAGGCGACCCACCCGAGCCATCCCTTGAGCGCCAGCCCCCGAATCTGGGCGACCCCCGCGTTGCGTCCGATGGTGGCCATGATGCCGGGATCGAAATAGCGGAACGGCCGAAGCGGCAGCCCGGCCACGTGCCGCAGGATGTTCCGGCCCACGGCGCGACCCTGCTGGATCGCCGGCTGCGCGAGCATCGGCAGCTCACCGCCGTCGTGCGCCACCGACGCCATATCCCCGATCGCGAACGCACGCTCCTCGCCGGGAAGCCGGAGGTACTCGTCCACCGTCACCCGGCCGTTCTTCCGGTGCGACGTCGCCAGGTCGTCGGCCAGAGCGTTGGGCTTCACGCCCGCCGCCCAGACGAGCGTATCCGCCTCGATCAGCTCGCCGGTGGAGAGCTCGATCCCGCCCGCCGAGACCCCCCGCACCAGGACGCCCGGCCGCACCGTGGCGCCGAGCCGCTCCAGTCGCCGCCGGGCGTCGGCACCGAGGCGCGCGGGGAACGCCGGCAGCACCCGATCAGCCCCCTCGACCAGCAGGATGCGCACGTCGGCGAGCGAGATCTCGGGGTAGTCCCGTCCTGCCACGAGCCGGACCAGCTCGGCGAGCGCGCCGGCGTATTCGACTCCGGTCGGGCCGCCGCCTACCACGAGGAACGTCAGCGCCCGGCGCTTGGCCCGACTGTCGGCCGTCACCGCGGCCTCGAACCGCGCGAGCACGTGGTTGCGGAGCGCCAGCGCGCCGGGCAGGGTGTTCAGGCTGAACGCCGTCGCCGCGATCGCCGCCTGCCCGAAGAAGTTGATGCCGGCCCCGGTCGCGAGCACCAGATAGTCGTAGGGCTCGTCCGGGCCGCCGGCCGTCCGCACCACGCGCCGCGCCAGGTCCACGCCGGTCACCACGGCCAGACGGATCCCGACGTTCCGTGTCCGGCGGAAGATCGTCCGCACCGGAAACGCGATGTCGCTCGGGTTCAGCAGCGAACTCGCCACCTGATACACGAGGGGCGTGAACAGATGGTAGTTGTGCCGGTCGATCAGCAGCACGTCCACCGGCTCGCGCGCCAGCACCCGCGCGCAATTGAGCCCGCCGAACCCGGCCCCGACGATCACGACCCGTGGCATGGTTCCAAGATATCTCCGCCCGGCTTGCCAGCCAGGCTGTGACGCGCGATACTCGGCCCCCATGCAGCAGCCCACCGGCAGCTACGCACGTCGCCTGGGGGTCTTCGATGCCACGATGCTGGTCGTCGGCGGCATTATCGGCGCAGGGATCTTCCTCAACCCCGCGGTCGTCGCGCAGCGCGCCCCCACGGCCGGGCTCGTCATCGGCGTGTGGGTGCTAGGCGGCGCCGTGGCCTTGGCCGGCGCGTTCTGCTTCGCCGAGCTGGCGGCGCTCAAACCCGTCGCGGGTGGCGGCTACGTGTACCTGCGCGACGGCCTCTCGCCCATCGTCGGATTCCTCTATGGCTGGACCGAGCTGCTCGTCATCAACAGCGGCGGGATCGCCGCGGTGGCCATGACGTTCGCGAGCTACGGGACCGACCTCACCGGCGCGGGGTCGGGCGCGATCGCGCCCGTCGCGATCGGCGCGATCATGGCACTCTCGGTGGTCAACCTGCTCGGCATCCGGCCCGGCGCCGCCGTCCAGAACGTGCTCACCGTGCTCAAGCTCGCGGCCCTGGCCGCCCTGATTCTCGCGGGCCTCTTCTGGCCCGTCTCCTCCACACCAGCTCTTCCCTCTGCCGCCCCTGCCCCCCCCGCCCCCCCTGCCCCTTCTGCCTCCGGTCTTCTCACTGCGATCGGCACCGCCCTCATCCCGGTGCTGTTCGCCTACGGCGGCTGGCAGAGCACGAACTTCGTGGCCGGGGAGCTCAAGGAGCCGCGCCGCGACTTGCCGCGCGCGCTGATCCTCGGCGTCGTCCTGGTCGTCGTGGCCTACGTGCTCGCCAACATCGTGTACGTCCGTTCGCTCGGCGTGAGCGGCCTCGCCGCGAGCACGGCGCCCGCGTCCGACGTGATGCGCCGGGCGCTCGGGACCGCCGGAGCCCGCTTCATCGCCGTCGGGATCGCGATTTCGACGTTCGGGTTCCTCAACCTCGCCATCCTCGCCGCTCCCCGGGTCTACCAGACGATGGCCGCCGACGGCGTGTTCTTCGGACGCGCCGCGCGACTGCACGAACGGTTCCGCGTGCCGTGGGCGGCGCTGCTCATCCAGGGCGGCTGGGCGATCCTGCTCATCGCGACCAAGACCTACGGCCAGCTGCTGGACTACGTGGTGTTCGGCGACTGGATCTTCTTCGGACTCGTCGGGGTGACGCTGTTCGTCTACCGCAGGCGTGGGGACACGGCGAGCCCTGACGGCGCTCCCGCGTTTCGCACCCCGGGCTACCCGTGGATCCCCGGGTTCTTCGTCGCGGCCGCCGCCTTCGCGGTCGTCTCCACCGTGGTTTCGAACCCGCGCAACGCGGCGCTGGGCGCGGTGATCATCGCAGCCGGCATCCCCGCCTATCTCTTCTGGAAGCAACGAGGCCCGCGGCCGTCTCCCCCTTGACCCCGCCACGGAGCGCGCCAAGCCTTCCGCCATGACAAACGACCGTTCTTCCGACCAGCCGGCGGCCGTGCCCCCGCCGGAAGTGCTGGGTGAGCTGACCGAGCGCCTCAATCAGCACCCGGGCATCGCCCGCATGGGCATCCGGCTGGATTTCTCGACGCCCGGCGAGGTTCGGGCCGATGTGGATCCGATCGAGCCGCATCACCGTGGCGGCATGGGCACCCCGGCGGTCAACGGCCCCACGATTGCCGGCGTGTTCGATCTCGTGACCGGGTTCACGGGCTACCTCCAGGCGCTGGGCAAGCGTGTGGGGGTCGCGCAGCTCAACATCCAGTATCTCCGTCCGGTGCACGGCGCCCGGTTTCACGTGATCGGGAGGGCCACCCGCGTGGGCCGCACGCTCGCGTTCGTCGCGTCCGAGCTGTTCGATGAGGCGGGCGTCGTCTGCGCCCGAAGCGACGGGATCGTTGCCCTCTCGAGCACCGAGGGTTCCGGCGAGCTGGCGCTGTAGCAGCGGCCACGAGGGACCGCGGCGATCGCAGAGATCTTGATCTGTGGGTGCGGTACGTCCGGCTCTGCGTCCTCTGCGGTCAATCACTCCAATGTCGCAGGAGCGGGAGAGCTGGCCTGCACGCGGAAACGACGCGGCAGCACCGCAGAGCGTGCGGAGACCGCAGAGATCTCCATCTGTTGGAGCGGTTTGTCCGACTCTGCGGTCTCTGCGGTAGTCGCGGACCCTACCAGGGAACCGCGGGGTGTCCGGCGTTGTATTCACAAGACGACCCTAGCTCTGACGACCCTAGCTCTGAGGCTCCTCGATGCGACGATTCGGCGTACTGGGCTCCGGTCCCGTAGGGCAGACTCTGGCCAGGGGGCTCAAGACCCACGGCTACGACGTGCGGATCGGCAGCCGCAGCCCTGGGGGGCTCGGTGAGTTCTCGATGGCAAGTGGCATTCCCGCGGATTCGTTCGCCAAGGTGGCCGCCTGGGCGGAGGGGCTGGTGCTGGCGGTGGTTGGGCGGGCCGCCGGAGACGCCCTGCGGCTGGCGGGCGTCGGGAACCTCAAGGGCAAGCTCGTCATCGACACGACGAATCCCATCAGTGACGCCCCGCCGGTCGACGGCGTGCTGCAGTTCTTCACCGGACCGAATGACTCGCTCTTGGAGCGGCTGCAGCAAGAGTTCACGGGCGTTCGCTTCGTCAAGGCGTTCAACAGCGTGGGGAACGCCTTCATGGTGAACCCCTCCTTTTCCGGCGGCGTGCCGACGATGTTCTACTGCGGCAACGACGCCGAGGCCAAGGCCATCGTCGCGCGGATCATCGAGCAGTTCGGTTGGGAGGGCGCCGACATGGGGACCGCCGTCGCGGCCCGCGCCATCGAGCCACTCTGCCAGCTGTGGTGCATCCCCGGCCTGCGCGAGAACCGCTGGACCAACGCATTCCGGCTGCTGCGACGCTGACGGCTCGTGTCCGGGCGTTCAGTCTTGACCGCCGTGCCGGCCCCGGCGACCCTTCCCGTCCTCTGACCATACCCGGGAGTGACCGCATGCACACCCACGTCGCCGGAACCGCCACGCTCATCCTCGCCCTGCCGATGCTCGCGCCGCGCCTCGATGCTCAGACCTGCGCCGTCCCCCAAGCGAAGACCGTGAACGTCGTGGACGACTACCACGGCACCAGGGTCGCCGATCCCTACCGCTGGCTGGAGGACGTGGACTCACCGGAGACTAAGGCGTGGGTCGAGGCGGAGAACTGCGTCACGTTCGCGTTCCTGGAGAAGATTCCCGAGCGCAAGGCGCTGGAGCAGCGGCTCACGGCGATCTGGAACTATCCGCGGTTCGGCACGCCGTTCAAGGAAGGCGGGCGCTACTTCTTCTCCAAGAACGATGGGCTGCAGAACCAGTCGGTGCTCTACACTCAGCAGAGCCTGGCGGGTGCGCCGGCGACCCTGCTGGACCCCAACACCCTGTCGGAAGACGGGACGGTGGCGCTCTCCGGGCTCGCAGTCTCGCGCGACGGGAAGTACCTCGCCTACTCCACGTCGGCGAGCGGCTCCGACTGGCAGGAGTTCCGGGTGCGCGACATCGCGACGGCCAAGGACCTGCCCGATCACTTGCGCTGGGTCAAGTTCTCCGGCGCGTCGTGGACCAGGGACGGGAACGGGTTCTTCTACAGCCGGTACCCGACGCCCAGCGCGGACTCGATGGTCAGCCAGAACCGGTTCCAGAAGCTCTACTACCATGTCGTCGGCACCGATCAGGCGCAGGACCCGCTCGTATTCGAGCAGCCCGATCAGCCGGACCGCGGCGTCGGCGCCGACGTGACCGAGGACGGGCGCTACGCGATCCTCGGCATCTGGCTCGGCACCGACAGCCGGAACCGGCTCTACTACATGGATCTCGGAGACCCGCAGCAGCCCAATCTCACGGCGCCTGTGGTCAAGCTGCTCGACGGCTTCGACGCGACCTACAGCTTCATCGGCAACGACGGGCCGGTTTTCTACTTCCAGACGAACCTCGACGCGCCGCGCGGCCGCCTGATCGCGATCGATACCCGGAATCCCGAGCGCGCGAATTGGCGCGAGCTCGTTCCACAAGGCAAGGACGTCCTCTCCGGCGTGGGGCTGATCAACCACACGTTCGTGGCCGAATATCTCACCGATGCGCACAGCACGCTCAGGCTGTTCGCCATGGACGGAGCGCCGAAGGGGGAGATCGCCCTCCCGACGCTCGGCTCGATCGGCGGGCTGTCGGGCAAGCCGGACGACGCCGAGATGTTCTACTCGTTCACCTCGTACCTCTACCCCACCACCATCTTCCGGTACGACTTCCGGACCGGCCGGAGCGAGGTGTTCCGCGCGCCCGAGCTGCCGTTCGACATCACGCCCTACGAGACGAAGCAGGTGTTCTACACCAGCACCGACGGCGCGCGCGTCCCGATGTTCATCACGCTGAAGAAGGGGACGAAGCTCGACGGCGCGAACCCCACCTTGCTCTACGCCTACGGCGGGTTCGACATCAATCTCACGCCGAGCTTCTCACCGGCGATCCTGCCGTGGCTCGAGCTGGGCGGGATCTACGCGGTGCCCAACCTGCGGGGCGGCGGCGAGTACGGTGAGGAGTGGCATGAAGCCGGCATGCACGAGAAGAAGCAGAACGTGTTCGACGATTTCATCGCGGCGGCCGAATACCTCATCGCGCAGCGCTACACCTCGACCCCCAAGCTCGCGATCAATGGGGCGAGCAACGGGGGTCTGCTGATCGGGGCCGTCATGACGCAGCGGCCCGACCTGTTTGGCGCCACGCTCCCCGCGGTGGGCGTAATGGACATGCTGCGGTTCCACAAGTTCACGATCGGCTGGGCCTGGGTCACGGAGTACGGCTCGGCCGACAGCGTGCAGCAGTTCCCCTATCTCTACAAGTACTCGCCGTACCACAACATCAAGCCGGGAACGAAGTACCCGCCGACGATGGTGACCACCGCCGATCACGACGACCGAGTGGTACCCGGGCACTCGTTCAAGTTCGCGGCGCGGCTCCAGGCGGCGCAGGCGGGGCCGGCCCCGATCCTCATCCGGATCGAGACCAAGGCGGGGCACGGCGCGGGAAAGCCCACCAGCAAGATCATCGAGGAAACGGCCGACCAGTGGGCGTTCCTGGTCGAGGTGCTGGGGATGCGGAAGGGGAAGACCTAGCGGTCAGCTCGCGTTAGCGTCCTGCAGGAACTGCAGCACGACGATCTCGTCGCGGCGCAGCGCGGCGGTGGGGCGCTCGCGGCGGCGGCCGTTCAGCTCCGGCGGCGGCGGGACGATGATGCCGTTGAGGTACGACTCGATCACCGAGGGGTGCACGTAGTACTTCCGGCACACGGTGCGTGTGTTCCCCAGCCGGCGCGCGACCTGGTCGAGCGCGCGGTTCACGTTGCGGCGCGCGTCGCGTTCCGACGTCGCGGGCCCGAGCTCCCGCAGAGCGCGCACCGCCAGCATCGTGCCGCTCCAGGTGCGGAAGTCCTTGGCGGTGACGTCGCGCCGCGTGACGTGGCGCAGGTAGTCGTTGACGTCCCCGGAATCCACGACCTGCCGCTTCCCGTCTTCGTCCACGTACTTGAACAGTTGGTGGCCCGGCAGGTCGTGCAGCTCCCGGACGATCCGCGCCAGGCGCTGATCGGTGATCGCCACCGAGTGCTGCACGCCGCTCTTTCCGCGGAACTCGAAGGTCAGCGTGTGGCCGCGCACTGCGACGTGGCGGCGCCGCAGCGTGGTGAGCCCATACGACTTGTTGGCTCTGGTGTACTCGTCATTCCCCACGCGAATCAGCGTCTTGTCGAGCAGCCGCACGATCGTCGCCAGGAGCTTGCGACGCGGCAGGCCGGGGAGCGCCAGGTCGCGCGCAATCCGCTCGCGCAGCTTGGTGAGCGACTCGCTGAACGCCAGCATCCGCCCGAACTTCGATTCGTCGCGCAGCGCGCGGAACCGCGGATGGTAGCGGTACTGCTTGCGTCCCTTGGCGTCGCGCGCCGTCGCCTGGATGTGCCCGCGCGGGTCGGGAGAGATCCACACCTCGGTCCAGGCGGGCGGAATGGCGAGCGCCGCGAGGCGGCGCCGCTCCGCGCGGTCCGCGATCAACGTTCCGTCGGGCGCGTAGTACGCGAACCCGTGGCCCGCGCGCTTCCGCGCGATGCCGATTTCGCCGTCGGTGACGTACTTGAGTCCCGCGGCGTGTGCCGCCGCGGCGTGCGTCTCACGCACCTCGATCGCGCCCAAACCCGCCTCCCACAAGACCTTCGATGAGGCCCATTGTGCAACATTCGCGGTCCCGCGCGCCACCGTAGATCACACTTCTCCTGCACTTCGGGGCGCCGGCAGCCTGCCTCCGGCCCCGCTCTGGCAGCCCGGTGACGGCCCTAATGTGAATCAGATCATCGAGTTACGGACTCAGGCACGTTGTGGTGGCACGGCGGAGACCGCAGAGATCGCAGAGCGGACAACATTCCGTCCAACCCGATCTCTGCGACCTCTGCGCACTCTGCGGTCGGCAGGTCAGATCACCGAATTCACAGGCTGAGGCGTTTCCTGTGGCACCGCGGAGACCGCAGAGAACGCAGAGCGGACAACACTGGTCGAAAGCCGGTCTCTGCGACCTCTGCGGTCTCTGCGGTGAATCGAGACGAGGGGGAGATCAGCCCGACCTGAGGCTCCCGCGGCCCGCCCCCGCGAGGAGCAGCAGCTCGCTCACGTTCTCGAGCGTGAGCAGCCCCACCACCAGCCCGTCCCGCAACACGGGGATCGAGTTGCACCGCGTTTCCCGCATGCGCGCCACCGCGTTCTCGAGCGGCTCGTACTCGGTGGCAGTCTGGCAGCCCCCGCTCGCGAACTCACCGACCCGCGCCTCGCGGCCCCGCTGCCGCAGGTGCACCACGAGCGCGGAGCGCGACAGCAGGCCGCGCAGCCGGCCGCCGGTGGTGATCGGAAAGTCCTGCTGGGCCCCGGCGAGCAGCTCTTCGGCCGCGTCGCCGAGTGTCGCGTCGTCGGGGAGCATCGTGAACCGCGTCATCATCGCGTCCCGCACGCTGAGCCCGCCGAGCACCACGCGGGCCTCGGTCTGCTGCGCCTCGGACTGCGCGCCGAGGTAGACGAACAGCGCGATGAACAGCAGGAACGGGTTCGCGGTCATGAGCCCCGCGAACCCGAACAGCACGGCCATGCCAGTGCCGGCGTTCGCCGCGATGCGTGTGGCGCGCGCGTAGGGGAGCTTGAGCGCGAGCAGGGCGCGCAGCACGCGGCCCCCGTCCATCGGAAACGCCGGGAGCAGATTGAACCCCACGAGCACCACGTTGACGGCCAGCAGCGTTCCCAGGAAGCTGCCGCCCACGCGGGCCGCGTCTGCCAGCGACGGCAGGGTGCCCGTCGCCGACAGCACGGCCCACAGCACCGCCGCGATCACCACGTTCACGGCGGGACCGGCGATCGCCACCAGCA
>Ga0153915_10000771_pt1 | contig 29540 bp, 23 predicted proteins | sample Opewatmetagenome_2_FD_107003 | JGI IMG/M metagenome (GOLD analysis project Ga0153915, IMG submission 107003) | Freshwater wetland microbial communities from Ohio, USA - Open water 3 Core 3 Depth 3 metaG | ecosystem: Environmental > Aquatic > Freshwater > Wetlands | place: USA: Ohio, Lake Erie...
CCTCAGATCTTCCTTTGTGGGCAGATATAACTGATACTGGGAGGCAAAGATATTCACTTCCTTTGGGAGCGTTATTTCTACAAGGGCATCATGTTTTTTCTTGCAGAGAATAATCCCGACTGTTGGCCTTTCGTCGGATGTCTTTACATACCGGTCAAAATAATTGACATACATCTGCATCTGACCGAGGTCTTGATGGGTCAACTTGCCGATTTTAAGATCAAGCAGAACATAACAGTGCAAGAGCCGGTTGTAGAAAACAAGGTCAACAAAGAAGTGATCTTCATCAAAGGTAAAACGCTTTTGCCGCGCCTCAAAAAGAAAGCCTTTTCCAAGCTCAAGAAGAAAATGCTCCAGCTTATCGATGATTGCCGATTCCAGATCGGTTTCGGAGTATTTGGCCTTTTCATCAAGACCCAAAAATTCCAACACAATGGGCTCTTTGAGCATATCTTGGGGTTTAGTGATAATTTGGCCTTTTCGAGACAGCTTTCGGATTCCATCCTTATCACGGCTCAAAGCGAGCCGCTCGTACAATCCTGAATTGAATTGACGCTTAAGTTCCGGCAGCGCCCAGCCATTTTCGGCGGCCTCAATTTCATAGAACCCCCGCTCAGCTGGATTTTCAATGGAAAGAAGAAACACATACTGAGACCAGCTCAGAGAAAAAATTGACTTGCTGTTGGTTGTGGAGGGCAGGAGAGCCACCACCTCGGTGAATTCGCCAGACAGCGTCTGGCTTTTTTGCTTTGGCGCCAATTTGCCAGATGGCATCTGGCATTTCTCCGGCAGGCGATCGCGATAGGCAAGATAAAACTTGCGCATGCTTTGCAGATTGGATCTGGAAAAGCCCCGCCCGAACTCATCAGTTAAAGAAGCCGAGATCGCTTTAATCAGTGCTTTTCCATATTCGGCCCTGTGCGCTCCTTTTTGTTCATGTTCTACAATTCTACGGCCAATTTCAAAATTGGTAATAACCTGTATGCTGTCAACAGTTCTGGCAGCGGCTTTCCGTGCGGAAAGAATCAGTTCCCTGATCTGTTTCAATAATGCGTTAGGAGTTTTTATCTCAACATCCACACCCGATCTCCTTTAGATTCTCATGGATGGCCTTTCCAGGTTTCCGGCCTTTGGTAAACTGCTCGGTAAGCTTTGATGTGAGCGAAAAATAACGGCGTCAGGCACTGACATTGACGGAACTTATCCCACCCTGTCCAGCTTCCTCAGCATCTCGCCAACTCCAATATCCATTTTGGAGAAGGCTAACCATTTTTTCCCAAGGTCTTTCAGTGATGCGCCGAATTATATTCAGCTTTCAGACTTCGACGAGCCCTTCGACAGGCTCAGGGTCCTGAGTTAGCCGAAGGACTCAGTCGAGTTGCGGTCAGCCCATCGACTTTAGACTCAGGGCCGAAAGGCGATCAGCAGTCAGAAATCAGAAATAGAACAACAGATAACGAATAAATGGCGACAGATTCAGCTGTACGATTTTTTCGTACAACTCGAAAAACCTTCCTTAATGCGATGCATGCGCTCTATCTTTTCCTTTTATCCGATAATAAAACGGGACGATGGTTCCAAAACAACTTATTAGAGTTCGTAATCAGAAAAACAATATTTTTTGATGAAGCTTAACTGGAGAATCTATTGGTCCTCTAGATTGATATAATACGTTAGTTATAAGTTATCAGATAACAGTTATCAGATAAAAAACACGCTTTCAGCAAACTGATCTAAAGACAGGAATAAGATATGAATGCGGGCATAATCGGACTATTTTATTTGGGAGTCAAGGGAAAAAGCAGAAGATGAGAACGTGAGAAGTTGAGTGACATCCCCCTACACCCCCTCCAGCAGGGGACAGATAGCAGAAGGTGAGAAGTTGAGATGGTAAGAGTAAAAAGACAACGACCAGAAAACGCAAAAAACTGGATTCTACTTTCAAGCCGCGGAATGACAAATCAAGGATCTGTGATATCTGCAACATATCAAAGATTTAATCAATCTTGTGATATGGATTGCTTGCCTAAAAACAGCCGGTTCCGGGATCGCGAGCCAGAAATAAATAGGGCGCCTCAATTTATCAAAATAAACAGCCTTTTGATATTTTGAGGCGCCCCCTATTTCAAACATGCCTTCAGGTCACCAGACCTCCTGGTCTTCTATCGGGCCATTAAACCTGTGACGCCGCATAAAACGCACTTCGGATGGCCTTCTGAAGGTGGCCGTTCTTTCCGGTGCAGTCGCCCGCCAGATAGACCTCGTCTGCACAGTTAAGAAACTTCTCCGCCTCATCCATCCTCGGCTTAAGCCCGGACCAGATCACGACGCTGTCCGCCTGGACGGATTTCTCCGCACCCGTGGAATCCTTGTACGTTACCTTTCCGCCCGTAACCCCCTTGACCTCAGCGTTCAGTGCATAGCTGAAGTTGGGATGGTTTTTGTAAATACCTTCCTGGTTTGCCATGTTATGGGGACCTTGGAAATCAACCTCAAAAAGCCTGTCCCCGCTTGTAAGGGTGGTTACCTTATGGACATCCATGGCCAGACCCAATGCCAGCTCGAAGCCGTATTTTCCTGCGCCTATGACCACAACATTCTGACCCAACTCATCCTTCTTGTCATAGGCCTCCAGAATATTAAACGACTTGGCCCCGTCAACCTTCATCTTGGAGACAACAGGCTCAGCGCCTGTCGCAACCAGGACCGCATCGTATTTGCCGGCCTTGATCATCTCAGGGGTAGCAGCTGTATTCGTCTTGACCTCTATCCCGTTCTTCTTGACCTGATTGATAAGCCATTCCTTATATTTTCTGAATGTCCATCTCGTCTTGCTCTTGTCCGCGATCTTCAGGAGCCCGCCAAGGGCTGCATCCTTTTCGTATATGGTAACATTGTGCCCCCTCTCTGCCGCCGTGAGCGCCGCCTTCATGCCGGCAGGTCCGCCGCCGATTACTGCAACCTTCTTCTTTATTCCGGGCGCAGAAATGCCCTGGAGTTTATAGGGCGGAGTACCCCATGTCGGATTCACCGAACACAGGCTGCTGTGCCAGGGCCCCTTTGTCATGCTGATCCCGTGGCAGTTCCAGCAGGCAATACAGGGGATAATGTCATCGGCCCCTGCATATAATACGTTGGAGATACGGTGTGCATTATCCGGTTCTTCAACACCACGTTCCTGATCCTGAGAGGTGATAAAAGATGAGGACATCTGTTGCCTGCTGCTTTGATACCGTCAATGGCAGCCTTCTCGGCTGCCATTGCAGCGCTCGTCTGAAAACCCGCGAGTTTTTTGCATGTCAGCGCACAAGTGGACGCCACACCGGCAGCCATTAGAAACTGCCGTCTACCCATAAGCGTTCTAACTAGACTCATGACTTCCTCCTTTTTATTGATTGTTTAAAAAGTGTTCCTAAATAATATATTTATTAGTAATCCACGCAATACAAAAAAACCCATGGAAAATATATTAATAGTCCACCATAATATTTCTCAAAAATAGTAAATAGGGACGTCCCCTCTTCCCACACTGTTAGGTTAATGCCTGACCGCGTCCCCACAGGTTTCCTGCGTTTTAACGGGAGATCACAAGAACAACCCCTGCATATGTCTTTCCTGGTTCAAGGGCGGTTATCTCTGCGCCTGTTGAATAGTCATAAAAGGCTTTATTGTTGTCCATCTTGCAGTCCCTGTAAATCTTCAGAGTTTTGCCGCTCTCTGCTGTTATGGAAGCTCCTTTTTCTACTGTCAGGCCGGCAAGGCTGGAGGTGTCCGTAACGATCCATTTGGAACCGGCATCCATTGTCATCGTAAGCCCCCAGACAGATTTGTAACCGGTATTATGAATCAAGGCCTTCTGAATATCATTGGAATATCCTGACCACAGGCTATTCCAGGCTGTCATCGTGCCGGAAACTATTTTGCCGGCAATGCCGGCGCCGGACAGACTCAAATGCATTTTGCGCTGATAGTCCTCATGAAGAATATTGCCTTTAAGATCCATATTCTTTAATGAGACATTGATTCCGAGCGCTTCGTTACCATCGATCGGATAGACCGCTCCGCCTTCATCATAGTCAGGGACAGAATGAATAAGAGCGCCATTGGATGATGTCATTTTGCAATTATCAAGGGATACATCTGCATTTCCGCTTCTAAAAAGAATGACAGAACCGAGATGATGATTAATGAATGGCGCTGAAGCGCCGACCTTTTTATCATTCACATAGTCTCCGGCCGATTTAAGATCTGTAACAGTAGACAGGGTACTATTCTTGACATTTAATTTTGCCTTAAAGGTCAACGCAGCCGAATCGGCGTTCTGCATCGAATCTACTGTGTGGACCATCACAGCATTGCGGGCGCCGATGATCGCGCTTCCTTCCGTCGTTGTTTTGTCCCTGGAATCCATTTTTTCTTTAACAATGCTGGAGGCGTTTGCCCCGGAATCAGCATACAGTTCTCCGCTGTTCGATAGGATTGCCCCGAATTCACCGGCCTTAAGGGTGCTTCCATACAGATATACAAAACAGTTTGTATCTGAATATGTGCCATATCCGCCGTTGGTTGATTCCGCATAGGTGTTGTATGCATACAGATACGTTGGATCGGGTCCTCCGGTATCTGTAGAGAGAGCGCCCCAGTCATTTGATTTGACTTTGGAGTTAAAGAAAAAGGATGTTCCGCCGCTGGTCATATTAACCCTGCAGCTTCCGTAAATGAGTTTAAATCCGGGAATGAAGGAAGAGGCGCCGCCTCTGGCTTCAACATAAGAATCCCTGACAATCATTGTTCCCTTGCTGCCTGCATATGTCGCCGGACGGCCCGATCCGACTGTATAAATATACGAGTTATCAAGATAAGCTGTTCCGCCTTTAACACTATAGCCAATGCCTGCAGCCAGCTCACTGCCGTAATTTTTAGTTGTAGTTGCAACGTCACTGTCATCCAGTTTGATTACGCTGTTATAACCTGTTCCGTCAACAGTATACAGGTCATTAGGTCCGCCCAGGGTGAAGTCGTTGCTGCCGCTTACAGATACCCCGGAGTATCCGGCTGTTGACGTTTCTATTTTTATGCCGGTGGCGCTGGTGCCGTTAACTCCGCCGCTTTTGTCAATTGTGAGTTTTGCCTTGCTGTCGGCAAGTTCACCTGATGTATCCCTTACTCCATCAGCAATCTTGATTCTTGCGCTGATTGTAGCTCCGCCCGGTCCGCCTGGTCCGCCGCCCGGTCCGACCGGGCCTCCGCCGCCCGGAGGAGATGCATCGGCGGCAAAAGAAGTTGAGAATACAGACAAGAGCATTGCCGGGACAAGTACCATCAATATTGGCCATACCTTTTTCATAGACATTACCCCCAAATAAATTAGACTGCGGAAAAGACAGATTATCCCTTTTTATTTGATGAAACTGCACCTGCTGAGACAATAAACTTCATTACTTCTTCCATCTTGACTCCTTCAAGGATTTCGACATCCTCTTTCGGCACCAACAGAGTAACGCCTGCCCACTGCATCGACTGCATGACATAAACGGCTATATGGTCTTTGAATCCTATATTTGACAGGTCTTCCGAGGTGATGAATCCGAGCATTTTGGTATTTGTTCCGGGAATTTTTATAACTGCAACCTTGCTGAATGCCTTATTTTCACCCAATAAATTTGTCAAAGTATCTTTGATAATGCCGTAAATAAAATGGACCACAGGCACTTTAGTAAAAATTTGCTCTATGTAACTCAGCAGCTTAGCGCTAATCCACCATGATGCCACAAATCCGACAATTATTATGACCACTATACTTATCAGTAAAGGCAGCCCGGGGATTTCTACCGGGAAAACTTTCCCTGCGGTTTTATCCCAGGCAGACAGGATCTTGCTGACAATAACAATAGTCAGCATAATCGGTGTTAAAAATAACACTCCATTTAAAAAATATTTAAATAGGGTTTTCATTGTTTTTCTGCTCCTTTTTAATTTTTCCTTGCACAAGGCATTCAAAGGACTACAAGTTCAGGATATTAATCCGCCGAGATTCATCTTCCTCTTAATGCTATCTAAATTATTGCTGTCCTGTCAGGATATCGGTTAAACGCCCGATCGATAATTCAAGTAAAGGCGCCTGTTGCTTTCGGGCCGATAGGGGTTTTTCTGATACCGGGGATCGCCGGTAACAGGTGGAGAGGTTTAAAAGAGTATCGGGTTAAAACAATCTCTTCTGAATTTCTTCCTGTTCTTGTTCATGTTTTATTTTAAAATGGGCGTATGCATTCTTGGTAGCAACCCTCCCCCTGGGCGTCCTCTTTATGTAACCCTGCTGGATTAGGAAGGGCTCGTACACATCTTCGATCGTGTCTTTTTCTTCACATACAGCTGCTGACAGGGTGTCCAGGCCGATGGGCCCTCCATTGAATTTCTCGATTATTGTAAGCATTATCTGGCGGTCCATTTTATCCAGCCCTTCATTATCCACATCCAGCATATCCAGGGCATGCATGGCAACCTCGCGGGTAATAATACCATCAGCCTCAATCTGTGCGAAATCCCTGACCCTTCGAAGTATCCTGTTTGCCACCCTTGGGGTTCCCCTTGATCTTCTGGCTATCTCAAAGGCGCCGTCTTCCTTTATGGGGATTTCAAGTATCCTTGCGGACCTTACGACTATCTTCTGCAGATCCTCAGGTTTGTAAAACTCCACCCGCTGAATAACGCCGAAGCGATCTCGCAAGGGGGGCGTCAACAAACCGGTTCTGGTTGTCGCGCCTACCAGGGTGAATGGAGGAAGAGGGATCTTCATGGTCCTGGCTGAAGGACCCTGACCTATGATGATATCAAGCTGAAAATCCTCCATGGCAGGATAGAGGATCTCCTCAACGACATGGTTCAGCCGATGCACCTCATCAATAAACAGGACATCCCTTGGCTGAAGGCTTGTCAGGATAGCGGCCAGGTCTCCCTGCCGTTCAATAACAGGGCCGGAGGTGCTGTTGATGTTCACGCCGAGTTCATTTGCTATCACATGGGCGAGCGTCGTCTTTCCCAGCCCGGGCGAGCCGTGGAATAGAACATGATCCAATGCTTCCGAGCGCGCCTTGGCCGCTTCGATAAATACCCTCAGGTTCCTTTTCACCTCTTCCTGGCCTATGTATTCATCAAGGCTTATGGGTCTAAGGTTTTTCTCCGCCGGGATTTCATCATCCTGGAGTTCCGCGGTAATAATGCTGTCTTTAACACCTTCCATTAAAAACCTTTCATATATCAGGCAAGAAGTCTCAATGCCTCTTTTATCAGACTTTCCAGAGTAACTTCCTTCATGGTTGAACAGGCCCTGTCAACGGCGCTGTTGGCCGCCTTTGAGGGATACCCCAGATTAAGGAGAGCGGAGAGGGCGTCATTAAGGATGCCCCTATCCGCTCGCATCGCGGTCATGCCATGTTGAAACTCCGTATCGCCCCTGACCTTTATGGCCTTATCCTTTAATTCCAGGGCCAGCCTCTCCGCTGTTTTTTTCCCTACTCCTGGAATGGATTGCAGCTTTGCAACGTCCCCAGATGAAATTGCTTCAAGGAGTTCTTCAGGGCCGATGCCGGAAAGTATATTAATGGCGAGCTTGGGGCCAATCCCGGAAACGGATATCAATAATTTAAAAATCTTCTTTTCAAGCTCAGTCATAAAGCCAAAGAGTATAAAAGCGTCTTCCCGCACGTGTGTATAGATGTGAAGGCTTACCTCCCTGGCCTCTTCAGGCAGGGCGTAAAAGGTCGAGAGGGGGGTAATGACCTCATAGCCTATTCCTCCGTTATCTATGACAATGGCGTTGGTGGATTTTTTCTGTAAAAGACCTTTTATGTGTGCGATCATGGTAAATTATTGATATCCAAGCCTGTTATTTCCTTTCATACCTGATCCAGTTGATATGACATATTGCAGCGGCAAGGGCGTCGGATGTGTCCGTCCCATATATGGCCGGGAGTTTTAAAATAATCTTAACCATGGCTTGAACCTGGTCCTTGCCGGCCCTCCCGTAACCTACCACGGATTTTTTTATCTCAAGGGGAGAATATTCAAAGACCTTGATGCCGCAACTTACTGCCGCAATCAATGCGGCCCCCCTGGCATGGCCCAGTTTCAGTGAACTCTTGACGTTTTTAGCAAAAAAGACATCCTCAATGGCCATCTCACCGGGTTTATAACGGTTCATGATCTCCGTCATTGACCGGAAGATCTCATATATTCTTTCATAAAAAGGGGCTGTCGCCGGAGAAGATATGGCCCCTGCGTCGACCAATCTCATCTGGTCTCTTGTCTTCTCTATAAGACCGTATCCTGTTTTGATAGAGCCGGGGTCCACACCCAGGACAAGCATCAGCCTAAGGCCTCCATTACCTCATCGGGGATATCGAAATTGGCATAGAGATTATTCACGTCATCATTTTCTTCAAATGCCTCCATAAGATTCAGCATCTGCTCGGCCTTCCTGCCTTCAAGCTTGACTGTATTCTTGGGTATCTTGTTTAACCCGGCCTGTTTGTATACCATGCTTTTATCATCAAAGGCCTTTTTAACAGTTTCAAAATCCGTTATAGATGTCAGGACTTCAAACTCGCCATCTTTTTCATTTACATCTTCAGCACCTGCCTCCAAGGCGACTTCCATGAGTTTTTCCTCGTCTATATTGGCTACATCAAAGGTGATAACCCCTTTGTGTTCAAAGATCCAGGCCACGCAGCCCGGCGCCCCGAGACTTCCGCCATGCCTGTCAAAGATATACTTTATATCCGCCACTGTACGATTTTTATTATCTGTCAGACATTCAACAAGTATGGCAACGCCGCCGGGGCCGTATCCCTCATATAATATCTCATCATATGTCGTCCCCTCAAGTTCTCCAGTGCCCTTCTTTATCGCCCTTTCAATGTTATCCTTTGGCATGTTTTCTGCCTTTGCCGCAAGGACTGCCGAACGAAGTCGGGGATTGCCGTCAACATCGCCACCCCCCATGCGTGCAGCAACAGTTATCTCCTTAATAAGCCTGGTGAATATCCTTCCCCTCTTGGCATCCGCCGCGCCTTTTTTATGTTTTATTGAACTCCATTTGGAATGACCGGACATCTCATACCTCCTGATTAAAACCGGTGAAATGGTTGATTGGTTTAATTATTAAGTTGGAAAAAAATAATTTAAATTCCTGTAATCCTGTTAGTCGATTGACCGTTTAACAAAATTTATGCCGATCAGATAAATCTCCCTGCTTCTCTTGCGGACAGCAGAAGGCCGCAGTATACGCGTCTGATCGAAATAACCTGAGGCTCTATCCTTGAAGGACTTAAAATCCTCGCCCTCAAAGACCTTGCATATAAAATGCCCGCCTTTTTTAAGTACAACAATGGCAATCTCAAGGGCCTTTTCAACCAAGACCATGGAGCCACAAGTATCAGTAAACTTGTTACCAGTGGTCTGCGGAGCCAGATCGCTTATAACCAGATCTATTTCCCCGATGTCCTGGGAAAGAACCACTGGCTCAATGGCAAGGATATCCGCCTCGATAAATCGGAAATTAGGAGAGGAAAGCCGATCAGGCCTTTGAATATCAATGCCAATTACCTTTCCCCCTTTTCCTGCCCTTTTTATACAGAACTGAGACCATGATCCGGGATAACACCCAAGATCAAGAATATGCGATCCCTGTCTTATTAATTTGTGCTTTTTATCGATCTCCTCAAGTTTGTACACCGATCTGGCAAGCCAGTTTTCTTCCCTTGCCCTCTCAGTATAGTGGTCCTTCCACTTATTCCCGTTTTTCATTCTATTGATACCTTTAACCGGAAGATCTGCATGTTATTAACTATCATATATAAAAGGCCTTTGCAAAAAAATTGTTTTGTGAGATATATTCATTTATAAAAATTTAATCCATTGACAACTATCATAGATCTCCTTAAAACCCCTTTAAAAACTGTCGTGTATTTCCCGACTGAAAATAATGCCCATTTACTGATTATAACAGACAGGAGTTTGATAATCGATGTTTGAATCCCTTGAACTATCCGATATCTCTAAAAAACAATGCGGAGTCCTGCGGAAGCCTTCCAATACAAGACCTATTCTTAGGGTAATAGAAGAAAATGGGAAAAAGGCTGTAGTCAAGGATTTTTCGGTAAACGGATTCATGTACAGGAACATCATTGGAAGGTTTCTTATCTGGAGGGAAAAAAAGGCATACGAAAAACTGGATGGAATAAAAGGTGTTCCCATATTTTACCGGGGAATAAGCGGACTGGCGCTTATCATAGAAGAGATCCCCGGGAAAAACCTGATGGCAGTCCATAAATCAACCGGAATTCCCGAACAGTTTTATTCGGATCTATATTCATTATTAAAGACCATTCACGAGGTCGGACTTGCTCATTGTGATCTCAAGCGGTCGCCGAACATTATTTTTGGTGACAATGGAAAGCCATACCTTGTAGACTGGTCAGCGTCTATTTCTAAAGAGGAATTCGGATTGTTTCCCTTATCCCTGATTTTTAAAAGATTTGTCAGGGACGACCTGAACGCGATTATCAAACTCAAACTTAAGTATAATCCTGAGATGGTCAGCACTGAGGAAAAAATCATGTACATGAACAGGAGTCTTACTGAAAAAATAATCCGGAACATAAGGGAGACAGCGAGGCGTCTTTTAAAAAAAATCGCCTGAATTAGGAACAGTTATAAAATTTTCAAAAAAAACTTTTTTATGATCCCGACAATGGACCTTCACCCTTTTACCGGCCCAGAAAAACGATTATCTTACCTGTCCTGTCCCTTCTGACCGCAAGACTAACTGCTCTTACATCACAATAAGGATACCAAGACCATCATGGTTGATAATCTCAAACCATTCTCCACGCCTGAAACCCATATTGATAAACATAGGGCCACAACATGATGTTGTTGCCTAACTACCCTAACACAATGGTATTTTTCTCCATCGCCCCCCCCTTATCCTTAATGAAAATACAATATGTGGTATTTTTACTTGACATTTACCGCTAAACATTGTAGTAACAAACTCCATCAAAATAATTCTTCCAGAACATAAGGTATTTTCATAGTCGGAAACAAGGTGGTGATGGATAGAAGGGAATTCTTATATAAAAGCACCGCTTTTTCTATAGGCAGCCTCATTGGCCTGGACACCCTTTCACGGGCCTTTGCCTCTGAAACAACTATCTTTCAACCCAAAATAGCTCTTATAATCGATGATATCGGTTTCAGCCGGTCCCGGCTGGAAAAATTCCTGGAGATTGAGACAGTCATGACCTTTGCTGTTCTTCCAAGGTTGCCCATGTCCCTCTCCCTTGCGGAAGAGATACACTCCCTTGGTTATGAAATCATGCTTCATCAACCCATGGAACCCTATGATGCGAGCATTGATCCGGGCCCTGGCGCGGTATATGTAGGTGATGACGAAGGCAAAATAGGGACGGTGCTTAAGGAAAACATTTCCGAGATTCCATATGCGGTAGGCGTCAATAATCACATGGGCTCAAAGTTTACTGCCAGCAGAAGGGAGATGATTGATGTGATAATGGCTATAAGGGACAAACAACTCTTTTTTGTTGATAGCCTTACGACAAACAGATCGACAGCATATGAAACCGCAAAAAGCCTTAATGTCGCCGCTGCCTGCAGAAATATCTTTCTGGATAATGTGCCGGAATTATCTGCGATTATGGAGCAACTGGATAAGCTTAAGACCCTTTCGCTAAGATCCGGATATGCAATCGGGATCGGGCACCCCTTTTCCGAAACAGCTGCGGCAATAACCCTGTTCAAAGAGAGACTTCTTGACTCGAATATTAAAATGGTGAAGATATCATCATTAATTCCAGCCTGAAACGCATTCAATCCTTATAAAATTTCAGGCCGTTGCGATGAGATGATAGACTTCAAATTTGAGGAAGAGACAGGCTTCTGAGCCTATCAATCTCTTTCATGGATGTCAGATCATAGCTTATGGGTGTGATCGCGATCATGCCCTCCGCAAGGGCGCGGGCATCGGAACCGGTTCTCTCGTCCTCTACCCTGGTTTCTCCTGTTAGCCAGTAATAGACATTTCCGCGCGGATCAATCCTGCGTTCGTATCTCTCCCTAAACCTTCCGATCCCCTGCCTGGTAATTGCAACGCCTTTTATTTGCTCGATAGGAATCGCCGGCACATTCACATTAAGGGCTGTGCCGTTGTTCAAACCGCTTTCCATTATGAATTTTATGATCTTCCGGCTGAAAGATGCGGCAAAACTGAAATCAGGGTCCTTGCGGGTATCCAGGGATATGGCCACTGATCGAACTCCAAGGAAGGCGCCCTCCGTGGCCGCAGAAACCGTCCCTGAGTAGAGGACATTAACCCCCACATTGGCGCCCAGGTTGATTCCGGACAAGATGATGTCCGGTGGCGCCTTCAATAATTCCTGAACAGCGATTTTTACGCAGTCAGCGGGCGTCCCGGTCACGCCATATCCAAAGAATGATCCATTTTTATGAATATCCTGGACCCTGAGAGGGGACCTCAGGGTAATGGCATGACCCACGGCGCTCATCTCAGATTCCGGTGCAACAACCGATACATCAAAATTCCCCTTGAGTTCCGTGTACAGCGCCATCAGGCCAGGCGCATGAATCCCATCATCGTTGGTTAAAAGTATCCTCATGTAAATTCCCCGTTAATTTTTTTGTTCAGCTCTGTTGGTCATGAACCATAGATAAAGGTATAACATAGATATCTTGAAAATTCAAAAAAAGGGTGAGGAGAAGCTCTTTGAAACGTTAAGTATTTAAAAAAAACTCAATGGCTTAACCTTATCATGACATATCCAAAAGAGCTATAATCGCAGGGCCTTGGCATATGGAGATCATCTTTTATCCTTGACATAAAAGGGTATTTTTCCTATATTTTAGTCATTAATGGAAATTTTTTATAATCTTTTTATATTATTATAAGCTAAAAATCAATCTATCCACCCATAACCTTTATTAAGGGAGGGACAACGATTGAAACCCGACCCCGAAAATATCTATCACCGCGAATTGCATACCGTCCTTAAATTCAGCGCCCTTATCAACTCTTCACTTGAAATTGAAAGCGTCCTTGATACTGCCATGAGGTTTTCCGAGGAATTCATCAATGCCGAGGCAAGTTCGATATATGAACTTGACGAGGAGAAGGATGAACTCTTCATAAGAGTCGCAAGGGGAGAAAAAAAAGACCCCTTAAAAAAGGTCAGGCTTAAGGTCGGAGAGGGGATTGCCGGATGGGTTGTCCGAACAGGCGAGCCTATGGTGGTTCAGGATGTGGCCAAGGAAAAGAGGTTCAGCGATAGATATGATCTGATGAGCGGGTTCAAGACAAGGTCTCTACTATGCGTACCGCTTATCTTAAGAGGTAAATGCATAGGGGCTATCCAGGTCCTTAACAAGAAAAATCAGGCGCCTTTCACGGATGCCGATTTAGAGATACTGCTCAGCCTTTCCCAGCAGATCGCCGTAGCAATAGAGAATACCAACCTTTATCACCGGCTGGAGAAAAAATTTGAGCTGACGGCACAGGAACTCAAGGCTACACAGGAAAAATTGTTCAGAACCGAACGGCTTGCGGCCATGGGAAACCTGGTCAGCGGCATTGCCCATGAGATAAGAAACCCTATTATGACCATTGGGGGATTCGCACTGAGGATAAAGGATGCAATCAGGGAAGACAAAGGTCTGCAGAGATACGCGGATATAATATTAAGCGAGACCATGCGTCTTGAAAACCTGGTCAAAAAGGTCCATGAGTTTCTGGATATACAATCGGCTATACTTAAATCTGATTATATTGAACCGGCAATCGATAAAGTCCTTACACGCTTCAAGCCGATAGCGGAAAGACAGGGCGTCGAGATGCTGATCTCTGTTGAACATGATCTGCCGTTAATAGACATAGACCAGCCACAGGTAGTGATCGCACTTTCAAACATTTTTGAAAATGCCCTTGATGCTATGCGTAATGGCGGAAAGCTGGAATTTTTTGTCAACAGGGTAGATGACCATGGAATAAAGATCGTATTAAAAGACAATGGATCAGGCATCGCTGAAGAGGAACTGGACTGCATTTATGACCCCTTTGTTTCATCCAAGACCAGCAGGACGGGACTGGGGCTGACAATGGCATACCAGATTATTAAAAATCATACAGGTGATATAAAAATCATAAGCAAAAAGGCCGAAGGGACAACAGTAACCATTATGTTTCCCATTCGGCATGATTAAAAGGCCATGGTAAATTAATAAGATTCCCCGCATGGGTGGACAGGGAGTCTCAAAAGGCAATCAATTAAATTCCAACCGGAGCGGATTCCCTTATACCTTTATTTATTGACCGGCCATGATTTTCCCAGCAATTTTCACAAATCCCCCCTGTAACATGTCTGGCAACAGAATCATATAACACCATGCAGTTACGGGAATTAGCACAATCACTACAAGAATATTTAACGCCTTCTTTAACGCAGCCGAACATATTGCGGCAAATTATACAATATCTTCTCATTTAAACATCACACCCTATTCTTTAATTTTATCCTTTAAGTCCAAGATCTTCGACTATCCGGGCATTGGAGGTCTCTTTTATTAAAATTCATTTCAATTTAAAAAATAGAGTTTCAATGCCATGTAAACAAATTTTATGCAAGATCATGGCCAAACGATGTTGTATTTAAATATCTAATCGACCAATTTTGTAATATCTTTAAAAAAGAGTTAGGGGGATTATCAATCTTTCATGTTTTCACATACAATATCTGCGAATCCGGAACATGAAACTTCTTGAGCCCCCTCCATTAATCTCGCAAGGTCATAGGTGACCTTTTTTGACAGAAAGGTCCGCTCAAGCCCCTGCTCTATCTTTCTGGCTGACCCTGTCCATCCAATATGGTCAAGCAACATTGCCCCGCTTAAAATCAGGGATGATGGATTTACCTTGTCAAGTCCGGCGTATTTAGGGGCAGTCCCGTGAGTGGCCTCAAAGACCGCATAACCGCTCTCATAATTGATATTGGCCCCAGGGGCCATGCCTATCCCTCCAACCTGAGCCGCAAGGGCGTCAGAGATATAATCGCCATTCAGATTCATGGTGGCTATGACATCAAAATCCTCAGGCCTGGTAAGCGCCTGCTGAAAAAAGATATCCGCTATAGTATCCTTTATTAGGATCTTGTCTTTCGGGATGTCTCCCTTAATCTCATCCCATGTCAATGTTTTGTCAGGATATGACTCCCTTGCCAAGGCATATCCCCAGTTCCTGAAGGCGCCCTCTGTGAATTTCTGGATATTTCCTTTATGAACCAGGGTGACGCTCTTTCTGTTATGTTCTATTGCAAACTCGATTGCCGCCCGGATCAGTCTTCTGCTCCCCGAGAGGCTTATAGGTTTGATGCCGATGCCCGAGTCCGGAAGGATACTCCAGCCATATTCCTTAAACAGGTGATCGATAAGATGGCGGGTCTCTTCCTTTCCCGACTCGAGTTCAAGCCCGGCATAGACATCTTCGGTATTTTCACGGAATACAACCATGTCAACCTTCTGTGGTTCTTTGACGGGACTTGCAACACCGGGGAAATGCCTGACCGGACGAACGCAGGCATATAGATCAAGCAGTTGTCGCAATTTGACATTAAGGCTCCTGAGACCTCCTCCTACGGGGGTTGTCAGAGGGCCTTTTATGCCGACCCTGTATTCCTTCAATGAATTTATAGTGTCTTCAGGAAGCCACTCGCCCGTCTCCTTAAAGGCCTTTTCACCTGCTAAAATCTCCTTCCAGATTATCCGACGATTTGTATTACCCCGACATATCTCTACCGATCGGTCAATGACCTTTCTGGCTGCCTTCCAGATATCAGGACCTATCCCGTCTCCTTCTATAAAGGGTATTACCGGATTCTCAGGCACAATGAGCCTTCCGTCTTCGAATGAAATCTTTTCTATTTGCATATATCCTCTAGTCTCAATAAAAATGACCTTCAATACCAGGATAATCAGTCAATTTATTTATGCAATATACCAACAGGAATTATTTTATCCTTGGGCCAAGATCTATATTAAAAAAAGTTTTTTAAAATAACACTTTAAAATATTAGGTCAATAGATTTTTCCTTTAGGCATGACAAGACGCTTGACTCAGGATGAAAAGTTATCTAGTGTGAAAAAGATCAGCTATAAAGCCGATTGTATAAAATTAGAAAGGAATTTAAATATGTTAAAGCTTAAAAAAGGAATTGATATTCTTACAGAGATAGGCGGGATCAAGACCCTTGCCGAGGCAAAGGCGCTCTTTGAAAAAAAATGCGATAAAGATAATTTCAATAAATTAAACTGTATTAAGAACGAGGAGGCGCTCCTTAAGATCGCCAACGCGGTCTCCATGATCGGAGCGGATTCGATATTTGTGCATACCGGATCAGCAAGGGACATCAAAATGGTCAGAGAAATGAGCCTTAAGATGGGCGCGGAAAGGCCTCTAGCCATGAAGGGACATACTATCCACTTTGATCTGCCCGAGGAACAGGGCCGCGTCGTTGACAAAACATTATACATAGTAAATGAAGACGAAGACGTCAGCAGCCTGGCAAGAAAGATCCAGAGAAGGGATGCCTATGAGCATGTTAAAAAGATCATGAAAGACATCGGTAAAGGCAAGACCCTGCTCATAGGATTCTTCAACAGGGGGCCTATAGGCGCCAAGGCATCAATACCCGCCCTTGAGATAACCACATCCCCCTATGTCATGCATTCCGCGGACATACTCTACAGACACGTCTATGACAGATTTGATGAGGAATGTCAAAGAAGGGGCGATTTTTTTACGAATGTACACAGCGAGGGATTGAACCGTCTTGAAGACCTGCCCAATGCCAGGGTGCTTATGGACAGGTCATGGCTTACGACCTATTCCATGCTTTTCACTTACGCGGGCAACACCCTTTTACTTAAAAAAGGCAACCACCGGTTTGCCGTTGACCTTGCCGTTTATTACGGCAGAGAGGATGAGCTTTCAGAGCATATGTTTTTAACCGGCTTGAGAGGCAAAGGAGGCAGAAAGACATATTTCGCAGGGGCCGCACCATCGGGCTGTGGAAAGACAACCACCGCCATGGTCGGGACAGACTTTATCGGTGATGACCTGGCCCAGATATGGATAGCGGATGACGGAACATTAAGAGGTGTCAACCCGGAATGCGGCATCTTCGGAATCGTACAGGACGTCAACCGCGAAGGCGACCCCTACCTTATGAAGGTCATGAGGGGGGAAGGGTACGAGGTCATATGGTCGAATGTCCTGATAGATGAAAATGATGTCCCCCATTGGGTGGGAGATGGGGATGAGATACCCACAAAAGGGGTTAACTATATGGGGGAATGGCATCCGGGCAAGACAGATGCGAACGGAAAACCCGTGCCTCTCTCTCATCCCAATTCAAGATGCACACTTTCAAGCAGGACCATAGAAAACTATAATGAAAAAGATGCCGAAGACCCGAAGGGCGTTGAGATAAAGGTTATCACCTACAGCGGAAGAGATGCTGATACCATGCCCCCGGTATATGTTGCCAAGACCCTTGATCAGGGGGTCATTATCGGCGCTTCGGTCCTTTCCGAGGCCACTGCTACAGAGGTAGGCGTCAAGGGTGTAAGGCCTCAACCCTGGGCGAATGAACCTTTTATCCCGGGCCCGCTTGCCGAATACATGGATGCTCAATTTGCCTTTTTTAACTCCAATAAACTTAAGCAAAAACCCATAATAGCAGGCCTGAACTACTTCCTGACACATGGGGCCAGAGGCGGAGAGGGCAAAAAACTGCTGGGAGAAAAACGTGATGTGAAGGTCTGGCTGGGCTGGCTTGAGCTGAGTGCAAATGGCGATGTCGAGGCTATAGAAACACCCATAGGTTTCATACCCAAATATGAAGACCTTAAGAAGCTCTTTGACGGAATTGGAAAGGAATACCCCAAGGCCCTCTATGCCAAGCAGTTCTCCTTTTATGCTGACAATATAATCACACGGATCGACATACTTGTAGATTCCTACAAAAAAGAGAAAAATATTCCTGCAAAGGCATTCGAGATCTACAGTGAACAGCGAAAGGGCCTTGAGGCGCTTAAGGGCAAATATGGCTCTGTTGTATCTGTTGAACAATTGATTAAGGGCATTTAAAGACAGGTTCGATTAAAACCTTTAACAGTATTTTTCAACTCTGATTATTTCCTGCTTAGACGGGATAACAATCAGGGTTGTTATTTCCCTTAAAAAGGATCGGCAGTTCTTATTTTTAACGACGATACTAAAACTGCCAATATATTCTTGGCCAATGACCCTCTCTTAAAAAAGCTTGATGCATTAGAGGAATTCGTTTCAATGACTAATTCCCCTCAAAGGTAACGACCTTTTCGTATGTCTCATCAACCTTCTCGGACATCACATTATTATAAACATTCTCCATGAATGCCTTGTCATCATTCCTCTGATAGTTCTTGATATTGAAATAATATTTTTCATGGATCATCTGCAAGGTCTCATGTCCCATCATCCTTTGCACCCAGCCCAATTTCTCTACTGCTGAAATCATCATAGTGGCTAAGGCTTGCCGCCTCTGAATAATGGGTCTGTATTCGATGCCCGCATTTTTCAATCTCTATAGGTCTAATTCTCCCGCATCTCTGCTGCGAGGCAGTTCATTTCAATTCCCTGCTTGATATGAAAATAATAATTAGGTAAAGACTATATGCATTCATTGGAGAGAATATATTTAATTAAATACATTCCCAGCAACCTGACGCACTAAACAAGAGTGCACATTTGCACTCTTGTTTAAGCATGTGATATATCCTAATTTAGGTGACATTTTTACCCTTCATTTTTTATGCAAGACAGTGATGCCGGTATTATTTTGGATAATAGATTCAAGTTATTATAAAAATAATAGATACATTTTGAAAAGATGTTGACATTACGTATTATCACCTATATCCTCTTCAAGTATTATTCTTGGATGGTTGATTATATCTCACAACGCGCATATCAGAGGGGGTAATACTTAAAAATGAGCAAGCACAATGTCTCCATAATTATGCCGGAATATAATGAAGTTGCGGATATAGACATGGCAGTAGATAAGATAATGAATCTACATCCTTATTTTAAAGTCATAGTCGGCAACGATGTATCCAGGGATAATACTGCAAAGGTGGCGATGGATAACGATGACCTCCTTTTTGCTGTAGTCGTTACTTTTAACAGAAAGACAATATTAAAAAAATGCATCAATTCTTTGCTTTCACAGACCCTGGAGTTGGATGGGATTATAATTATAGATAACTGTTCAACAGACGGCACAGATGCATTCGTTGAAAGGGAATTCAAGCATAATAAAACTATTATTTATCAAAGATTAGATAAAAATGAGGGAGGCGCTGGAGGTTTTTATTTTGGAACGAAGCTGGCCATTGAGAATGGCGCCGGATGGGTATGGTTGATGGATGACGACTGTATGCCTGATAAAGAATGCTTGAAAAATCTAATGACCGGAATTGATAATAAAAAAGATATCTATTCCCCGATCATTTTGAGTCTGGAAGACAAAAAAACCGTTTTATGGGGAATAAAGGCTAAAGTTAATGCCGGCAAACATGAAGTTGTTACATTACCCTTTAACGGCTTCCTGGTACATAGGCAGACGATTCAAGAGATAGGTTTCCCCGATAAAAGATTTTTTATCTATGGGGATGATGCTGAATACAACTTTAGGGCCAAATCATTTGGAAGCAAGAGCATCATAATTACAGACAGTATAATGTACCACCCCTTTAAAAACCAGGTCAAGGGTTTGAATATTATTAAAATGTTTATGAGCAAGATATGGGTTTACTACAAACTTAGAAACGCAGTAATTATTTTTCACAAATATCGTTATTATTCGATCAAACAGATCCTGATGTTGGTTTTATCGTTATTTTTCTTCACGTTTACATTACATTTCAATTTCATCAGGCTATGGTTTGCGGCCGTGAAAGACGGACTGGAAAACAGGCTTTATGTCCGTGACATTTAGTCACTCATGGATAAATTATACCCTGCAAAATCTCCTTTATTAACTTGATATGCCTTGTTGCCTACTCCGCGAAAAAGAGACTCCTGATCCTCTTTTGGTCTGGCGCCCACCACCATGTCATAATCAGAAAATCTCGATCATCCATTTGATATCTTCATGGTTGTGTTGATCTTAGCCATCCATAAAAACGATCACTGCCCCCGATGCAACAATTATCCCAATCTTTATGGCCGCCCCGTTGCCGATATTATAAGGGGAGCTACAATAGTGCCGGTTTTCTTAGGAGAATATTAGAATATGTTTTATGTTAATGAGAGAGGCCTTTGTATTTAAGGCTTTTATACAATAGTACCGGCAATATAATAAATGTGACTAATTCACTGAAACATATCAATAGGAAAATTTTTATTAACGATAAAGGGCTTGTGTAATTTTTTGACAAAATTTGTCCGCCTTTATCACACAAAATAGAGCTCTTCCCGAGAAATCCAAATGGCGTAGGTGACGTGTAAGCAATAGCATCAAATTTTTTTCTTTTAATGGCAATGCAGTCCTTTATTGCATAGAACAAATTTTCCATTTTTATTCTATTAAGGATATGCGTGTCATATTGTTTATAATAATTAACCCTGTCATTGCGCACCAAAATTGTTATCCTTGCATCGGGATATCTTTCATTCATTGATTTTATGATATTCATGCATTCCTGAAAACTTATTCTGATGGAAGAAATCAATATTTTTTTGGTATCATCCTTTCCCCGTGTTGGTGTTTTAATTGGTTGAGGTTCCATAATCCCCGTCATTTTATTATTGAGGGAAAACTTGCCCCACCTATTATTCATAAAATCAGATAATGCCTTATATATCAATTCAGCTTCATACTTCTTATGATGACTTTTCAGAAAGAAATAATTTTTTAAATAACTTTTTAAAGAACGGTAGAAAATCTTAGATAGCTTGATAAGAGAGGCATGTTTAGAGTAAACTAATAATGGATTTCGAATGCCATAATAAAAGTTTGTAACTGCGCCTCTATCTCTCTCTGTAAAAGAGCCATGATATACAACGGATTTTGATGCCGCTATAACTTTATAACCATGATCCTTAAAACAAAGCCCCCAATCCATATCATCCCACAGAAGGAATAAACGACTGTCCATTAATCCGACATTTTTCAATGCCTTTACGCTTACCAGGGCTGAACAGATTGCAACATAATCAACATCCTCAGGATGGGTTATCTCTTCTGTTGCATTTCGATGAACGGGGTTAGTTCCTATCCTGTCCCATCGAATATTGGCGCCTAATTCAACGGTTATGCCTTTGTTATCAATATCCTTTATATGGGATCCGACTATTCCAATAAGATCATCGGATTTAATGACATTAATAAGCTCCGACAGGGTATTCCCAGTTATGCTGGCATCATTATCCAACAACCAGATATAATTATACCTGTCAAGTTTACAAACATAATCGATGCCGGTGTTGAATCCTCCTGTCCCACCTAAATTCTCTCTGTTCATAATTAAATTCACATCAGGAAAGTCGGTTCCAATAGCATCCGTTGAACCGTCAGTTGAGGCATTATCTACTACAAAGATATCGAATAACGGATCTGTAACCTTTCTCAACTCATTCAGTAAATTTAGCACGTCAGCCTTTTTATTCCAATTTACAACTACAACTGCAATATCTGGATGCATACGCTCTCCTCGGTTACTATTAGTGCAAAATTTATTGTGCCTGATATATAAGCTTGTTTCACTACTTCATTGCGGCACCAATAGTTAAACCATCTCGGATTGAATCGGCAATGCCTTGGAAAGACCATTTGCCATATCTGCCGACCTGATAAATATTATATTTTTTCAATTCATCAATTGCTTCCCTCCTCCAGCCGGAATCCGGCCAGGACCATGTATAAGCAACATTAATTAAATTGACGTCAATAACCTCAACTTCATTAATAAAGGCCCAGTCCTGCAATTCTTTGATGACATTTTGAATATATATTTTAATCTCTTTATGTGAGGGCATTTTATCGTTTTCATAGGCACACTCGACATATATACTTACTCTGTCACCGTTGGATCGGGAGGATAAAGGGAGAAAGGATTGATCAACATTGCTGTAAAAACCCACACGATGAAATCCGGATATTGTGCTTAGATTATAAAGCCAGTGATCATCGGGACACCTTCCTCCGCGTTTTGCACCGATATTTAAGACAAGGACCGAAGTATGAGGATCATCTTTTTGACTGATCGATAATCCGCAATAATGCAATGTCTCATTCAAAGGAAGAGTTGAAATGACTTTATCATAATGAACAGGGGTGTGATTATTTATATGGACTTCCTTTTTCGAAATATCAATGGAAACGATGCGTTTGTTATAGAGCACATTACATTTTTCAGCTATCCTATTTGAAAGGACATCCAGTCCATTTTCAGGATAGAGAAAAGAGCTGTTATATCCGACTGAATCAGGTTCTTCTTTAGCGCCTTTTTTGACGAGGTTGAAATCGACAGGAGATTTATATACATCCTGAGGGGCAATATATTCATACAAGCCAGCTGTATAAAGATTATTAAATGGGAAAAAGAATAAATCACAAAGGGTAGCGCCGAAAAATTTTTCAAGCCATTGTTTCATCGTATGAGTAACGACCCCATTTGATCGGGCCATTTGATCCAAAATTTTCTCTATTATATCGGCCGGCAGAAATCTGAGGTTATTCTGTAAAGGATACGGAACGTATAATTCTTCTTTATGAAAATAGACGGATGATAGTCGGATATATCTTTTAACAGGACAGAATTGCTGGATAAATTTATTTATTTCCTCATCTCCTCCAAATATCCAGTGTCCGCCGCCGATCTCAAAGCGATAGGCATCATTGTCGATTGGGGCGGATGTAAGTCTTTCATCAGTGAATGGCCTGATGTAGTATGAAGAACATATCCCTCCGGGGGAGGCATTTGCTTCGAATATTGTGAATCCTGTAATATAACCGGCTGCAAGTCCTGTCATGCCAGCCCCCAAGATATAATTATCATTACTCATTTTATTACCGCCTTTCTTAATGGAGTTGATAACATCTTCTGCATTGGTTAGAAACAATGAGATTGAGACTATTATTTAACTCAATTCAAACAGGATTTTCATAAACTTACGTCACATGATTTTATGACTGAAAATCAGTTTGTCCTAGTCGTTCAATTTATTAGATAAAATTCTGTTCTTCAAATATGTTTTTGCCATTCGTTTTATTTCTGTTCTCTCAATTATGTACTGATCTGAACCCATCACAATCGTAGATAATAGATTTACAACGAGCCCAAATTTTGATGAAGGCGCCTTAATCGCTGTCATGATATCTCTAAGATTTTCAATAATGCCGTCTTTTAATGCGGAGTCCTTTACCCCGGGATATGCAAGATAAGATATTATTCTAAGATAAAATAATTTTGAAAGGACATTCCAAGTGGTGTTGCTTGATCTGGCGATGTTATTTGCATCCGCAATTTTCTTAAAGGCCAAATCAATTAATTCATTTGCTCCAATAAGATTTAGTCCATGTAATCTGGAGGCTGTTAATAATGCCCCAGAACAAAAGGCAAGAAGGGCTTCGAATCGTTTGCCAAAAAGAAATTGAGGATGCAGATCTAGAAGTTTTGATAATCTGTTGTGGAGGATAGCATCATGAAGATATTGATTTTCTATATTGGTGGACATGCTTTTTGAGTGACGTCTATAATAAACTGCACCTATTGGATTATATCTTGGAATATTGCCATTCACGGCGGCCCTCAACCAAAAATCGTAGTCTTCACATGCTTTCAGCTGAGGATCGAACCAACCGGTCTGGAGGATAGTTTCCCGCCGTGAAAGAAAGGCATGAGGCGGGGCAATATTTAAAAAACATAGATGTATCCCAAGATCTTTCTGAAATAATTCCCAACGGCCGGTTATTTCCGGAACTCCTTGAGGCGTTACTGATGTGAAGAGATAATTTTTACAGACAACGACGTTTGTATCCGTATTTTCTTTAAGGTACTTAATCTGAGAGGATACTGTATCTGATCCGAGGATATCATCAGCATCAAGAAACAGCAAAAAGTCCCCAGAGCTGTGCCTTATGCCCACATTCCTAGCCTCAGAGAGACCCTGATTAGTCTGCTGGATGAGCTTTATTCGATCTTTGAAAGGCATTACAGCCATCTGGACATTATCTGGAGAGCCATCATCAACAATAATAATTTCTATCTTTTGATAGGTCTGGTCAATACAGGATTGTATGGCTGTCGGCAAAAAATAGGCCTGATGATAACATGGTATAATAACAGAGACCAGGTTTCTTGAGATGTCTTGCGGGTGGATGTTTTGTTGTTTATTCATTGAAGCCGCCTGAATCGATTACCAAATATGCAATAGCCGCAATTTTTTAAGCAAATGGCGAAATCTGTAAAAAGTCCATCGCTTGGGCAGCAGAAGCCACTGAATGAGCAATGGATTGAGATTGCGGATCAGTGGAAAATTGTATATCGCTTGGAGAGGTCGGACAGTTGAATCTATTTCTTGCGCTGTACGAGCGACTTCACTCCAATAAAGCGGTTCAAGGAAGAAGGCAGAGTGGATCAGACTCCATAATTCAAGCGTGACGGCCTGTCTGCGCAGATCATTCAAACGATTCTCCATTTGAAGAGATTTATATGTCCTTATGAGCATCGGTACTGTGAGTTTGCGAATCTCATTAAAGCGTGTCTTTGAAGAAACACGCTGTTCCCAATGATGTTGCCAAACACCTACAACATCATTGGTCTTATGCCATCTCAATTCCTTAGAGGCGCATAAGTCTAATAACCATTCTACATCCTGACGCACGATAGTTGCAGGATTCCATCTTGCAGACTTTAAGCTGGATTTTCTGTAAACATGAGACATTATGAGACCATTTCGCCACGGTCCAAGCACTGCGGCGCATAGATCATCCATATCAGGTTGACGCCAGACATCGAAACATCCGCCGGCCTCATCCACAAGCTGAACGCTGCCTGAAACTATGTCTGCACCGGATGATTGAATCAACTCATACTGTTTGATTGAGTTTTCAGGGATCAAATAATCATCATCATCTAAAAAGCGGACAAATTCACCGCGAGCCTCGGTAAGCCCGGCATTGCGGGCAATATTTGCATTGGCTTCCTTGATGTGGATCACCCTCACAGATTGATTATTCCCGTAAGGGTTCAGGGATTCTCGCCATGATTCATCAGGCCCATTTGGGACGACAATAACCTCAACATCATTATTATTCATACCACTTAAAGCACTGTTGATTGATCTGGGCAAGTAGTGAGGGCGATAAGCGGTGGGGATAATAATAGAAACAAGCGGTGTCATGATGTCATTACGAACCTTTATTTTTTTAAGTATCATTTTATTGTATTTTGAATCTGATATGATTGTCTGATGGTATTGTTTCTTTTCTTCTGTCCCAATATATGGATTTCCAGTTTGTCGTAATACCAATAAAATGTAAAAAGTAGGCTTCATTAACATTGGCTATCTTTAGTTTTAATATTGCAGCCATCAAATCCAGAAGACATTTATAGATTCTGTTGTTTTTCTGTGCATTACATAATCTGTAATATCTAGTTCTTAATTTTTTTAATAATAATCCTTGATGCCCTTCAAGTAAGGCATCATGAATATTATTTGCAACCACAGCTCTGGGTTTATAAAAATATTTTAACCCGCCCTGTTGAGGCCTTTTATCCCTGAATGAAAAGTCTGCATATGAAAAATCTTCCGTGATCGGTTTAATGAAAGGGACCCTGTAACCGTCGAATATCATCAGATTATATCTTTTAAAGTACATGCGCAGTTTCGAATTATTTAAATACAGCAACTCATCAATATCAAAATTCATTATTATGTTATTTGCGCCGAATTTCAGTCTGCAATGATTAAGTGAGCCAAGCTGGCAAAACTGGTTTGCATGGCTTCTTGTCGGGCCGTATTTAAAGTCCCATGCAACAATCATCAAACGGTCATCGCTGATGGACTTTAAATCACCTCTGTTGCTGCTGTTATTGTCATAGATTATTGTTTGGTCGATTCCATAGTTCTGTGAATAATAATCAATCCACTCCATTATCCATTTTATCCTGTTATCCTTCTGGATTGTGGTGACAATAACAGGTTTTATCTCAGATCTGTTTAATCCTATCCTCACGCACCATTGAAACCTTTTGTTGAAATCAAATTCAATAATATTTTCATCATACAGAGCCAGATCCTTTAATGATAGCTTGCCTATCGCAATATTCCTGTCAAAATATTCATCGACTTGAAACAGATATTTTTCCCTGTCATTGTTGATCCGGCATGTGATTGGGAAAAGGAACCTCTGCAGGTTTAAAAAGGGGGGGCCTACTGTGTATAAAAACCGGTTACTGATATCGAAGAAGACATCATAAAAAATACTATCATTATCATATTGTTCTAGATCATATGCGTCCAATCTTGACCCATCGAGGTGCCTTGTATCATAGCGCAGATCCCTTTTTTTACTGAAATCTCCCGGCAACTTTATGCTGTTTATTTCAATAAACTTTTCCATAAAATTGGATTTTGGAGACTATATCCTGTCCGGATTATAAAGACGGGAGAGTTGTAACAGATTTTCCGTCTCCTGCATGAATCTTGTATTTGACAGTATACGGTTACTTCTTGCCCGTGGTGAGTCTTTTTTAACGATAGTAGAAAAACAATCAATGAACATTCTATTCGTTTTCCAGCGTATTATCTCCTGGCTGATACACCTTAATCCCTGTTCTTCTGAAAAAGCGGCTACTTTTTGAGCGCTTACTGTAAGATCGCGATTAAAAAGATCCTTTTCAGATACGCCAAACCGCTTAAGGAGTCTTTCCAGTTTTCGTTTTGATAGGATCTTTGCCCAGAGATTATATTCCCCAAGATTCGAATGATGTATAAAAGCAGCGCCGTTATCATTCAGTATCCTTTTCAACTGATAAAGATATGCCTTCAATCATTACTGTCCCAACGTTATGTAAATAAATTCAACTGGTTACTATCATGGGACATAAGTTGTTTGTAGTTTTGATCTGAAAATACCTGATATAACGGCATTTTCTCAAATAAGCTGACACTTAAAATCTGTAAAATTGTGTAGAGACTCAACTCCAGTTTCATTTGTTTTTTTACTATGGCAACAAGGACGTAAATCGAGATTGCGATCCAAATCTGAGTTTTCACAGCATTCTCTGACGTACCGTAGAAAGCCTTGATTCTGAGATGTTGTTTGATCCATTTGAAAAAAAGCTCGACCTGCCATCGGCATTGATAAAGATCCGTTATTGTCTGCGAAGGCAGTATAAAGTTGTTGGTTAAGAAGATAATACGTTTTCCTGTTTCTGGATCGATCAATCGAATCCGCCTCAACTTCTCGGGGTAGTCTTTTTTCGAGTAAAAACCCATGAGAACTATGGTTTGATCGCACTGTATTCCATTGTCCTTGTGAGCCTCGTGAGAGTATAGACGCCTGAAATCGAAATTTTTCTTGGTGCGAGTAACGAAGAATGCCGATGACTGCTGGATCTTGTGAAGCCGTGCAAAGTCCAGATATCCACGATCCATCACATAGATTGCGCCTGGTTCTATAGGCAGGGTGTCGAGGATTTTTACATCGTGAATTTTCCCATGCGTTATAAAGATCATGGTAGGGATGCTTCCATGAAGGTCCAGTAGGGTATGAAGTTTCACCGCTCCCTTTCTTTTTCGGAACTTGGCCCATGGAAACAAAGAAAGGCATAGATCGATTATCGTGGAGTCCAGAGCGTATACCGTCTGTTCCAATTCCAGACCGAAATTGTCTTTTGCATAGAGGGGCCTGGCGATATTTATGAGGACTTGAGCAAAGTCGGCGTAGATCCTCCAATCCCTGGCTTGGTTCGCGTTGGCCAGTGTGTTTCGGGAGATCTTTCCGCGGAAGCCCATATGATAAAGTTTGTTTTGAGCTGCCCGCAAGCATGCTTGGATATCTCTCAGGCTTTCTCGATAGGTGAGTTGCGCGAAAGCCATTGATAGAAACTGATCCCAGCATGAAAAGCTTTTGATCTTGTAATTGCCATTGTAACGATTGACGCACTGACGGAATTCGTAGATGGGAAGAAACTCCATCAACTGAGAAAAGATAGTCTGTCCAGAATTCATGGGCCATCTCCTTATAAGGTGATGGAGAATTATGATCCCATGTTAATCCGGAATTCAAATCGATAAATGTAAATTTGTTATTTTTAGCTATTAGTTACAGTCAGTTAAATGTTATTTTAAAATCAACGTTGGGACAGTAGTGATCTTAATATTTTTTTCATATGTGATGGCATGATTTTACTAAAAAGCAGAATTGTAACAGTAGTCAATTAAGGGCAGAGTTGGAAATGTCTCCGCAAAGGTTTTAGATCAAAGATTAGATGGAAATGGCGGCAAGCACCGTCATTACGGTTTTTGTTTTTCAATTAAGACCAAGAGACCATTATTGCCAATTTCCGCCGCAAACTTCGGAAGCATTCTTAGAAGCAGTACTATCGGGACAGAAAAGATTATATAGCCGGCAAGCACTCCGAAATAAATTGGATTTTTTTTCACCAAACTTATCAGAACTCCAAAACCGAGGCCCAGCTTCTGATCGACAGTCTCGAAATATCCGCTCTCATAGTCAACTGTCACCTTGTACTCTGGAAACACCTTCTTGAAAAGATACGAGGAGTATCCACCGGAATAGAAGAATGGTGTTTGATGTGCGTCACACTGGCTGGGCACGGTAATCAGAATCTGTCCTCCGGGCCTTACAACACGATCCAATTCCAATAGTGCAGAGCATACATTCGGGACATGCTCCAGAACGTCAGTACAAATAACCGCATCGAAGGATGCATCCGGAACAGGGATCGAACTTATGTCACTGATAATGTCAATACTGGGCATGTCCCACGATCCGCTTTGAAATCCCACACCATCTCCGATTCCATCATATTGCGCCAGATCTTGAGATGTATATTTTAGATGAGAGCAGAACTGTCGATATTTCTGTATCCCAGCTCCGACATCCAGCAAGCTGGTGTTTTGCGGAAGACCCTGGAGAAAGTCGGCAACAAATTCTCTACGGCGCTTGTTGGTCGCATTTGCTGAGATGAACAAAAAACGTTGAATCAGCTTTAGAAACCGCCCAATTAGATTTGAGAATATTTTAATTTTCATAAGATGAATAAGGTGTCTTCACGAAGATGAAGATTATATTTTTGCCCGTAATAAGCGAGCTCTGGTAAAAAATCTTTTAATCGACCTAAATACCTTGACTAAATAATTAAATATCTCAGAC